>OJFV01000067.1_pt1 | contig 71763 bp, 62 predicted proteins | sample 1594391 | NCBI WGS metagenome assembly OJFV01 (sample SAMN05416856, study PRJEB24817) | seawater metagenome | isolation source: Sea water | place: Canada:Atlantic | collected 2013-11 | reverse complement strand
GTTGGAAGGTAGAGCAACGCAGGGAGTACCGGGCTGGCGTGCCAGTTGCCGAGATGTAACCTTTCGCCAGTCGGGCATGAAATACAATTAGAATAAAAAGGTTTTATCGCTTATTCATGAAACTTAAATTGCACCGATATAGGGCGAATGTAGACCATATGGTCAATTTAAAAATTACTAAGCAAATCGTTTGGAGAATATTTTATTTGAGGTTTACTAGTAAGCCCTTATGGCGCGGTAAGTCATGTCAAACTTTTCCGAAGGATTTAATATGGCTTGTTTTTTGCCTTTTTTTGAAACCTATCCCTTAATTTATAGAGATGATATGTTCAATAGATATAACTGGCCATTAATTATAGTTCTTACATTTGCGAGTTTAGTACTAGCTTGCAACCCCGCACTAGCAAGTAAACCTCGAGTAATTGTAGATCAGGATGCTTTCGAGGGGCCTGGTTTTCAACCTATTCTTATGCTAGTCAACTCACCTGAAGTAGATTTGTTAGGTATCACTATCGTAAGTGGTGATGGTTGGCAAGCTGAGCAAACTTCTCGCACTTTGCGTATGTTAGAACTGATTAATCGTACGGATATACCGGTAGCCGCTGGGGCAACTTATCCATTGATTAATAATAAGCGTATGGCGGAACGTCGTGATGCGTTATACGGTAAACCTGGATACAAAGGGGCCTGGACCGAAACTTGGCCAGATAATGATCACATGGTGAGATCTAACTTTCATCATCCAGAATTAATCCCTGACTTTCCTGAAGGTGCGCCTAAGCTAAAGCCCCATCCAGTTCACGCAGCACAATTCTTAATAGAGCAAACTCGTTTATATCCGGGCGAGATTACGATTATTAGTATGGGGCCGTTGACTAACCTTGCTCTGGCGCAGCGTTTAGACCCTAATTTCGCCTCGCGAGTTAAAGAAGTTATTATGCTAGGAGGTTACTTTAATCTCGATCTTTCGGCTGACCACGGCACTTTTACAAGTCAGGTTGCATATGCCCCGCGAACAACATTTAATCAAGCTTGGGATCCCGAAGCGGCTTGGATTGTGCACCATAGCCCATGGAAAAAATTAACTCTAGTTAGTGATGATACGTCAGTGGGTTTATTCAGTTCTCCTAAAATGCTCAAAAATATTAATGACTCCAATACTCCTGTAGCAAATTATGTTGGTCGTTTTGCCCAACCAGGGTTCCAGTTATGGGATGAAGTTGAGTCAGCTGTTTTTTTGCAACCAGATATTATTACGACATCTGCGGAGATGTATATCAGCATTGATATAAACCAAGGACCAAATTATGGGACTATTATCACTTGGCCACGTGGCCGTAATCCAGGGTTAGATGAGCAGTTAGTGAATGTAATATTCGGAGTTAATAGGGAAAGAGTAGAACATATGTTTGTAGATTTACTGAGCAAATAGTAGCTGCCTTTTTTCTGAATTAACAAGACGAATTAACAGGACACCCAAGTTAACTGATACAAAATTAACACTCGAAAACAGCTTTAAGTCAACGGCGTAGGCGATTCTATTGGCGGCGTAGCCGTTGCTTTTTTCTTTTGTTACCGACTCAAGTCACCCTGAGCATCGAAGACTAACGCTGGTGAGATTGCATGGGTAAAACTGGATGCTTTAGCTACGTAGTAGCGCCCAGTTGAACGGCTCGCCATGGATGGCGAGACTGGGTGCTGATCATCAGGGACGTGTTATGACCAGAAGCCAGACAACAATCAATTTGAGTTTTCACGACCAGTGTTAGGCGAGACGCGCAGGCGACCAACATGGATGTTGGAAGGTAGAGCAACGCAGGGAGTACCGGGCTGGCGTGCCAGTTGCCGAGATAAGTGACTTGCTGGAGGGCGGCCTTTACAAAGTACATCCTGTACTTTGCCCTTCGGGTCATCCTTTGGATGTTCAAAATGGTTCCCGACCATTTTGTCTTGGTGACTTCTGTTGGCTGTTGAAAAGAAGTTACTGGCTCGTAGGGACGAGAGTCATACTCGTCATGCGACCGCCATGGATGGCGGAAGGTAGAGTAACGCAGGAGCAGTTACCGAGATGACGATAAGCGCAGCGCATAAGTGAGCACCACGAATGCTTAGCAGTTAACTTGGGTGTCCAGTTAAATTTATTAAATTTTTAAATTTAGCGCCCCCTGCCCGCATAAACATTGAGTTAGCTGATGCCTGATAATCTGCAGCTAAGCTAAAACGCGCTGCTGCCCAAGGTGAACATCAAACAAAAAAAGGTTAGTCCTGAAACTAACCTTTCTAAACTTCGCGACTACTTTTTATATCGCAGCTTATTATTGTGCTCGCTGACGCTTAAACTTCTCGCCTTTCACCACCTTTTTGTAGCCCGTCCAACTTGTTTCATTTGGGCGGTCATCGTCTGTTGGCGGTGGTGTTTTGTATTTTGGCGCATGTTCGTTGATAAAGGTTTTCATTACGTCACCCATATCGTCAAAACTATCTACTTTGCGACCAGCGGTGTGAATATAGACAGAGCCTTCACGCCCACTCATCATCATAAAGGGCAGCCAATCTGAAATTCGTACCCAACCTACATGGACATCAGCTGTATCTTTTTCACTGCTGGTTAGGCTTTCTAAGTCGCCTGAGAAGTTAAATAGCTCAGAGGCATGATACACGCCGCCTACTTGCTTCTGGTAATCGCCCCCTAAGTCGTTGTGATAAAAAAGCGGCACTGGGAAGGTCATCCACCAATAGTCACCGCTGATGTCACCACCGAATTTTTGTTTCCAAGGCGGCGCTGTGCCATCTTCGTTACGTGGAAAGCTAGGGGGCTGATTAACGGGATCATTTAGCACGTGATGCACATCAACTACTTCGCTGGTCCACGGGTTTTCCCATGTATCCAGTGGTTGGCCAGTATTCTTGTCTGTGTAGAGTAGAATTTCGCGCGTAACTAAGCGGTAAGCTTTGCCTTTTTTACCGCCATCAACCGTGCCACAAGTGCGCACGTTCATACCTTCAACGTTAAAAATGTGCTTGTCGGCTTCACCTTGGCGACGGGAGAACACCTTACCTTTCCACCAGTAAAAGACCGGCTTATCGTCAATGGTTGAACATTGTATTTTGCGCATCGCGGTATTTGCGCCCTCGGGGGTATTCAAATCAATTTTAGTGGCCGCAAATGCACTGTTAAAAGACGCACTTGCTAGCAGAAATAATGATGCCAGTTGGAGTTTTTTCATGTGTTCCGTTCTCTTATTTTTGACCTTACTTAGACTAGTTGAATGGGCTTTTAGCGCATTGAGAATTATCAATTTACACCTATGATCTTCCACACCCCTGTGGCTTGTAAAATAATGTTTTTATTGGTAAATATTCGCCCCTCGGCAAATATCACACTGCGGGTTTTACGCACTACATTGCCTATACCATACAGTACGTCTCCTTGCTTGCCTGCTGCAATCAAGTTGCTGTTGAGTGAGATGGTCGCAAAACGAATATCGTGACCTATTTCATCGCCAATACCACGGTAAATGGCATAATCCGCAAAGGCTAACGTCACGCCACCATGTACTACCCCTTCGGGATTAAGATGATGAGCTTCTATTTTTAGCGCTCGGTGTACCACCCCATTAATGCTCTTTTCATAAAACGGGCCCATGTGAGCAGAAAACCCGTCCTGCTGAGTGCACTGGGTAAAGCTCTCGTCAAAGTAAATGTCAGCCATTATCGAAACCTCGCAGGGCGTTTTTCGGTAAAGGCCGCTGCCCCTTCCTTGAAATCTTCACCGTGAAACGCATCATCAAATAACTGCTCTAGCGCAGCTTTGTTATTCGAGGCTTGTGCGTTTGCTTCGCAAAGAAAGGCTAGTGATCGTTTGGTGCCGCTAATCGAGTAGCCGCTCACGCTCAATATCTGTGCTATTAAAGTGTCAGTGGCCGTACTGAGCACTTCACGCTCGACCACGTCGGTCACCAATGCCCAACTGGCAGCCGTGCTTGCATCAATTTTTTTGCCTAGGTACAGCAGCTCTTTGGCTCGCGGTAAGCCGACTAAATCCACTAAGCGCTGGGTATCCGCCAAACTGTATAACAACCCTAATTTAGAAGGGGTAATCGCAAAGCTTGCACTGTTAACGGCAATGCGAAAATCACAACACATGGCCAGCCCCATGCCACCGCCCACACACACACCATTGATTTGCGCAATCGTTGCAAAAGGTAACGCAGCAAGTTTTTGTTGGGCTACTTGCACTATTTCATTGCTAGCAGCAAATGCATCTGGGTTGCTCAACATGCTGTGTAATTCTTGTATATCTGCACCGGCGCAGAACGCTTTGTCACCTTGTGCACTTAACACCAATACCCGTATTGATTGGTCCTGAGCTAACGCATCGCAAGCATCCCCGATGGCCTGCCACATTTCCTGGGTTAACGCGTTGTATTTTTCTGCTCTGTTGAGGCTTAAATAAGCGACTTTTCCCTTTATATTCAAGGTGACTGTTGACATAAATCAATAAGCTCCGGCGTCAGTTAAGTGGATGGTTGCGTTGTGCGTTAGGTTACGCCAAATTATCATCTATTCAGTGCAATTTTAAATTGCCATTTAGCAATCTAACCGAGAAAACCCTATGAGCGAAGCCCTTTTAGGCCCAGTCGTTGGCGCTACGTTATTAGCGCCGCACCTTAAATTTGCCAGCCATTCGTATCAGTCTGGCATGGGTTATACCCTGATACGTGAAGAGGTAGTCACCCAAGCACTTTGCGATCTGTGGGGTGCCCCAAAACTGTTAAACAACCCCATACATATTTTAGCCGCCGCCAATGGTGATGCTTGGCTGCGCATTGTTGAAGATAGAACCTGCGCCGCAACGACGCCTCTTAAAACCCAAGGCTGGATGGCCCTAGAAGTGAACGTAGCTGATGTTGACGTGATACGCGCTGAAATCGATACCACTGTTTTTAAAGTCATCGGCGAGCCAGCGTATTTGCAAATAAGTGACGCCATAAAAGCAATGCAAATCATCGGCCCCTGCGATGAGGTGAGTTACATCACCCAAATCGACAAACCCGTGCCGCCTTTCGAATTACCTATGACGAAAGCTCGCACTGGTAGCTTGTTTATCCCTGTGCTGTGTACCCAAAATCGTGATGTGAGTCTGGCCTTTTATGAAGCGCTAAACCAAGTAACAGGCATCAAATTTGATACCAAGGTCACTGTGTTAAACAACGCATGGGGCATTGATATAGAACACCAATATCCGGTGGCGACACTGCAACTGGGTGGTAATTGCTTATTTGAAATTGACCAAGTGCCAGACGCTCAACCCAGTGTGCTGAACGCAGGGTCTTTACCTTCTGGTATCGCGATGATCACCTGCATGGTGGACGATATTACATTTGCCGCTAAGCAATTAAATTTGCCAGTTTCCCAGATTCAAAATGCATACTATCCCTCGTCACAGGTTGTGTTAGTCAAAGGACCATCGGGTGAGTTAATTGAACTCGTTGAGCGCCCAGCGGTTTAGTGGGCTTGAAGTTTAACTGCTCGGTATTTAATCTGCTTGCCTATAACCCCTGTTCGATATTAGATATTAAGCGCCAAATGAAGGAACAACTCCCCCATTTGGCGTTTCAGTTATCGCTTTTTGACTGGCAACTAAACGCTCGGCAAGACTAAATGCTCATCGCACAGCGTGCGCTTGAAACACACCCCGTCTTTAAACCAGTGCCAGGTTCTGGCTCGGTGTTTTTTGTCTGCGCCCATCACGATACTTTCGTAAAACCAAGCGCCGGGCTCATCTTTACGCTCAAGCTCAAGTAAAAATATATTCGGGCTAGCAACCCAGCCATAACCTTTGAAGGTGTCTGTGTCCCAGTAAATTTTGTTGTTTTGAATTATCCCGTCAAACGCGACGTTGAAAACGCGGCCGTCATCCCAGCTAAATTGGTTGCGCTGTACATAAACAACGGGGCCAGTTTCTGGGAATACACATTCCACCTGACTTTGGTGAAAATCGAGAGTATTGCCTTGCGTATCAATGTGCCGGTAAGTCCCTTGCCAAACACCAGCGTGCTCTAATACGGCTGGCATGAGCTGCTTTAATATTGATGTCATCATTTTGTCTCTTAGTGTTAACGCTAGATAGTGATTAGCGATGTATCGTTTAAATGTTCACGTTGTGATGTTTTGCTGTTTTGTATGAACAAAACTACCCAAAAGTCCATTGCGCTGCACATGCTATTCAGCAAGTGCTAAGCATAGAAAGCTCAGCATCAAAGAATGCCAACCACTCAGCCGCGACTTGCTCAGGAAACGCATCTAAAAAGCCTGTCCCCCATTGAAAATAATCTTTGCGAAAACCGTTTTTTAAGTAAGCATCAACTCGTTCACTTTGAACCCGCATATCATCATTTAAATTCATCACGAATAAGCGATGAGGCAGAGTTTTAATATCTTCTATATATTGTGCTGCATGGTGAAAAGCAGCCATATGCCCCCACTCATAGGCTTCGCCACCGCGCAGATTTTCCGCCATGGAATCAGCGCACATTTCTAAGGACATACCTGGGCCGCGGTAATGAATGACTCGCTCCCACATAATGCGAAAACGTGTACCTTCTTCATCAAGGGGAATAGGCGCAAACATATCGCAAAATGTCTGTACTTCGCTTTCAAGAAATACTGGGGCGGCGATGTTAATGACCTTGTTCACCCACTGGGGTTGCAATTGGGCCGCACGTACCGACACCATGCAGCCGGTGTGATAACCGACAAAATCGACGTTGGTAATATTCAACGTGCTCAGCACTTGCCAAACCGCTTGGGCATAACAATCAATGCTCGCTTGAGATTCTTCAAAAGGTGGTGAGGACTCACCGTAACCCGGGTAATCGATCGCAATCCCGAGCCTATCGCGGGCGAGTAAAGGTAAAACATGCTGATATGAACGGCTGGACTTAGGCACCATATGCAAACAAACAATAGTCGGCTTTGCTGATGCTTCACCTGCCATGCGATAATGAAGTTGGCCGAACTCTCCGTCCATGAAGTGCCGCGTGACCTTAGTGTTATGCATTATGACTCCGCAACGCTAGTTCAATAGCTGTAAAAAAGCCCTTATACCAAGGGCTTACCGTGTTTTAGTTAACGAGGGCTAATGACGTATTAGAATCTATATTCAAAATCAGCACCCCAAGTGAGTGGGTCAGCAATGTATTGGGTGAAATCCCCCGCTGCGGCGGCGCGTGAATATACTTCATCACTTAGATTTTTACCCCACAGCGCTACTGCCCATCTCTCACTGTCGGGCTCATAAGCAATGCGCGCATTAATGATGGTACCGACAGTTGTTAGAGCGTGGGCGGGTGCATTTGCTACCAAGCTGTATGAATCATCTTCAAAGGAGAAATCAATACGGCTGGTCAGCAACCCTTCAGCAATTGGCATTCTGTGGGTAAACCCGATGGTACCTTTATAATCAGGGGCATTTTTAAGCTCTAGTGCTTTTGCGCACTCAATGGATACCTCACCATTACAACCAGGGCTTGAACCGTTATTGGTTAAACCGCCCGCTTGAGCGAGCGTCAACTCTTTGTATTCACCGTCGATGGTGCCGAAGGTTACATTCACAGTAAGACTGTCAGTGACTTCAAACAGCGCCTCTAGTTCGATACCACTGATTTTGGTTTCATCCACATTAAAGCGGGTGAAGCCTAACCCAGGTACAGTTGAGGCGATTTGCAAGTTATCGTAATTGTTGTAGAAATAGGTTGCGTTTAAACGCAGGCGGTTATCCAACAAGTCACTACGCACACCAACTTCAAACGCATCTAGCTCTTCTTCATCAACCGGTAAAAAGCATGCCGTCTCAACACCGAAGCAATCCGGTGACCAACCACCACTCTTAAAGCCAGTTGAGTAAGACACATACCCCATCACATCTTTAGTGAACTGATTGTTAAGCGCTATGTTGTAAGTGGTATTGCTAAAATCAAGCTCTTCATTTCGATTACCGCCGCTAACGGGCATTAACGCATCGATCTCTTTAGTTTCGTCGGTGTAACGGATACCTGTGGTCAGGGTTAATGTTTCATTAAATTCGTAAGTGGTTTGCAAAAATGCAGCGTACGCTTCGGTTTCAACACCTAACTCGGAAGGGAAGACAAATATTGAATCCATTTGCACGTCTTCTGTGAAGTAATAAACACCAGTGACGAAGTTAAATTCCCCTTCGTAATTGGAGGTCAAGGTGACCTCTTGGCTGAATTGGTCTTGGTCGGTCTGTTGGCTGTAAGGAAAGCCGATGCGACTTGATAGGTCATCTTCCATCTGGCGATAACCAGTTAAAAAGCTAATGTCATACTCACCAATTTGACCTTGTACATTTAATGATAAACCACTGGTTTCCACTTCACTGCGATAATCATTGAAACACCCTAAGCTCAAAAATGCAGCTGGCGTTGCTGCTGAACAGGTCACTCCAGGCACGGGCTCGATGGTGAACAAATTGTTATCCGCATCATTGGCTAGTGCGACGGTGTCTGGCACTGGATCAGAATCATCTTTGGTGTAATCAAAGGCGAGATTCATATTCCAATCTTCGTTAAATTCATTATACAAGGCGACACGAAATGCCTTGGTGTCTTTCTCACCGGCTTCCGTTCCGGCTTGGTCGGCAAAGTCACCGTTTGGATTCACTGTGTGAAAGCCATCACGAGACTTACTTAGCACGGTAGCGCGAATTGCCGCGGTATCTGACAAACCAACGTTTCCGGTAAAGCGACCGTCTAAACGGCCATCACTGCCTACAGTGGCTTTCACTAAACCATAACTCTCGTTTAGCTCAGGGGCTTTACTGATCAGCTTGATTGCACCGCCGTTAGAGTTACGTCCGTACAAGGTCCCTTGAGGGCCACGCAGCACTTCCACCCGCTCTAAATCCACTAAGTCAAATAAAGCCCCCACTTGGCGACCAACGTATACGCCATCAACATATACGCCTACTGCAGGGTCAGCTGAAACACGAGATTCATCTTCCCCTACCCCACGCAAAAAGATACGTGCACCACTGGCAGTCCCGGTGTTAGTTGCCAGGCTGATATTAGGAATTTCGTATTGTAAATCCAATACATTGGTGACTTGTTTAAGTTCTAAATCCGCAGCGCCAATAGAGGTGACCGCTACGGGGACTTCTTGAATCGACTGAGCACGTCTTTGAGCAGTAACCACGATTTTTTCCAGTCCATTACCTTTTGTAGCGTCGTCACCTTTTGCAGCAGCGCTACTGGCTGAAACCGAATTTTCCTCTTCTGGGGCGACTTGAGCCAACACAGGTGAAATCGACGTTGCAAAAACAGCTGCAATTACAGTTGCAAGGTACCCTTTCTTTATAGACTTACTCATAGATGTCCCCTTTATATTATTTTAATCTGTCATGAGCCTATTGACATATTATTATAACATTAAGCAAAGTCAAGTCATAAAATGGTTAAAGTTTGAGCGCAAATTTAATAATAAAAAATGCATAAGCTTTTGATAAAATTAACAAAATTAATTTAATTATTATCAATATAGTGTTTTTGGGTAAATTATTAACACCCATTTTAATATTCTCTATTAGAACAATTGCCCCTTAAAAGGAGGTTTTAAGAACTTTTGGGTGTAAAGAGCAAGGAGTCGAAAAATTGTACAATTCGATATTTATGTCATTTCCTGTCGTACACTTTTCGGTCGCAGTGGTAATAGCAACAAGATCAAGATCACATGATAATACGGGTAACCAATTGATTTATAACTCTAAAATAGGTGAACGGTAACTATTCGAAAGTCTTCTACACCTTCCTTTTCTTCCATTTAACTGTGGTAAATAAAAGTCTCGAACAATTCAGCGTTAACCCACTAATAGACCCATATCCTGTCAAACTACTTTACATTTACTCACTTTCTAAACTGAATCTATCTCTAAGTAGATGATTTAATAGTTTAAATATCGCTTGGCGTAAATAATGCTTAGTAGAGTTTGAGCTGTACGGTTCGGCAAACCATATCTTTGATGTTTTAGTTGTTAGTTGTTTCAGTAGTTAGATGCTCTAGGTCGCCGCCCTGATAATTTAAATACTCACATTCAATACGTTAAGATAATTAAGGATAATTAATTATGCGTTGCCTAAATCTACTAAATCATTCGTCCCAACTGAAGACCTTGCTCGTAATGTGTGCTTGGTTACTCGGCGTTAGCGCGCTGCAAGCAAACGCCCAACAAATTGACAACAAAGGAACTGAGTTTATTTTGGCCTTTACGCCAAATTTCGATAGCTCAGGAGACGTTGAAATTCACCTAACTGGAGATATTGCCACTCAAGTTACCATCAACTACCCAATGAACAGCCCTACCTTTACCACTGTCGAAAATGTAGTACCTGGTAGCGTTACTGTCGTTGCTATTCCGATCACGGCGATTTCAAACGCGACACCTAATACTATTCGAGACAACGCTATACACACGATAGCCCCTGAAGAGTTTGTGGTTTACACAGTTAACAGAAGAGCGCAAAGTTCTGATGCAGCTTTAGGCTTGCCCGTCGATACGATGAATACACAATATATCGTCTCTACTTATAACCCATTGTTTAGTTCACAGTTCGCTGTTTATGCTTCCCAAGACAACACAGTTGTTACCATAACCCCGAACAACGATTTAAATGGGCATGTGGCGAGCACTCCCTTTGATGTCACGCTTAATAGAGGTGAGGTTTACTATGGCGAATCTGCAACCACCGGTCCAGCGGGTTCTTTGACTGGCACAATTATTGAAGCAACGAGACCTGTTGGTTTAGTAAATGGCAATAGATGTACAAATGTACCGAACAGCACATCAGCATGCGACCACATATACGAAGTAGCGCAACCCGTTCAATCATGGGGTTTAACCGCCTCAGCTACAAACCTACCTAATCGCCCATCGGGTACTATTTACCGAATAGTGGCATCTGAAGACAATACGTCAGTTGAGATAAATGGCATATTTCAAGGTACGATTAATCGCGGCGAGTTCATTGAAACGCCACTGCTCACTGGCAACCTGTCGTTTAGCGGCGATAACCCTATCTTCGTGACCCAATATATGCCGGGACAGAGTTCCCCTGGTGCAACACTAGGCGACCCTGCAATGGGTAATATGATCCCATCAGAGCAATACTTAACTGACTATACATTTTCGACTGTAGGTGATTCGCAATTTGTGCAAAATTTTGCAACCATCATTGCCGCCAATGCTGATGTAGGTTCGCTCTTACTTGATGGGGTTCCGGTGCCCGCTGGCGACTTCACTCCCTTTGACGATATACCGTTTTCCTCTGCAGTGATTGAATTAACCCAAGGTACTCACACGACTTCGTCTCTTAATCCGCACGGCATTACGGTCGAGGGGTACAATGGATTTGATTCGTATATTTATCCAGGTGGTGCTTTATTTGGCTTTATTAATTCTCAAGGTGACCCATTCCCACCAGTGTGCTCTGTGACCATGAATGGCGATATGGCCAGTGGCAGCGTGAGTGACAATACCAATGATGAAGATCTTAATAATAACGGCCAGTTAGATCCAGGCGAAGATGCCAACAATAACGGGGTATTAGATGCCGATACTGGGGTATTTTTCGTCAATACATTGTCTTCAACCAACGTCAGTATATCAGTAAGCCCATTTGCCGCAGGCGATGGCAGTGTCAACGTCAGTGCTACAAGAATCGATGGATCCCAGCCTGGTTCAGCGAGCATTGAAGGGGTCGATGGTGCGGGTAATACATGTGCATTAGAAATTGAATTCACCGATGAAGAGGCCATGGCCTGTGACATAGACGGCGATATGAACGTTGATATGGATGATTTAATGATGATCCGTGCTGCCCGCAACATGTCAGCTTTACCTGGCGATCTGCGTGATAACGACGGAAATGGCGTGATCAATACCCTAGACTTCAGACAATGCGCCATTCAATGTACGCAAAATCGCTGTGCTGTTCTGTAGAAATTGCAGCTTTAAAAATTAAAGAAGGTTAACTCAAGAGGAATGAAACATGTTAAATAAAGTTAAGTACGCTTGCTATGCCCTAATTTCACTAGGTCTTATGGCACAATCTGCAAATGCCGCGTTAATCACCATGACGCCAAGTTCACAAACCATTGAACTCGGTGATGCTGCTAGCATTGATGTATCCATTTCTGATTTTGCGACCGATCAGTATTTAGGTGCGTTTGATTTTGAGCTTGCTTTCAACGACTCTATTTTGTCGGTAAGCAATATCATCTTCGGTACAGAGCTAGGGTTTAGTTTTCAAGATGAATTCTCATCTGGTGCTAACCTACATGCCGTTCTCGAATCATCTCTAGAAGATGCACAATACTTGATTGACAACCAAGCCAGTGAATTTCTACTGTTCACTATCGAGTTTACCGGCACAAACTATGGTAGCAGCTCGGTTGCCTTTGATTCAGTGTTACTCGGTGACCAAGACGGCAATGAGATTACAGATGTTGACTTTAACAGTGCGCGTATCACAGTGAATAATCCCAATGCAGTACCAGAGCCTAGCGCGTTGGGCATTTTATTCGCTGGATTTGCATTTATGGCAATGCGCAAGCGTGCTAACTACAAAGTTCGATAAGTTCTATTGTTCGATAAGTTCTATTAGCACTATTAACATTAAAAAACGGGAGCTGAAATCAGCTCCCGTTTTAAATTTAGAGATAATGAAGCTAATGTGAGTGAATGGTTGTGTGTCTTTGCCTTACCCATTCACTCAATTTTTTGCTTTTAACTTTAAGTGATAAACAGCTAAATCTTCACTACCGCTTTACCCATGTTTTCACCGCGCATCAAACGACAGAATGCTTCAGGCGCTTCAACCAACCCATTGGCAACATCTTCGCGCACTGTTAGTTTCCCTTCTTTTATGTAGTTTACGCAAGCATCGACAAACTCATCTCGGCGTGGCTCAAAATCATACACCACCAATCCATAAACGATAGCACGGGCTTTTATCCACATAGCAGGAGGCGGCCCCATACTGCGCGTCGTTTTGTTATAGTCAGCCATGAGCCCGCATAAAATCACTCTGGCACCTACGGCGAGACGTTCAGACACTGTGTTAAGCATATCGCCGCCGACTAAATCAAAGAAAATGTCGACTCCGTTGGGACACAGCTTATCCAACTGTTCACCTAGGTCGCCTTTTTTACGATTAATACAAGCATCGTAACCAAGGTTTTTTACAGCGTAATCACACTTTTCGTCTGTGCCAGCAATACCGATAACGGTACAGCCGTGTATTTTTGCTAACTGCCCGGCTACAGAACCCACGCCACCTATTGCCGCAGGAATAACCACCACATCGCCCCCTTTTGGTTGTGCCTGCCAAATCATACCCGCATAAGCCGTTAGGCCCGGCATACCTAGGGCTGACAAGGCATAGGATGGGTTAGCAATTTCTTTTTGAATTTTAAAAACACTATCGCCATCATGCACCGAGTAGATTTGCCAACCCCCAAAGCAGCGAACTAAATCCCCCTCTTGAAAATCAGGATGATGAGATTCAACGACTTTACTCACGGTTTCACCGCGCATAACATCACCAGGGTTAACCGAGCCGGACATATGACGGCCAGCAATTTGACTGCGCATATAGGGGTCGAGTGACAAATACATGGTTTCGCAAAGGACTTGGTTTTCGCCCGCCTTTGGCATAGCTCCTTTTACTAAAGCGAAATGCTCTGGTAAGGGTTGTGATTCAGGGGTGGATGCGAGTTGCACCTGCATATTATCTTTCATGTTTGTTTATCCGATTTTGAAATTTTCATAAACAGCCGCATTACGACCGTTGACTTTGAAAGGCGGCAAAAGCACTGGCCATTTCGCTAATACCTTGTTTAACGTCGGCGTCACTGCATACCCAATCCCACCATTGATTTAAGTTATCCAATCCGTCGGTTATCTGATTTTTTGCATTTGCACCCACTGTGACATTGACCCACCAGAAGGTGGGTGCGAGTACAATATCCCCCATGGTCAACGCATGGCCTTTTAAATCAACATTTGCCTTAAGCCATTGGTCGAGCTTTTCTAATGTGACTCTCACTATGTCGTATTGGGCACTTTGATCGAAGGTAAATTCCGGCAGCATCATGGCTTTAAAATACGGCAATAGCGCAGGCGCTAAATGAGTATCGGTGAAACTGGCCATGACTCGGGATCTTGCTGCTTCTAGGGGCATATCAGGTCTAAGGGGGCGCTGCGGAAATGCATCCTCTAAGTACTCCATAATAGCGATGGATTCTGGCAAGTATTGTCCATCATCTAAAGCTAACAGAGGAATTTTACCCAGAGGATAAGCAGCTAAGAATTCCGGCGTTTTTAGCGCTAAACTTGGTGCCACTGGAGCAATATCTAACTTCTTTTTACGGATCAATATGCGCACTCGCGTGGCATACGGTGAATGGTCAAGATTGATTAACTGCATTTAATTCCCCCATTATTTTCACCGTGACACAACGGTAATTATTATTCGAATGACCTAATTTCAAGAACTATGCTCGCGCTGTTATTTATCGTGTTAAACAACGCTAGTAAATTTTGCGCTAGCCATCGCTGGAGCCGCTTCAATATCTGTTTTAAACGTGGCATTCCAGCGATTCAAAAAGCCGAACAATGAAATCACGCCAACTATTTCTACTATCTGCACTTCGCTAAAATGCGATTTAAGCCGTTCAAACTGTTCGTCGGTCACTGCATTTGGCACCAAAGCAGCATTGCGCGCAATATCGAGTGCTTCACGCTCCGCAGGGCTGAATAAATCACTGGTTTGGTACTCCCAAATGGCAGCGATTTTTTGTTCGGTAATGCCATGTTTCAACGCGCCATATTGAGTATGCGCCTGACAGTACTGACAACCGCTAGCACTGCTGGTCATTAAGCCAAGTAACTTTTTCAAGTCATTATCTAAAGCGCTTGGTTGGTAAATTGACTGCACTAACCCTAAAAACGCTTTAAGCATTTCAGGGTTGCGCGCCATGATCAAACCGTCATTAGGGGTAAAGCCCATGATGTCCTCACCTGCCGACATGATGGCGTTAATATCGCTGGGCACTTCGCTAATCGATAAGGCTGATAAACGTGACATAGGGTTACTCTCCAGTTCGAAGTTTTTTTGGTGAAATTGGCATGCTTTTAATCAACATTCGGTAAACTAGCTTAAAGCGCACGTTTAAAGCCCTTTGGGAGGCCGGCATCAGGAGTAAATCCGTAAAGTGGCTCGTTGGGTAAAGCATTAGCCAATATTTTGCGGGCAGCGAAGAGTGCATCAAAATCGATACCGGTTTTTAGTCCCATGGCGTCGAGCATGAAAACTAAATCTTCAGTGACGATATTACCGCTAGCACCAGGTGCTGCCGGGCAGCCGCCAATGCCGCCCATGGATGAATCGACTGTGGTGATGCCGACTTCAACCGCCGCTAATGCATTTGCTAGCCCCTGCCCGCGCGTGTTGTGTAAATGAATTCCTGTGAGATTTTCTTTACCTACTGCCGCCCATACCTTTTTCACTAAGCGCTTTACTTGCGCTGGATTGGCGTAGCCTGTGGTGTCTGATAACCCAACTTCATCACATCCTGCTTCCATCAAAGCAACGGCTAACTCCACCACCTTGTCTTCGCTCACAACCCCTTCGATGGTACAGCCAAATGCGGTAGACAGCCCCCCTTCAAATTTAGGGCGTTGATCTATCGGTAAGCTTTTCACCAGTTCAGCAATACGTTTAACCTCTTCAAGCACTTGTTGATGGTTACGCTTTACGTTACGCAAGCTATGAGTTTCGCTGACCGATAAAGGAATGCTCATTTTGGTCGGCCTTACCTCAATTGCATTTTGTGCACCGCGAAAATTGGGGACTAATACCGCAACAGACAGGCCAGCGATTTCCCGCGCATATTTGGCCACCTCAGCAGTATCCGCAAGTTGAGGAAGCACTTTAGCTGGTACAAACGAGCCGACTTCAATTTCTGGTACGCCAGCTGCCGCTAGCGCGTCAATCCAGGCTAGTTTGTCAGCCGTTGGCATAATAGTGCTAATACTTTGCAGGCCATCTCTTGGCCCCACTTCACTGATTTCGATATCAAACGTTGCCATATGTTTTCCAATTTTGAACCTTGAACTGATAAGGCTTAAAAGCACCAAGGTTGAATAATGAGATCCTACTTTCCTATGTAAGCGTCTTACGATCTAACGCACCAAGGCAAGAAGCAAAGCAAAAAGTAGAACAAGCGAAATTAAAATACGTTGCTTAGACGCTCTTTTGCAATGGTTCTGCATCGCGTTGGTGCAGCGAAATTGACAAATGTTAATCTGCTACTTTTACATTCAAACTCTATTGTTATAATATTATATCATAAAGACAAAAAGTAGTCTTTTCTTTCAATGAAGTACGCCTTCGTGAAAAAGACATAGTGCGTTATCAATAAATCTGGGAATACTAACGATGACAAATTCAGTTATGCCAAATTCAGGACGATTGCCGCTATCGGGCATTAAAGTAGTTGAGTTTACGCACATGGTTATGGGGCCTACCGCAGGGGTTATTTTGGCCGACTTGGGTGCGCAAGTAATCAAAGTTGAGCCATTAGGAGGCGACAACACACGACGTTTGAAAGGCTCAGGTGCGGGGTATTTTTCCATGTACAACCGCAATAAACAGAGCGTGTGCTTGGACATAAAATCTGCCGAAGGAAAAGACGTCGCTTTATCATTACTCAAAGAAGCTGACATTTTACTTGAGAATTTTCGTCCCGGCGCAATGGACAAATTAGGCCTTGGGTATGAGCAACTAAAAACAATTAACCCACGCCTGATTTACTGTTCGCTTAAAGGCTTTTTAAGTGGCCCTTATGCCCATCGCACCGCGCTAGATGAAGTTACCCAGATGATGGGCGGCCTAGCGTACATGACAGGTCTGCCCGATAAACCCATGCGCGCGGGCTCATCAGTAATCGATATTACTGGCGGTATGTTTGGTGTCATTGGTATTTTAGCCGCCCTTGAAGAGCGCCATCATACCCATGAAGGTAAAAATGTGACTTGCTCATTGTACGAAACCACCGCGTTTATGGTCGGCCAACACATGGCACAACAGGCCGTAACAGGCGAAGCACCGCCCCCCATGTCAGTGCGTCGCTCTGCGTGGGCAGTGTACGATATATTTCATTGTGCGAATAATGAACAGGTTTTTATTGGGGTGGTGAGCGATACCCAGTGGCGCATCTTTTGTGACGCGTTTGACTTAAAAGAGTTCGCACTGGATCAAACCCTTGCTCTGAACAACGGCCGTGTGGCACAACGTGAGCGTATTTTACCGGTAATAAATGCGGTGTTTGCCACACTTAGTAAAACTGAACTTATGGCGAAATTAGAAAAATCTGGTTTGCCGTTCGCCCCTATTAATAAACCGTCAGATTTATTTGACGACCCTCATTTAAATGCAGGTGGATTGGTTGATGTCACCCTGCCAGATGGAGTTAAAACCAAACTGCCAGCGTTACCCTTGGAAATGAACAGTGAACGCATGCCTCTGCGTCACGACATTCCTACTGACAAAGGTAATTCTGTCGCTACTTTAAAAGACGCGGGTTTCAGTGATGAGGATATTAAGAAATTACTTGCCCTTGGTGTGGTGCGCGCTTAAGCGGTTATAATGAGTCGCGTTTCATGCGCGTCTTTAGTATCTAAATCCGATACTGAAGAACAAAACCTAAAGCCGCAGTGACTGAATATCGTAACCTGCGGTTGTTACAACACCTGCTTTGCAAAAACAATGCATGCGAGTCGTTTGTCATAAAAGAGCACAGATAAGAACCCCCAAATAAGAGAACAACATTAAGGGCATAAAAGTAAGGTCACAAAAAACAGAGCTATTTAGCTCTGTTTTTTGATGTGCTACTGAATAGAGTTACGCAGTAATGCTATATCAGGCCAGCCATGGATACTGTTGCTGATAGGCCTGTTTGAAACTCGCTATGTTTGACTTTGATTTCAACGTTAATGCAATGCCATCTAACCCTTCGAGTAACATCGTCTGCTGGGCGGGTAAAATTGAAAAGCTAAAATGCAGCGTTTCATTTACTGAATCAGTTGCCTCAAGCTCTGTGCTTTGATGATCGGTGTTAAACGCACTTACATAGCATTCAAGTAAGTTGATATTAACCTGGCATGTTTGCGGGTCTTTATCAACATGGCTGGCTAGCGCGAGTACTTCATCATTGCCAAGTACCACAGGCAAAATGCCATTTCTGATGCAGTTGTGATAGAAAATTGAACCAAAACCCGGGGCGATGATCGCTTTGATCCCATACTCCTTTAACGCCCACACTGCGTGCTCACGAGACGAGCCACAACCGAAATTGTCCCCAGCGAGTAAAATACTGGTGTTTTTATATTGCGCCTGGTTAAGCACAAAATCTTCATTCGGCTCGCGGCCATTAGGTAATGTGTAGCGCCAGCCTGCAAATAGGCCCTCGCCTAAACCTTGTTTAGACACGAGTTTCATTTCCCGTGACGGTATGATGGCATCAGTGTCGATATTAATTTGTAGCATTGGGGCAGCTACCCCTTGATGAACGGTAAATTTTTCCATTACAAATACTCCCTCACATCAGCGATACATCCTGCGATAGCACAAGCGGCAACTGTAGCAGGGCTAGCAAGATGCGAGCGCGTTTCGGGCCCTTGTCTACTCTCAAAATTACGGTTGGTACTGGTCACAACCCGCTGGCGATAACCAAAACTTTCACCACCGGCAAAGAAGCACATAGAGCAGCCTGCTTCTCGCCATTCAAAGCCAGCCGCAATAAATATTTTGTCTAGGCCTTCAGCTTCTGCTTGGCGCTTAACGGTGGTTGAGCCTGGTACGCAAATCGCGTTAACGTTTTCTGCGACTTTTCGGCCTTTTAGAACTTTTGCGGCCAAACGTAAATCCGATATACGGCTATTGGTACACGAGCCTATAAAAGCCGCCCCTATTGGCAACCCTTTTAATGCACTACCTGCTGGTAAATCCATATACTCATAAGCTCGATTTAACGCTTTAAGTTGATTTTGAGTAGCTCCCGCTTGGGCGCTGGGCACACGGGAATTCACTGAACAAGCATGCTGGGGGCTGTTGCCCCACGTAATCGTCGGGCTGATATCCGCACAATCGATCTCAATCGTTTTATCAAACTGTGCTTGCTCATCGCTGAACAAGGACTGCCAGAACGCAACAGCCTGTTGCCATAACGCCCCTTTGGGGGCGTATTCACGCCCTTTTAAGTAGGCAATCGCTTTTTCATCCGGGGCAACCAAACCGCTAAATGCTGAGAACTCTATGGCCATATTACATAGGGTTAAGCGACCTTCTATATCAAGGGCTTCAACCGCACTGCCGGCAAACTCAATCACATACCCTGCCCCGCCCGCAGCGCTGTATGCGCCAATCAAGTGCAAAATCATGTCTTTAGCACTGACCCCAAAACCCAACTCGCCATTAAAGTTAACCTTCATGGTTTTAGGCTTACTCACTCGCAGGGTTTTGGTTGCCAGCGCATGCTCTGCTTCACTTGAACCGATACCCCACGCGAGTGCCCCGAGCGCCCCTTGAGAGCAAGTATGGCTGTCAGGGCACACCAAGGTTGCGCCCGGTTGCACTATACCCAGCTCTGGCGATACCACGTGTACAATTCCTTGCTGCGGGTCGTTCACATCAAACAGCTTTATGTTGGCATCAATGCAGGCTTCACGCGTGGCCAGAATAAAGTTCTTACCACTGGGCACCTTGGTGTTATCGTCTCGTCCCACCACTGTGTCAACAATATGATCCATGGTGCAAAATACATGCTCTGGAGACACCACTTGTCGGTTATCCGCTTCTAAGCTTTTCAGAGCGATAGAGCCTGTGCGCTCATGTAAAAATACTCGGTCGATGTAGATTAAGGCCGCGCCATCATCTAACTCTTCTACCAAGTGATGTTGCCAAATTTTTTCAAATAACGTTCTGCCCATATGTTATTCACCCGATGTATTGCTAAGGCTAAGCATGGATTGCTTGAGCACATTAAATCGATCGTCTATGCCTGCTTGAGCAAAGCGCATTTGAATATTTTCTGGCAGCTCGGCGTCATCTAGCCTGTCTACGTATTGTTTCAATAAACTGCTAGGCCAGCGCAAAATATGAGTAGGCACAGTAACTGGTTGTAGCTGCTCTGGGCGCTCGTTCATAAACGCCGCTCGATAGGCCAACTGATAATTTTCACCTGCAGTTAAATACCCCATTAGGGTGTCTTGAATAACCTGAGCAGGCATGTCTGCATGGCCAACACGGGCATTTTCTGAGGTATCAAACCACGGGAAGTAGTGAAATAACTGACTCGACATTTTCCAGACTAATGCCAAATGAGAGCCATCTTTTTGCGGGCGAATATCAGGGAAATACTGCTCTAAAATCGCACTGCGTTCATCGTCTTTAAACCAAGCGGCGTTTTCAAGCACCATGCCCTTTATGCTTGCGGGATGGGCTTTAGCATACTCGATGGCAATTTGTGCTCCCGTGGCAGAGCCATACAGTAGCGGCTGCTTCAGTCCTAACGCATTGATAAATTCGTTTAATGCCTGCACATAGGGCGCAAGGCCGACATGTGGCTCAGGGCTGTTATTTGGCTCAGGGCTGTTATTTGGCTCAAGGCTGTTATTTAGCGCATCGCCTTCGCCGTCTTGTGTTTGCGGCAAGGGATCTGATTGACCATAACCTGGGGTATCCAGTGCTATGACCTTAAACGAGTCCGATAAGGTGTTCATGATCGGCTGCATAATGGCTGACGACATAGGCGATGCATGCAGCAATACGACCACTGGCAAATGATCCTCCCCTTGACTGCGATAATGCAATTGCCAAGGGTTATCAGTGCCCAAAGTGACATAGTGTTTTAACACAGGTGAGTTATTCATAAAGCTTATCCTAAGCCCAATGTTTCAGGGTTTACCCGCCCATCTGGGTCGACCATGGCTTTGATGCCTTGGATCACTTTATAGGTATCGGGCTGCAGGCCTTCTTTAAACTGATAGGTTTTGCCTATTTGTAAATGCACGCCCCCTAGTTCTTTAAAGAAAGTGCTTAACTCAGTACGAATTTGGTGTACTTTTGCCCTGGCAGGTAAGTTCTCGTCATGCTTACCGACTTTAGCCAAATAATCTGGCTCAACACTTTTCTCGTGGATTTCTGTGTAGGCATCAGGCCAAAAGAATACTGGCTCTAGTACAAAGCAGTTATTCGCCACCACGGCAAACAAGTAGCCAACCCCAATATCAAACTTTTCAATGTCTGCGGCGTGGCTGGCAAAAATGGCCTCTACCCCATCATGTGCTTGTTTAATCTTAGAATGTGGAAAGAGACCATGCACAGGCACCCAGCGCTCACCTTCTGGCCCAAGCATATTATTGACTGGCCCAAAGGGGTTCGAACGAGTGATTTTTGGAATGCTATTTTCAATCTCATTCCCATTAAATTGCTTGGCAATCGCCCGTATATCATTCATGCGGGCATCAACGGCGGCGTCAATACGATCCTCAACGATGATTTGAACAGAGTAGCCTACATCTTTCATGTAGCCTCGCCCGGCCATCGCCAACTTAGCGCCGTCTTTAAGCGCCCCTAAAAGTGAACCCGATGACTTCATCACGCCAGCCAGTGCTTTTACGTCTTTGGCTAAGCTTTCTCGTTTTAAGCGAAGGGCTTGCAAAAAAGGGTCGAAGCCAAAACACTCCATGGCCAATCCTTGGCGCGAAATTTCGCTCATGGCAGCTATGCAGTCGTCCCCTTGTTTAAAGTCAAATGCTAAAAATCCTTTTGCAGGTAACTCAGGTATTAATCGAAAAGTTGCAGTGGCTTTAAACCCTAAGGCGCCGTTATCGCAAGTGAAAATACCGGTTAAGTCTGGGCCGTAATGACGAAAGAACGGACTGCCGTTGATTTGCGCCCCTGAGCCCGTAGTGACTAATGTGCCATCCGCTAACACCACTTCGAGCCCAATAACCGAGTCAACCGCAGTGCCAAATTGACCTGAGCCCCAAAAAATAGAATTCTGTGATAATCCGCCGCCTATCGTGGCTTTACTGCCTGACAATGTGCCCCAGTATGGCGTGCGTACCCCTTTCCCTTTTAGTGCTTCGTGTAATTTCTTCCAGGTACAGCCACTCTCAACCGTGACGTACATATCTTGAGTATTTATCTCAAGAACGCGGTTCATGCGACCAAGATCAACCACAACGCTTTGTGGCTTGGCGGGCACATAGCCTTTCGTGTATGACATACCGCCACCACGGGGCACTACGTCCATCTCAAATTCCGTCGCTATTTTTAGCATTTCGCTTAATTCGTGTTTATCGCCTGGACTCACAACAACCGCAGCAGGTAAATCTTTGGTGAATACGTCTTGTGCGTACAAACTGGTGCTGTAATCATCGGTTAGCACGTTGTCTTTGCCTAAGATTGAAATCATGGCAGTTAACATATCTTGCTGAGGTTGCGTCTTAATATTCAAAGCCTTCTCCTGACAATTTTTTAATCTATTTTAGGTTTATCTGCAGATTACCAAATAAACCTATTGTTCTATCATTAGGACATTACAGTAATAATTTTAAACTGACAACAAAACATTCACCTTCGCATTGACAAAAGACTAACCGGTAGATTTATGTTACCTTGTTATATTGATATATCATTTTCTTACACCGCCAAAATATTTATTGGAGATGGATAACCCATGTCATTCGATTCTCAATTCGCTTCGCTAAATCAAACCAAGTTAAATGAAGAGTCTCCTACACCCCTTTACTTCCAACTTTACAGCTTACTTAAGCAAAACATCCTAAACGGTAGTTTAGAAGATGGCTCTCAGTTACCCACTGAATTGGGCTTGTCACAGGCGTTTAGCATTTCACGCATCACAGCTAAACGCGCCCTTGATGAACTTGCCGCTGAAGGCTTAGTAGCAAGACGCCGAGCCAAAGGCACCCATGTGACCCACAAATATCAGCCTAAGCCTGTGAAAGCACCATTAGTAGGCATGTTGCAAGAACTGGAATTTATGGGTCAACATTCAGAAGCCAGAGTGGTTGAACTCACCACTGCCCGCCCTCCAGCAGATATTGCAGAAGAGTTTGCATTGGTTGAAGGTGAAACCTTATTGAAAATGACCCGAGTACGTAGCCGTTTACATGAAGCCTTTGGCTATTACGTAAGCTGGAGCAAAGGGCTAAACAAATTTAATGAAAAAGCCAGCTTAGAGTCGACCACCCGGCTGGAAATCTTTCGTAAAAATGGCATTGAACTTAAGCACGTGAAGCAGATTTTAAGTGCTTCTGCCGCTACCCCTGAAGTAGCAAAAGAGCTAGGAGTTGAGCCAGGCTTTCCACTTTTGAGTTTGACCCGTCGCTCTTATGATGAGAACGAAAACTTAGTGGATTATTTGTCGGCCTTATATCACCCAGACCGCTTTCAGTACCGAATGGATTTAACGCCAGAGTCAGCCACTTAGAATGATTCGTTATATTTGCTAGCAGAACCGGCCTCGCATAAATATTCTCCATAAAAAACGCCACTTCAAGTGGCGTTTTTTATAACAAGAGATTGTATCGGTAACGTGTTACATCGGTTTAACCGCACCGAAAAATGCGACGGTTAAAATGAGTATCCAGTAAAGATATGCCAGCTTACGTCCAAAGCGAATTGAGCGGTCAAGGGTGGCTTCAACTTCTGCATTTTCGCCCATGGCAAGTTGGCGGAATAACTCGGTCCACTCACGCATTATAAAGCGTAATTTAAGGCCAATAACTAGCGTACATGCATAAAAGAACATTTTGATTGAAAACCATTTTTGTCCGGTTTCTGCCATCAAAGGTCCATCCCCAAATAACGACCATAGGCTGGTGATCATTAACGCTGGGATAACAATAAAGCGAATGCCCTCGTCTATTTTGGTCAAACGAATACCCGTGTCCGTTTCGCGAAAATAGTACGCTGACCAGCACAAACCTAACCACATAGCGAACAGTATCCACATACCCGTTAGCCAGTTTCCACCTAACGGCTGCACACCCCAGATATGTCCCATGTGCAGTCCAAGCGGCAGTAGCATGATGATGCCAGTCCTGGCCAAAATATCGATGCGATAGGCTGTTTCCATATGGCGACGACGTTCATCCATCGATAACTTGCGATTAATCACGTTAAACGACGTTTGAAATACGCCCCACTCTCCACCTAACCAATACACCATGGCAACAATATGTAGCCATCTTAAAATGGGTAACTGATACATTTCCAAAAAAGACATAAATTGACCCTTGTAAAATTTAATTATTCTTAGTCGGGGAAATTGGTAATGACGTGTGATTTGCTTACCACCCAACCCTGAATAAAACTCTACGCTAGGGGTAATTAATCCAGAATGATGAATATCAATTTGTCGATGTCAGCGGCTTTTAAACAGCGATTAACAAGGTGTTAAAATAAAGCGCAAAGTAAATAAACGCTATTTAAGGGGTTCAAAAGCCAGCAATTTGGGAAGTTAAAACAACCAAATAGATGCCAAAATGAATCAAGTTAAGCTTTTAAAAAGCGCGTATAAAAAAGGATATTCATGGCGCTTTACCGCATTTAATTTGCGTAGATGCAAATAGGCCGGATTAGTAAACGGCCCTGATATGTCCCTTGATCCTTTTTGCTTCAGGCTATTGTAGCTTAGCGCTAATACTGCAGTTGAATTAACTCGCCTTTCGACCGGCCTTGAGCTACTGCAAAGCGTTAAAGACGGTAATTAAAAATTTTAGATTTCACTGCAGACATAGTCGTGGTGAGGTAATTACTCGCTGGCTATAACGCTCAAAGCGCCATTCAGCGGGTAATTGTCTTGGAGAGCCAGCTAATGAAATCACGTTTTTTTATGTGTAATCAAGCTGGTAACTCTACCAAAAGAGTATACGAGGAAATAAATCCTAAGAAATTAGTATTTGCTGAAATCGAAATAACAAGCCAACCATCTTTTTCCATTTCAGTTATCTGAGTATTCAACAAATCTATATCAGGACTTTCATGCCACCATTTCTTAGTTTTAGAAAACAGAACAACTTTTCTCATTCGATATATCCTTTCGGCGAATTTTGTAAGCTCATAGCGCCCTCAGCATAGGTGCAACTTGCCGAGTAAATTATTGCAGTAAATGTTAGGTTAAACCTAGCCCTGTTGAAGGACGATATTTAGTTAGAGCATCCTGTACTTGGCATACCCGAAATAGTATCCAGAATGGTTTAGCGGGTCATTAACTTTGTATTTAAGCGTATAAAAAATGACACGTTCTGACTTAAAACTAGCGGTCTTCGAGAGTACAAACTAACAAAAACGTGTAGATTCGGTGCCCGCATTTAATTTAACGCCCGAAACTCGTCCAAGCTTGATTCTGCTAAAGCAAGCCAGCGTCAGTTCATTCGATAACAGCCATTAATGCGCGAAGACCTGACTTACCCAAGCAAACAGACTTGTGCTCTGCTCAGACTTTTTATTGTTGGCCAGTGTATTAGCCTTTTCAGCTTGGGCTTGTTTCCAACGCTTGTTCGTCGCTAAACGCTCTGCTCTTCTTTGCTCAGCTTGGTTGGCTACTTGGGTAAAACGCGCTCGTTGATCCGAACTAAAACTCTCTGCTAGGCTTTTGCTTGAGGTGCTGAGTGGTCGCCTTGAGCCGCTACTTTTTGGTGAACTACACATTGTCTCTTTTCCTTTTCTAGCATATTCGGCTGCGTCGCCAGCATTAGTTCGTATTGTAAAAGACAGGTCAAATGCAAAATTGCTTTCAATATGTTTAGGGGAAGAGCATAAAAATACGAAAACTAGATTTGAAATAAGCCAAAGAGGCTAGTGCCCTTTATACCGTAAGTAAACCTTGGGGTTGGTATTACTGATAAAAGAACTGTGTTAATTCATACACTTTCAGGATAATTAACACCATGCCAGATACCATCATGATTCTGCCGCGATTATTCAGTCTTTCTTTACTTATTCTGGTGTTGCCCTTTTGTACCAATTGAAGCCGACTGCCTTGCACAACTAACCAAGAAGCCACTAAAAGTAAAAATACACCAATTGTTAACTCCGTCACTACCACAGGTAAGCCCTCGCGCGTCATTTTATTATTTTTTACTGATAAAACTTAGGACCCTGAAGTGTTCAGAGCGGGTATTCTGACCTGCTCGCCTTCACGATCGCTATGTTGTTCTGTGCCGGATTTAGCAGAAACCATACCAAATGGGGAATATCAGAAAGCGTGAGCAACCATCAGGCTTCGCAGGCTGTTGGAATTTAGTACGTGCCTCTAACAAATAGGACACTCGGTAACTCAGGCAGATCGCGTTGAAAAAATTACACATAAATCAGGCTGTTATCCCGAATGGTTATCAAATTGTGTTTGACTCCTGTGTTAACGGAATTGACCAGCAGCAAATCAACAAGGATTAAAATAGATGGGATATAACGAGACCGCGGCTCAATTAGATAACTGAGCCGCACTGAAGTAAATGTTAAAGCTTGTTCAATATATCACGCGAAAAATCGGTTGATTTGGTCTTTTTGTAGGCGGAACTACTCGTAACGCAGAGCGTCAATCGGTGCTAATCGCGACGCTTTTAGGGCTGGGTAGTAACCAAAAAAAACACCAATAAGCCCTGAGAAGCCTAAGCTTAACAGTACTACTTGTGTTTCTATGATGCCCCCTGCCCCAATGTCATATTGATTACCCATAAACACAAAACCATAGGCAATCATCACACCGATAAAACCACCCAAGCCGCACAACACGATTGATTCAATCAAGAACTGATACAGTATATCTGAAGGCTTGGCCCCCACTGCCATACGCAAGCCAATTTCTCGCGTACGCTCCGTCACCGAGACCAACATAATATTCATGATGCCGATACCGCCAACCACTAAGCTTACAGATGCAACCCAAGCCAGTAAGGTATTGAATACTTGTATGGTTTCAGCCCGCGTCGCAATCATTTCGGATACATTGCGAATACGGAACATGTCATCGCCGCCCACCGGTATACGCATACGTTGGCGCAATAAGCGTGACATTTCATCTTCAATATAATCCATGTCTTCACCGTCATAGGCGCTGACTTGAATAAAGCGTACCGATTTAGGGTTGGTGGCACTGACCCCAGTAATTTTATTGCGTACGGTTTTAATCGGTAGAAAAATCACATCATCTTGGTCTTCGCCTCTAGCGTCTTGCCCTTTAGCTGCGAGCACCCCGATAATGGTGACATTAAAATTAGTGACTCGTACCGTTTGGCCAATCGGGTCACTGGCTCCGAATAGCTCGCTGCGCAAGCGTTCTCCGATAATCGCCACTTTGCTACCACGATTAATTTCGGCACTGGTGAATTCTCGGCCATTGGCCATGTCCCAATCACGCACCACAAAATAGCGGTTATCGATGCCGTCGATTTCAGTAGACCAGTTCAAATTGCCATAAATCACCTGCCCTGAAGCAGATAGATAAGGCGCTGCAGCTTCTACCCCAGGTACTTGTTTTTCAATTAGATTCGCGTCGTCTTCGTTTATTTTGACCACAGATGCCGAGCGCGCCCCACCGCTTTGGCGGAAAGCGCCTGTAACGAAAAACACATTCCCCCCCAATGATTTAATTTGATCATCGACTTTTTGCTGAGCACCAGCGCCCATTGCCACCATAATGATCACGGCCGCTACACCGATAATAATCCCCAGCATAGTTAAACAGCTGCGCAGTACGTTGACTTTTAACGCGGTGATGGCGGTTTTAAGCAGTATGACAATTTTCATGCTTTTCCCTCTAACGCCGCCTGACGCACATTGCTATTTTGCTCATCGCTAATCAGCTCACCGTCGCGAAACGTCAGCTTGCGTTTGGCAAACTGGGCAATATCAGGCTCATGGGTCACCAAGATAATGGTCTTACCTTGCTGATTAAGCGCTTGAAAAAGTGCCATTACCTCTAAACCCGTTTGGGTATCAAGGGCACCTGTTGGTTCATCGGCCAGTATCATCAGCGGATCGTTAATGAGTGCGCGAGCAATCGCCACTCGCTGTTGCTGGCCACCTGAAAGTTGTCCTGGGTGATGCCCCATACGTGACCCAAGACCTACATTTTCAAGGCACTGCGTGGCGCGCTTGTGCCAATCTGATTCGGGCACTTTGCTATATAGAAGTGGTAAAGTGACGTTGTCTAAGGCACTCGTTCTGGGTAACAAATTGAATTGCTGGAATACAAAGCCGATACGCTGATTGCGCACACTAGCCAATTCGTTTTTACTCAAGGACGATAATTCTTGGCCCGCAAAGGCTATACTGCCTTCACTGGCAATATCCAAACACCCCAACAGGTTCATCATGGTTGATTTACCCGAGCCAGAGCTACCCATAATCGCCACAAACTCACCTTGATGAATATCTAAATCAACCCCCTTTAGGGCCCATACCTGCTCATCGCCCATGGCATAAACCTTTTTCGCCTGTCGTACTTTTAGCAAAGGTTGCGACATTACCCAGCTACCTTTTGGGCACGTACAATAACTTTGTCGCCCGCTTGTAAGCCGCGAGCGCGGATCTCGCTGTACTCTAAATCGGCGATACCAATGCCCACTTCCACTTTGCTCGGCTGACCGTCACGCAATACCCAAACAGAACCGGGCTGGAAGTCTCCGGCACCTGCTCTTCGCTGTGCGTTTCGTGACTGCCCTTGCGCTTTGAACGCCTCCATTTGATCTGGGGTCAAAATACTTTGCAATTCGATATTCATCTTGCTACGAATTTTTTTCATTGCATCGTTTGGTGAACCGCCAGGGCCGCCCCTGGGGGCTGATTCACGCGCAGCTTGCATAGCATCGCGCATACTTTTCATGACGTTTTCTACTTGTGCCTGCTGTGAATCATTTAGGCCAAGTTGCTGGGTAAGCTGAGCCAAACGATCACCAGGCCCACTTTGACCAGAGCTTGCGCTAGTCGTCGCCCCTTCTGGGGTAAAACGCAGGGCTGAATTCGGCACGCGTAATACATTTTCGCGCTCACCCAATACCACATCCACGTTGGCGGTCATGCCAGGTAGTAAAAGTAATTGTTCGTTTTGCACACTGATAATCACTTTGTACGTCACCACGTTATTGGTCACCGTAGCCGCTTTTCTGACTTGACTGACGACACCGGCAAACTTGCGCTCAGGGAAGGCATCTACAGTAAAGTTGACCTTTTGGTCTTTTGCTATGCGCCCTATGTCTGCTTCATCTACATCGGCTTCAATTTGCATTTTCACCAAATCTTGCGCAATAGAAAACAAAGTGGGGGCTGATAAGCTGGCCGAAACGGTTTGCCCTGTGTCTACTTGGCGGTCAATAACCACGCCATCCACAGGTGAACGAATATAGGTACGATCTAAGTCAAGTTTTGTCTGCTCAAGGCTTGATTGGGATTGTTCAACTTGCGCCTCTCCTACCAAAATAGCCGCCTTTGCCGTTTCAATAGCCACTTTGGCGAGCTCATTGCTGGTTTCGCTGATGTCTAATTCTGATGCACTCACCAGATTCCTATCGCGCAGTTCTTTAGTACGATTAAATTCACGCTGAGCTAAGGTCGCTTCAGTCTGCGCTTTTTTAAGGGCCGCTTTTAGCTGGGTAAGGGAGGCTTTGGATGACGCAAGGTCGGCTTCGCTTTGGCGCAGCCTAGATAAAATAGTACGATCGTCGATACGCGCAATGACCTGCCCGCTAATCACTTCGTCATTAAAATCCGCATTTAATTGGGAGATTAAGCCTGATAATTCTGAACCCACCAATACTGTGACCACGGGGGAAATCGTACCGGATGAATTGACTGTGCTTTCAATTTTTCCTAAAGACAGTGGTTGAGTGTGATACACAATGTGCTCGTCTGACTGCGAAGGCTTTGCAAACCACCATAAGGCCAGTGCTACCACCACCACGCAAACCAATCCTTTTGTTAACCTTGCTTTGTTCATATCTTACTGTCTAATAATCTACTAAATACTGGAATATGAACGGATTAAATCACTAATTAACGGCAAATACTGTAAAGGGAATGTAAAGTTATCTAAAGTTGAGATTTTGACAATCAAGCCTGCACACATCACTCGCTAAATGCTGCATCAGCAACGACAAAACACTGCTTAACACCCCAACAAAAACGCCACACATGTGACGTTTTAATATAAGAAGAATGACTAATGTTAAACTGACACGCTTTGCGGATCGATATCCGGCATCAGGTTTTCCTGTAACTGATCCATGTTATCTACCACATCTTTAGGATCGTCAAACAAGGCAATGTGGAACATAGCATCCCCTTCTTGCACCAAAGGAATATTCTGCTTACCAATAATAATGCCTGAACGATTGGCCAATAGCGGCTCACTGTAAGTCCCTGTCGGGCTGCATACATCGGCTAACACATCACCACGTTTCACATAATCACCCAGGCTTTTACGATCTCGCACTATGCCGCTTTCAGGTGCGCGTAACCAAGAACTTTTGTAAGCCACCAGCGGCTCAATTTTAGGCAATGAGCGACGGCGCTTTGATACTACACCCAACGACGCCAACACATTAAAAATGCCCTTTACTCCGGCTCGAATAGACAGTTCGTCAAAGCGTAATGCTTCACCTGCTTCATACAATAGGATTTTAGTCCCCGTTTCATCCGCCGCTTGGCGAAGTGACCCATCGCGTAAGTCAGAGTTAAGCAATACAGGTACACCAAACGCATGGGCTAGCTCAGCCGTTTTCGGGTCTTTCAAATTGGCACGAATTTGCGGCAAGTTACTGCGATGAATCGCTCCGGTATGCAAATCAATGCCGTAATCGCACTTAGATGCAATTTCCGTCAAAAACATGTGCGCCAAACGCGAAGTCAACGAGCCATTGGGTGAGCCCGGAAAACTGCGGTTTAGGTCCCGTCGGTCTGGCATGTAACGGCTTTGCATCAACATGCCGTACACATTCACCATAGGCACAGCGATAACCGTGCCTGCAATCAATTTAAATGATGGCGAATCTAGCACGCGACGTACTATTTCGATCCCGTTTAGTTCATCACCATGAATGGCCGCACTGATAAACACAGTGGGCCCTTCTTTTTTAGCCCGTATTACTTCAACCGGAATAGACATGTCGGTATCTGTGTACAAGCGTGCAGCAGACAGCTGTAGCTTAGTACGCGTGCCCGGCTCAATAATGTTATCGCCGATCTTTAATGGGGCTGCTTTTACCATGATTAACCATTACCTCGAGTCTTGGTGCTGTGAGGCTTAGACTTTTTGTTTTCTATAAATTCAATGATCATGTTGGCCACATCTTTTGACGTTGCCGCTTCAATCCCTTCAAGTCCGGGTGAAGAGTTAACCTCCATGACAACGGGGCCATGGCTTGAACGCAGTAAATCGACACCACATACGTTTAAGCCCATCGCGCCCGCAGCGGCTACGGCAGTGGCGCGTTCAACAGCCGTTAACTTAACCAACGTTGCGCTACCACCTCGGTGCAAGTTTGAACGAAACTCACCCGGTGCGCCTTGGCGCTTCATGGCTGCAACCACTTTACCGCCAACCACGAAACAGCGTATGTCTGCTCCGCCCGCTTCTTTAATGTATTCCTGCACCAAAATGTTGGCTTTTATGCCCATAAAGGCTTCAACAATACTTTCCGCAGCTTTGTTGGTATCTGCTAAAACCACGCCTATACCTTGCGTGCCTTCCAGTAATTTTATCACTACTGGCGCGCCGCCGACGTTAGCAATCAAATCTTTAATGTTATCTGGGCTATGAGCAAAACCGGTACGCGGCAGGCCGATGCCTTTACGTGAGAGTAATTGCATAGATCGTAATTTATCTCGTGAACGGCTGATAGCGACAGATTCGTTGACACTAAAACTGCCCATCATTTCAAACTGACGCACTACTGCTGTGCCGTAAAAGGTTACCGATGCACCTATACGTGGAATAATCGCATCATATTGAGGTAAAGGTTCACCTTTAAAGCGCACAGAGGGCTTGTTACTTGAAATATCCATATAGCAATGCAACGTATCTATGATGTCGACTTCGTGGCCGCGGGCCAAAGCAGCTTCTTGTAAACGACGAGTGGAATACAGCTTTTTGTTACGAGATAAAATCGCGATTTTCATTATTTTTTCTTCTTTGGTTGAATGAGTCTAATAGACGTGAATACATCAATATAAGTCACAACGATGTGTAAAATATATAAGTTAGTTTTACGATCAGCTTAATTCATCACTGTATCGTTTAAATAATATGCTAATCAGAAGAGTTCACTCTGTATGAATTTGATTTACATCACTATCTGCCTAATAACAGCATTTTCCCTCTGCCTTTTACGCTATTATGCATCGAGCCTCCAGAAGGCAGCCGATGCTCCAGTTCACTCAAATCTTACATTGCCTAAATTTATGAATTTCAACCAGCTACAACGCGCAATCTTACTTTTCGGGTTAACCCTGATGAGTGTTTTTGCGTTTGCGAATGCAATTACTCCTGATACTGCCACTGAAGAAGACCCAGCCACACAGCATGCGCCGATTATTCAGGCGATTGAAGTCAACCCATTCAAAGAGCAATTCATCCTTAGCTATGTTGAGTATCCGGGAGCAGAGCCGTACCTAAAAGTAATCCAAGAGATATACACAGAACTTGGATTTAGCGTTAAGAGCATTGCCACACCCGCATTAACAGGCATATCGCTGCTAAGCGAAGGCAAAATCGATGGAGACGCCTATCGACTAGGCAGAGTAGTGACTACATTTGATAATGTTATTCTGGTTACACCCGAGTTAGTACGCGCCACCTTAGTTTTACTGTGCCTTCCAGATATACAGTGTGATAGAGCAGTATTGAACAACAGTAAGAATACCCTGCTCACCAATGAAAGAGCTTTGGGGTACCTCAAAGATGTGGATATTCGGGCTAACCTGCTAAAAGATGAAGTCATCAAGAATACCGTTGAAATGCTTCATTCGGGGGAAGTAAAATACGCCACATTTATGATTGACGAGCGGCAAATCATTCCTAAAGGGATGCAAATGGTAAAATTAAGAAATATCTTTCTTTACCATGTGATACACAAAAAGCATGCGGCCTTGTTACCCCAGATAGAAAAAAAGATGCGCCAGAAACGTCGTAAGCTGAACACAACACTTCTCAAAGCTAAAAAGCGGCCCTAAGCGCCTATCGATGATGCTGTTTTATAAAATCCGCAGCACGCTCAGCAATCATAATTGTTGGTGCATTGGTATTCCCACCCATTAAGCTCGGTATGACTGATGCATCAACCACCCTTAGACCCACTACACCGCGCACGTTTAATTGATTGTCTACCACAGCCATGTCATCGGTGTCTGCGCCCATTTTGCATGTACCTACCGGGTGATAAATCGTTTCTGCATTCGCTCTTAAAAACGCTAATAATTGTTCATCACTTTGCATTGCAGCTCCAGGCTTCACTTCTTCACCTTGATAGTCATAAAACCCTCGAGACTGTAAAATCTCTCGGCCTTGTCTAATGCCATCGATCATCACGTTTTGGTCATCAGGGTGTGACAAATAACACGGGTCAATCACCGCAGGCTCGGCTGGGTCGCTAGAAGCAAGCGTAATCTCCCCTCGGCTTTTAGGATACAAATTACACACGTGCAAACCAAAGCCGTAACCAAATGCAGTCTGTCGACCATGATCTTGTAAAATAGCCGGTAAGAAATGGTATTGAATGTCTGGCAATGAACTAGCGAACTGGCTTTTTACAAACCCACCGGCTTCAGCAATATTTGACGAAAGAATGTCGTTACGCTTGCGCCAATAGCGAAAAGCCGCCTTCAGATAACGTGGCAACTTACCTAATGAAATGGCATAACTGTGTTTCGATTGGCAGCGGTACTGAATGATCGCATCGAGATGGTCCTGCAAATTTTGACCGACCCCGGGCAAATCCTTTAATACCTCGATACCCTTGTCCTCTAAATGTTGCTTGGGGCCAATCCCCGATAGCATCAACAGCTGCGGTGAATTGATTGCCCCCGCACAAAGCAGCACCTCTTTGGTAGCGTTGAGCACGTATAACTTGTGATTAATTCGTAAAGTCAGCCCTGTTGCTCGGCCGTCTTTGACAATGACCTTTTCGACCAGCGCATGTGTTATCAAAGTAAAATTTTCGCGGGTTTGTGCTAGTGCTAAATAGCCTTTCGCACTAGAGCAGCGCTGCCCATTTTTATGCGTAACTTGATATATTCCCAATCCCTCATGCTGGGTGCCGTTAAAGTCTTCGCTAACAGGCAAGTCAACATCATTAGCCGCGTCAACAAAGGTCTTCGACATAGGGTTTACAAAGCGTAAGTCGGCCACACTCAATGGGCCGCCCGTACCATGATAGGCATCGGCGCCACGCTGTTGGTCTTCAGATTTCTTAAAATAGGGAAGCACGGCGTCCCAGTTCCAACCTAAGGCACCCTGTTGTTGCCAGCGATCATAATCTTGGGGAGCACCGCGCACATAACACATCGCATTAATGGCGCTAGAGCCGCCTAAGGTTTTCCCCCTTGGCCAAAACAAGGCACGGTTATTCAATTCAGGCTGAGGCGCCGTATTGTAATTCCAATTGATATTTTTAAAGCGAGATAATAGGGATAGCCCGAAAGGAATATGGATCATTGGATTGCTGTCTTGACCACCCGCTTCAACAAGACACACCCGATACTGACTATTTTCAGTCAAGCGTGCGGCTAACGCGCATCCTGCTGAACCCGCGCCCACAATGACAAAATCAAAAGAGGAAACATTTGCTGAAGACATGATGTTACATACCAAGAAGAAAGAGAAAGGCGTCGAGGTAGGTTCGCCTTCTTAATTGTGCTCTTAATACCTCGACTATTCCGCCGCTGTTCAGCTCATTTCGCTCACCGAACACGCTCAATGTAAATCAAATGTAAATAATTGTCACTCGATATTTTACATAAGCATTTGTTTCTTTTAACTATTATCAAATCTAATTTATATAAATAAGTATTACTTATACATTTTTGGACACAGTTTGAGGTTTATCATAGAGGTGTAGATTAAGGTATTATCAGTGAACAATGCGCACAAAAAGACGCATCACTACTTATAAAAACGACATATATCAGGGTAAATAAATGAAATTAACGCTTATCGCAGTCAGTATCAGCGCAATACTTATGGGTTGTAGCAACGCGAACCTTTCTACCAACCAAACCTCAGCGACAGTGAATACTTCTACTACGAGTAACCAACTACAAGAAATGAACTTATCTTATCCAAAAACGCAAAAAGGTGACGTGACCGACACCTACTTCGGCAAGCAAGTGGCCGACCCTTACCGCTGGTTAGAAGACGATATGAGCAGCGAAACCGAGCAGTGGGTACAAGCTGAAAATGCCGTTACCCAAGCCTATTTAGCGCAAGTACCTTCACGCGACAAATTAAAAGAGCGCCTGAAAGTGTTGCTTGACTACGAAAAAGTTGGCGCCCCTTTCAAAGAAGGCAAATATACCTACTTCTTCAAGAACGACGGCTTGCAAAACCAGGCGGTATTATATCGTCAATTGGACGATGGTGAAGCTCAGGTATTTTTAGATCCCAACTCATTTAGTGAAGATGGCACGACCTCTTTGGCCAGCATCGATTTTTCAAAAGACGGTAGTTTAGTTACGTATTTGATTTCAGAAGGCGGCAGCGACTGGCGCAAAGCGATAACGATTGATGTTGAAACCATGCAGCCTGTTAGCGAAACCCTAAATGACATCAAATTCAGCGGCATATCTTGGTTAGGTAATGAAGGTTTTTATTATTCAAGCTATGACAAACCAGAGGGTAGCGAGCTGTCTGCGAAAACGGACCAGCACAAACTCTATTTCCATCGTTTAAACGATAAACAAACCCAAGATACCCTTGTTTTTGGCGGTACTGACGAGCAAAAAAATCGCTATGTGTCAGGCCAAGTGACCGAAGATAACCAATATCTATTAATCAGTGCTGCGGTTTCTACCTCAGGTAACAAACTGTATTTAAAAGATTTAAGTAAACCAGACAGTCCTTTGGTGACTATCTTAGAAAACACAGATTCAGACACAAACCTGCTGGATAATGAAGGTAGCACCTTGTTGTTTGTGACTAATTTAGATGCGCCGAATAAGCGTGTGGTCTCTGTTGATGCGAGTCAGCCACAGCCTGAAAACTGGCAGGATTTTATTGCCCAAACCGACAACGTATTAGACGTATCCACCGGCGGCGGATACATTTTTGCCAGCTACATGGTTGACGCTATTTCAAATGTGAAGCAGCTTGATATGAACGGTAAGCTGGTGCGAGAAATCACGTTGCCAGGGGTGGGCACTGCCAGTGGGTTCGATGGCAAAAAAGACCAACAAACCTTGTACTACAGCTTCACCAATTATAAAACGCCTAGCACCATTTTTAGCCTCAATGTAGAAAGCGGCGAATCATCGGTTTATTTAAAGTCGAAAGCGAATTTTGACAGCGACGCTTATGAATCTAAACAGGTCTTTTATACGTCTAAAGACGGCACCAAAGTCCCTATGATCATTACCCATAAAAAAGGCCTAAAACTGGATGGCACCAACCCAACCATGCTTTATGGCTATGGTGGTTTTAACATCAGCTTGCAACCCGCTTTCAGTAGTGTCAATGCCGCATGGCTTGAACAAGGGGGTGTTTACGCGGTACCGAATTTGCGCGGCGGCGGTGAATACGGTAAAGCCTGGCATGACGCTGGCACGAAGTTGCAAAAGCAAAATGTGTTTGATGACTTCATCGCCGCAGCCGAGTATTTAATCGAGCAAAACTACACCAGTCCTGATTACTTGGCTATCCGCGGGGGATCAAATGGTGGTTTACTGGTAGGCGCCACTATGCTTCAACGCCCAGACTTATTTAAAGTCGCCCTGCCCGCTGTAGGTGTGCTGGATATGCTGCGTTATCATACCTTTACCGCAGGCGCTGGCTGGGCTTACGATTACGGCACCTCAGAAGACAGCAAAGAAATGTTTGATTACTTGATGACCTATTCACCGGTGCAAAATGTGCGTGGAGGCGTTAACTACCCTGCCACGCTTATTACCACCGGCGATCATGATGATCGCGTGGTCCCCGCTCATTCGTTCAAGTTTGCCGCCCAGCTGCAAGACAAAAATACAGGCCCTAACCCTATGTTGATACGTATCGAAACCAATGCGGGGCACGGTGCGGGTACGCCCATCAGCAAAACCATAGAGCAGTATGCTGACATCTTTGGTTTTACCCTCTATAACATGGGTATTAAGGTGCAATAACGAACTTATACCTTCAAAAGCCAAAACATGCTAACCCGCTGTTTTGGCTTTTTCTATTATGGCTTACTGCTTTACTATCGAAGCCTGTTGCACTGTTGCTTGCCCATCAAATTCAATCACACAGGCATAGCCGAAAAACGGAGCATCACTGGTGGCAACAATATGCGTAGCCCCTTCAATATGCATATCCGCTTCAATATGAAAAACGCTGTACTGTAAAAATTCGCCTGTTTCCAATTGGCTTATCACACTATTTATACTCTCCCCTTGAGCAAAAGTGCCACACAAATAAACCATCTCTTTTTTCGCCTCTAGCCACAAAAAACCAGCTACGAAAATCCCCCTGCTATAACAGTAAAAATGGCCGCACGCGCCAACATGCGCTTTATATAAGTCATCGTTGTTTCCTCTTGTTCTATCACCCTAGCGCAATAAATAACTGCGGCATAAGCATATAATTAACGATGCACTTTAGGCTAAAATAGCGAAAATTGTCTATCCGTACTTATTCTCATCCATCCATGGAGCCCCACATGACCCAAGCCGCTTACGAACACGCTGTTAACTTAATCGATAGCGCCAACAGCGAAGATCCCAATATTGAGCAAGCAGAAGGCAAAGATTGGCCAAAAGAGCTGCTATACAGTTTACGCATGTCTAACATGTTAGAGCGCTATAGAAGCGATGCGGATCACGTGGTCAAACTGGCCATTCGCGGGCAACACATACAGCGCTGGCAATCTCCGCGCAGCGCTTACCCTATGGATCGTCAGGGTTACCATAAATGGCGCAGCGATTTGTACACCTTTCACGCTGATAAAGTCGCTGAGGTAATGCAGCAAGCGGGATTTGATGAAGCGGACGTTGCAAGAGCAAAAAAAGCTGTGGCCAAAGTCGCTATAAAATCAAACCCAGATACACAACTACTAGAAGACGTGGTGGGTCTGGTCTTCATTGAACACTATATGCTGGCATTTGCCGCCAAGCATCCTGACTACACTGAGCAAAAGTGGATAGATATTATCCGCAAAACCTGGATGAAGATGTCAGATGATGCACACGCGTTTGTGTTGGCGGGTAAAGTGGCGTTGCCAGAGTCTTTGACGCCGATCATTTTAAAAGCGGTGCAAGCCTAATAAAGTTAATACAGACACTGCCCGCACCTGCTCAAACCCAGCTCAGCAGGTGCAGTAAAAACAACCCAAGGGTGGTGGTAAACATCGAGAACAAGGTACTGCCAGCGATAATCGCAGCAGTAAGATGATGGTCACCACCAATCGCGCGTACCATTGGGTAGGCAGCCGCTGCAGTGGGTGTGGCCATCATGATATACAACACCCCTAACTCTTCATTCTTAAGCCCACAATAATAGCCAATAACAGTCGTGAACAGCGGGATAAACACAATCTTGCTGGCAATGGCGATATACAGCAACTTAGACGCTTTAAATTCTTGTAATCGAATAGATGCGCCTACGCATAACAGCGCTAAAGGTAACGTCATTTGCGCTAGATAACTGCCAGATTCGTACAGTAAATCAGGTAGAGGAATAGGCACAAGGGCAACCAATATGGCTAGCGCAATGGCAATCGCTAACGGGTTTTTGATCACACTTAAGCTGACTAATTTCAATGAAACTGTGGCTGCTTGGTGGTAATACAGAGTTAAAATGGAGTACACGTTATACAATATGACAATGGCCGCTAAATACATGGATGCCAACGCCTGAGCGGTGTCGCCAAATGCGCTAACCGACAGAGCCAAACCGATAATTGCCATATTGCCCCTGCACGCACCTTGCGCGAATGCACCTCGAGCCTCTTGGCGCCTAATCTTCAAGGCGATTAAATTAAACAACAAAAACGTGACGGTAGTTGCTATCGCTGCAAACACTAACAAGTAAGTAGGCGCGGTCACGCTCAAGTCGGTTTTGGCAATATTGACGAACAACAAGCACGGTAAGGTCACGTTAAATACCAGGCGTGAGCCAATAATGGCAAATTCTTCGTTTATCCAGCGGATACGCTTGAATACGATCCCCAGCACAATTAATAAACTGATGGGTAAAGTCACTTCAACGGCAAACAGCAGTGATTGGATCGGCATGTAAGGTGGCGTCCCTCGGGCAGCAACTATGAAAATAGAGTAAGTTCCAGCGGACAAGCTTAAAGACAATTCAGCAGGCTGACAATAAGGTATGCAAAACCATCTGAAACAGCATATTAAGGCCCAAATGTTACATCAGTCACACTTGTTACAATTGCTCGCACTTTAGTGAGCCTATTTGCGATAAATCTCAGCATTACCGGGCCTGAAAGCATTGTTAGCACTGGGCAACGCTTGATAGAGTAGCCGAGTCTTATATGCCTGTTGTTTTCAGTTTTTTAGGCCATTTTGGGCTTGGCATATCATTAAATTATGGAGTTTCAATGCGTATATCAATTATCGCCGCTGCAGTAGGTGCCACCTTGGTGCTAGGTGCGTGTTCAACTAACGTGGTCAATCAACAACAAACCAACACAGAGCAAGCTAAAGCCATGGCAACATCCACCAGCAATGTATTGTTTAATAAAAGTCCGTTGACGTATCAAGCACCGCAATTCGATAAGCTCACCATGGCCAACTACGAACCCGCTTTTGCAGCCGGCATAGAACAGCACAATATCGAAATCGCTAGTATTACTGACAACCCAGCGACGCCTACATTTGATAATACTATTGTGGCCATGGAAAAATCAGGCGCTCTATTAACGCGCGTCAGCAAAGTTTTTTACAACCTATCAAGCGTGATCTCCAACGATGACTATCAGCGCATCGAAGCACAGATGGGCCCTAAGCTCACCGCGCACGATGACAACATTTATCTTGATGCGAAACTATTTGCCCGCATTCAAAGCATTTATTCTGACAAAGCTTCACTAAATTCCATCGATCAGCGCTTAGTTGAACACTACTACCAGAAATTTGTGCGCGCAGGGGCAAAACTCAGCGACGCCGACAAAGCAACCGTGCGCGAGATCAATGGTCAACTTTCAAGCTTGGCCACTGAGTTTTCACAAAACTTACTCAAGTCGTTCAAACAAGACACCATTCTCGTTGCCGATAAAAGCCAACTACGTGGTTTGTCTGACGCTGAAATAGCGACCCTTGCGAGCGCGGCAAAAGAAGCGGGCAAAGACGGTTACTTAATCACGCTTGTGAACACCACTCGTCAACCCATTCTTGGCAGCTTAGCAAATCGCGATCTACGTAAAAAGATTTGGCAAGCATCTGCGCATCGCGCCATGGCCAGTAACGGTCCAGTGCTTATCAAACTTGCCGAGCTGCGGGCACAAAAAGCACAGCTGTTAGGTTACCCAACCTGGGCGGCCTATGTAACGGCTGACCAAATGGCTAAAACCCCAGCGGCAGTTTACGAAATACTCGACGATTTAGCCCCTAAATCGGTCGCAAAAGCGCAAACAGAGGCGCAAGCCGTTCAACAGCAAATCAAAGCTGATGGCAAAAATTTTGCTGTACAACCATGGGATTGGGCGTTTTATAGTGAGAAAGTACGCAAGGCGAAATACGATCTCGATGAGAGTACAATTAAGCCTTATTTCGAACTTGAGCGTGTTCTGAATGATGGCCTTTTCTTTGCGATGCAAAAACTGTACGGCATTACCTTTAAAGCCCGTGAAGATTTGCCGGTATACCAAGAAGATGTGCAAGCCTTTGAAGTGTTTAATGAAGACGGTAGCAGCATTGGCCTGTTCTACTTTGACCCTTATGCCCGCGAAGGCAAAGGTGGCGGCGCGTGGATGGACGAGTTTGTCACCCAAAGCGACCTACTCGGTCAAAAGCCCGTTGTGTACAATGTACTCAACATCCCTAAACCCGCCGCTGGTCAGCCGACACTACTAACCTTTGATGAAGTGACCACCTTGTTTCACGAGTTTGGACACGCCGCACACGGGCTATTTTCACAGGTGAAATACCCAAGCTTGGCGGGCACCTCAACAGCACGTGACTTTGTGGAGTTCCCGTCTCAGTTCAATGAAGATTGGGACATCGACCCAGAGGTAATTGCTCATTATGCCAAGCATTATCAGACGGGGGAAGCGATCCCAAACGACTTATTAGAGAAGCTACTGGCTGCCCATCACTTCAACCAAGGGTTTGATACCACTGAGTATTTAGCGTCCGCTTTGCTGGATATGGAATGGCATTCAATCCCGGCCGGTACGAAGATCACAGACGTGGCTGATTTTGAACAAAAAGCGTTGGCTAAACACGGTATTGATTACGCGCCAGTGCCACCACGCTATAAATCTGCCTACTTTAGCCATGCGTTTGCCGGTGGCTATTCTGCGGGATATTACGCCTACTTATGGACTGAAGTATTCGCAGCTGATGCCTTTGCCTATATGGCTGAGCATGGCGGTTTAAACCGTGATAACGGCGACAAATTCCGTAGCCGGGTGCTATCCATGGGTAACAGCCAAGATTTGATGCAAGACTACCTCGATTTTCGCGGCAGCAAGCCCAGCACAGATGCGTTATTAAAACGCCGAGGCTTAGACGAGTAGTCTTGCGGCTTGAACCTGCACGCTAGCATTGTGTATCACGCAGACGTGACGTAACAGAAAGGCGAACAATGAAAAAATAAAAGCCCCGTGATGAAGCGTTAATCACGGGGCTTTTTTATTCTTGTCATGAAGTGCGATGCCTGTTCACGCGCCCCACCCTACATCTGATTTGCTGGGTATTAGTCAGTTCTTATGCATGATATTCAATGCTGCGGCCGTCAGCGCTTCTGTGGCGGTGGTTATTACCGCATCCGCCTCTGGTGCCCAATAAGGGCTGTGTAATGATGGCAAAGATGTGCCATCTTCTTTTGCTTTATCCCAATCACCTTGCTCTACCCCGCCAACCCAGAAGATAAGGCTTTGAATGTTCTTATCGGCACGATAAAAGCGACTAAAATCTTCGCCGCCCATAACCGCAGGGGTTTGAACAACGCGCTTTTCGCCGAAACGTTGAGTAAATACCTTAGCCATTTTGTGAGTAAACTCAGGCGTGTTGTAGGTTGCTGGGGTGTATTCGTCTTTAATATTCACTTCTGGCATCAGTGCTTCTGGCATGCCCGCAGCAATGGCTTCGCCTTTAGCGATACGTGCGATGCCATCCAGTAATGCCTGACGAGTTTCATCAGAGTAACTGCGCACAGTCAACAACAAGGTGGCTTTGTCAGAGATAATATTGTGCTTCGCCCCCGCATGAAAGCTACCGACTGTGACCACGGCTGAATCTTGTGGGTCTAGCTCTCGGCTCACCAGCGTTTGCAAAGCACTCACAATGCGACTGGCCAACACGATAGGATCTTTAGTGGTATGGGGATAAGCGCCGTGACCACCCGCCCCTTTGACTATCACATCAACACTGTCAACGTTAGCCAAGGCAAATTCTGGGGTATAACCTATGGTGCCAGCGGGTAAACCCGCAGCATCATGAAATGCCAGTGCATAGTCAGGTTTTGGGAATCGCTCGTAAAGCCCATCGGCCAGCATGTCACGTGCCCCCTTGCCGCGCTCTTCTGCTGGTTGCAAAATCATCACTAACGTACCAGACCATTTATCTTTCATCGACGTTAACGCTTGCGCCGTACCGACCCAACTAGTCATGTGGGTATCATGGCCGCAGGCGTGCATCACGCCAGATTCGATGCCATCTTCTGTGGTAGCGCGCACCTTCGAAGCGAAAGGCAAACCGGTTTGCTCCACCACTGGCAGACCATCCATATCAGCGCGGATCATCACCACTGGGCCTGGGCCATTTTTGAGTACCGCGACCACGCCAGTACCCCCGACATTTTCGGTCACATCAAAGCCCAAAGCTTTGGCGCGTTTGGCCAGTTTAGCTGCGGTATTTACCTCAAAGCCACTTAATTCAGGATGAGCATGCAAGTCTTTGTACAAGGCCATAAGTTTAGGCATATCACTACTGACTTTTTCACTCACGCTATCAGCATGGGCGCTGAGACTGAGGCTAAACGTAAATGGAATGGCGGCAACGGCTAAATAAAGGCGACGTAGTTTCATGTTAATTCCCTTGAATGTGGTGGTTATTAGGGGCTGTTGATCTTCGATATATGTGTTTGCAGCGAGTTGTGCGGTATTTATACAATAATGCACGAGAGTGATGTAATTATTCTACGTGAGTAAGTACTGAAGCAGTAGAAATAACGCACAAACGCTGTCCGAAGGATTCTGCCTAAACGCTTTTTACTCTTTGTTGCTGTTTTTTGACTTAGCCCACTAGGCCTACAAAACAGCGCCGCGATTAAAAAGCGTTTAGATTGACCAAAATTTATACCACAAAGATAAACAGCCCCTAGCTTGGCTAAAATCGAGTAATAATATAAAAATAATCATGATGTTTAACACGTTAGCATGAATCCGCCTCACTCAACCAGTAAAGCCCAATCGATGACCAATCGAAAACTGCACATTTGCTCTACTGTGAAATATCCACAACAATTTGTCTTAAATACGAGATTTAGCCGCAGGCTTTGTTTAGGATAGTCAGCATCAAAGTCGTTACTCTTTTCACGAGATCTTATATTTGCGTTTACGTCACATAGAAATATTTCACGCTATTTACACCACGGGCTCAATTACCAACGCGGCTAAAGTGTTACACGTGTCTCAACCTGCTGTGAGTAAAGTGCTGCTCCATGCAGAGCAGCAGCTAGGCTTTTCGTTATTTACCCGTAATAAAGGCCGCTTAAACCCAACCCCTGAAGCAAATATGCTATTTGACGAGGTCGACAAAATTCATCAGCAAATGCGCAGTATTGATAACACTGCGCACAACATAAAACATGCGCACTCGGGCAACATTAATATTGGTATTACTCCGGCGTTGGGGTTTGACGTATTGCCAAGAGCCATCGCTCGCTACCATCAGCAGCACCCTAATGTGAGCTTCAGCATCAATACCGTGCACAACGACGCTGTCTTACAAAGCCTTATTGAGCATAAATCTGATGTGGCGGTTTTGTTTCAACCAAGCCCCAAATTGGGCGTAGACAGCATAGAGTGTGGGCAATCCGAGTTGGTAGTGGTCTATCCCAAAGTGTTATTTCCCGAATTACCTTCACTGCTTAGTATTGAAGCGCTGGCGAGTGTTACCTTTATTGGTATCAGTGATTCAGGCCCCCTGGGGGATATGCTATACAGCCGACTGCAAAGCGAAAACATGCAGCCTCATAGTCCAATACAAGTACAAACCTATTTTATTGCCGCCAGATTAGTGGCACAGGGCTTAGGTGTATGCGTGGTGGACAAGCATACTGCGCTGGGAAATCTAAACGATAACACTGCCATCGCATCGTTCACCCCGCCCCTTAGCTTTTCTATAAATGCCCTGCATTTACAAAACAGACCACTGTCTAAAGCGGTACAGGGGTTTCTGCCCTATCTACAAGCTGAAATAAACTAAAGGCACAGCGTTAGGTTGTTCAGACCAGGAGCGAAGCCCAAACCCCGGTTACCTTAAGTTTATAAGCAAAGCCATAACCTAAAGTTATACCCCAGCTATACATAGTCACTGTATTTTCTCGACCAGCGCGCTAGGATTACCCCATAAATCAGTAAAATAGCGTTTTTAAGGATATTCTCATGGTGATCCAAGCCCCCTATTTGTTATTTATCGGTGATGCTACCGATGCTCTGTCGATTAAAATGGCTCAAAGTGTCGCCCACTGGCGCCCTGACTTATGCGTCGGTGAATTCAGTGTCGAAGGCTGCACCGTAAGCACCGGATTAAACAAACTAAGCATTGAAGAAGCCGCTAAAAACGGCGCTAAAAGCTTGGTGCTTGGCTTTGCAAACAGTGGCGGTATCTTAGATAAAAAATGGTTGCCGTTAATTGAATTAGCCATCAAAAAAGGCATGCATATCGTCAGTGGTTTACATCAAAGACTGACCAGCTACCCTGAGCTAGTTCATTGCGCACAGCAGTATGATGTTGAGTTGCTTGATATTCGCCATCCCACCACGGCATTTAGCACCGGCACTGGTCGTAAACGGGCCGGTAAGCGCTTATTAACCGTCGGCACAGATTGTTCGGTAGGTAAGATGTATACCTCGTTGAGCCTTGAACACGCCATGGCTAAACAAAACATAGCGGTTGATTTTCGCGCCACCGGTCAGTGCGGTATTTTGGTGGCAGGTGCGGGTGTGGCAATTGATTGTGTCGTGGCTGATTTTATCTCAGGTGCGGCTGAGTCATTATCCCCTGATGCCAGTGACGACCACTGGGATGTGATTGAAGGACAAGGCTCATTGTCACACCCGGCTTTTGCAGGTGTCAGCTTAGGCTTATTGCACGGCTCGCAGCCTGATGCATTGGTTATTTGTCATGCGCTTAATCGCACGCACATGCGCGGTTTGCCCAATACCGCCTTTCCAAGTATTGAGGCCACCATTGCCCTTAACTTACAAGCTGCTCGATTAACCAACCCCGATGTGGTGGTAGCAGGTATCAGCGTGAATACGTCAGCCGTCAGCGTGGAAGAAGGCCGTGCTATTTGTCAGCAACTAAGCGAGCAGTTTTCGCTGCCCTGTGTTGACCCGCTTCGCGATGGGGCCGATGCCATCGTCGCCGCATTGCCAATCTAAGCTAAAGGCTTCACATAAACTCAAGACATAAAACTAGGGGCTATGCCCTCAGAAAAACGCAAAAATACAGGAGAAAACAGCATGGGTTTTCAAGTTGAGGCATACCAACAAGCGCTGCCTCTGAAAAGTGTATTTCGTATTGCACGAGGTGCTAAAACACAAGCCGATGTGGTGGTGGTCACCTTAACCGATGGTGTATACACAGGCTGGGGTGAATCAGTTCCTTATACCCGCTATCAAGAATCAGTACAAAGCGTACTGGAGCAAATTGACCAAACGGCTAAGAGCTTGGCTACATTTGAGGGCGATTTAAGCGGAGTTCGCGCGCGCATTAATGCAATGCCCTCAGGTGCTGCGCGCAATGTGATGGACTGCGCCCTGTGGGATTTAGTGGCGAAATCACAACAAAAATCTGTTGCACAACTATTGTCTTTATCACCCCCGGCGCCATGCGTGACGGCGCAAACCCTAAGCATAGATACGCCCGAAGCCATGGCCGCAGCGGCGAAAGCTCTGGGTCATCCTCCACTGATTAAAGTGAAATTAGATAACCAAGACATTGTAAAGAAGATGCAAGCCATACATTTAGCCTCTCCCGACAGCCAGTTTATCGTGGATGCCAACGAGGGTTGGTCTATTGACGATCTAAAAGCCTGCGGTGATAACTTAAAAGCACTGAATGTAATTTTAATTGAACAGCCATTACCGGTAGGTGACGACGCAGGTTTAATTGATTACAGTTGCCCCGTGCCACTGTGCGCCGATGAAAGTTGCCATACTCGTGAAGAACTGGCTTACCTTAAAGGCCGCTACGATGCAGTCAATATCAAGTTGGATAAAACTGGTGGCTTAACGGAGGCCTATGCCCTCGCCCAAGAAGCCCAAGTAATGGGCTTTGAAATAATGCTCGGGTGCATGGTGGGTAGCTCATTAGCCATGGCGCCTATTTCTTTGTTAAGTGACTGTGCAAAGTACGTGGATTTAGACGGCCCACTGTTAATTAAGACCGACAGAGAAAACGGCTTTGCGATTAAAGACGGCGTGATGCAGCCATTAAACCCCGCGTTATGGGGTTACCCACAAAGCCAAGTGATTTTATAAAGATAGAGTGGTTTCACCAAAAAGCCGGACCCGTGAATCGGTTCCGGCTTTTTCATAACCGAGATGTTTATATCACGTGTTTTATCAAAAGCGCTCTATCGCCCAGTTTAACGCCACTAATGCAATACCAATGGAAACACCAGGCATGACCCAGCGACGGTACAGCGCTGTTTTTGCAAGTAAAATAAGTAACGGTAAAGCAACTAGCACGATCGCTAACTGGCCAATTTCTACCCCTAAATTAAACGCTAAGATAGAGAGTAATTTCTGATCCCCCGGTAAACCGAGTTCACCCAAGACGCCCGCAAATCCCATTCCGTGTAGCAAACCGAAAGCAAAAGTGAGCCAACCCAAACGCAAGATAATGGGCTTCACGTTATTCAGGGCTGCAAATAACACCGAAATCGCAATACCAAATTCCACCCAACGACTGCTCGGTATTATCCAGCCTAACGCTGTTGCAGTCAGTGTGATTGAATGTGCTAACGTAAATGCACTGATTATCCACACTGTGGTGCTCAGTACGTTCTTTAATTGTGGGTTTCGTTGCCATTGCCCGCCTTGACGCAGCAATACACAAGGCAACAGTAGTGCCAACAAAAACAGGATATGATCGGTACCAATCCAGATATGGATGATCCCTTGATAAACAAATTCTTTAAACGTGACCCAGCGACTGCCATCCGTTAAATCCACATCAATTTGGCGCTGGGTGCTATCCAGCACGAAGCTCTGGGTATTGGCATCATCACTGATATTGACGACGACTTCGTGACTGTCGTCTTTAGCGAATATCGCACTGTAATCCACGGTGAATATACCTGCTAGCGGACACTGAGCACTAAAATCAGTTACCGCAAACACTGAGTCCGCGTGATCTTCTAATCTCTCTAAACCGGCAAATTGAGTCGCGCAGGCTGACCCGCCCCGCTTAAGCGTTAAATGTTCAGATAAATAAATGGCGATATCGTTGCGCCTTTGAGTCACCTCTCCCCATGTCAATTGACCGTTTAGGTCCGTGTCTAGCCCTAATACCAATTCTAAATCCGTTAAGCCCAGTTGCCATTCACCTTGAATGCGGCCTGTTTGATCTACGTTGGCAATGATATACGCCGTGCTTAATTGGTGACCAATACTAGGCAAACTGATCACTAAGCCCAACACCATCAATAGGCTTCTAATCATATTATTATTTTTCACCAATGTTACATTCCTGCTGACTGATTTGCTCTTTTCTCTGGGGCATATTGTACGTCCATCGCTCGCTCGAGCAAGCGCTTATCGACATCTAACCTAGCCTGTTGCCAGTTGATTTTGGCCCAAAAAAGCGCTTTTTTACGATCTGGTGCTATGTCCAAAAAATAACGCGCAATATCAGCGGCATGGGCCGTATCTTTACGTTGCATACGAATATTAATTCGCTGAGTCAAACGTGGCGTCCAACGGGTGTGCTGATCGCTGATTTGGTTTTCAGATAAGGCTAAACGTATTAACAAAGCATCATCAAAACTGTCAGCTTGCTCAACGATTGGCCCAAGTATTTGCAGTACACGCTCAGGCTTATTCAGAGCCAGTTGAATATCTGCCCACAAAGCCAAATAGCTCACAGGCACTTGAGTTAATTCAAATGCAGCTAAGTGGCTAATAGCTTGATTATACATACCTTGTTTTGCCGCCAGTTCTGCTAATATTTGTTGAACCCAGCGCTGTTGCTCAACGTTAGTATATTGGTGCAATGAAGAGCGCTCAACTAGGCTCAGTAGCTGTGCATAGCTATCAGCAACACTGTCATTGTTCCCACTTTGGGCATTGACTTCTAATGCGCAAGCACCACCGATCCACAATTCAGCCTTGCCAAGTAGTTGTAGGCATGTTTGTTTCGCTGCAACTAATCTTCCCTGTACCAGCAAAATATTGGCTTTTAGGAGTAAAGCGGAAGGATGGTTTTCTTGGCGACGTAAAATGCCCGTTAATATTGATAGAGCCGTATCAAAGCGGTGGTAATGTTGGGCGATTTTTGCCTGATAAAATGACAGTTCAATATCATTTGGGGTATCTCGCAGCAGCGTTTCCGTTAACGCACTAGCTTGACCATAGTATCGACTGGCTAGTCCTGGTAAGTTGGCTTTGCTGAGTAACAGTGCGACCCGCTCTTTAGGGGAGTTACTCTTATCCACTACTGTCCATTTGGCTACCACGATATTTTCTGAGGCGGGCACGTAACTCTTTGCATTTGCAGTGCTTACCACTATGCTAACTAACGCTAAAAGCACCCAAATGAGCGCCTTATTGTGTAAAGCAAACACTTGCTTTTTCACGGGTAAATCTCCTTAAAGGGGCGCCTTCCATGGCGCTATCAAACTTTTCATTAATATGTTTACTGCAGTCCTTTTAGTCCTGCAACAAATCATCATAATCGTCAGGATCTTCCACATCCTGAGTGAACGAGCGACCATTGGTCGACAAAGGCTCATCCTGCGGGTCTTGGGCAAAGGCCGCTCGACTGTAGCTGCTAAAAGATACGGTTAGCGCTTCAATCGTAATGTTCACTGAACCACTAACCGGCTCATTTATACCGTCAGTAACGGTGAAAGTGAAACTGTCGCTGCCCGTCACTTCAGGGTTAGGCTGATAGGTGAAATCACCATTGTCACCGACCATTACGGTGCCTGTCTTAGGCTCATCTACCAAACTAAAGGTTAAGCTGTCGCCGTCCTCGTCAGTTGCAGTGAGCATATCCACTATGGCGGTTTCGGTTTGAGTAGTTAGGTCAACCGAGACTGCACTCGGGGCAACATTTTCATCGTTGTCATCGCTGCCAAAATCACATCCGGCTAAGACAATGGTCATCGCCAAACCTAAACTCATTACCCGTAATTGGCTTGTTCCCTTTTGATGGGGCAGCCTCTTCATTTTTTTATTTCTCATATTCTGCTCCTTACTCTGCGCCAGAACCTGGTAGTGGCATGGCTAAATAGGGAAAGCTGCTATCCATCATTGAGGCATTGCTTGGGGCACCATCAGTAAACGGCACGTTACCTACGCTGGCATCTTCAGGTGCACACAAACCTAGGTCAACCTCTTCACCGTTAACTGGAATGGGGTAACATAAACGACCCATTACTACGCGCAAGGCAATATCCACTACGTCATCACCAGGGCGACGACCATTTGGGAAACCTGCTAAGTCATCACCTGCTACACCGAAAGCCGACTGCATATCAGCACTTTTTGCTTCAATGCCAGTGTTTAGACGCAACATTTCCGACGGAGTCACCACGGACAATTGGTTTACACCTTCAAAACCGGTTAAAAATGCAGTGACCAAATCGGTACGTGGAAAGTGAGTCGGGGCTAATGTTTCAATATCTGTACCTAAAATCGTGTTAACCGCATCTCTAAACAAGATATTAAGTAATTCAGGCAACGTAGGGTGAGTGACATAATCTGCAAATTGCCCGTCGTCTTGTGGAGCTGCACTTGAGAACGTGTCTTTATCCGCTAAACCAATCACTAACTCATTAACCAAAGGCGAGCCTAAACGCGAAACTTGTGTCATAGCACCGCCGTTGACTTCGGTGTTAGCAAAACTAGCATTAGGGTTCAAGATACGTGCTTGTGGCAAACTTGCGGTAGTCCATGCACCTATGCTGCCGTTTCCAGAGCCAATCAAACACGCTTTTGGTATCTCAATGGCGATACTAGTGACATTTTTATCAGCCAAGTCGTCATTGTCAGTTGATTGAGTGATGCCTCCAGGGAACCCGCCTTCGTCACCTGCACCTGGTGTACTGTCGCCTTCTACAGGAACAAAGTTAACCAAATCAAATACCTTGCCTAAGTTAACGGTGAAGGGGTCTTTACGCTGACCAACGAACACTTTAGCTGGGCTATCACAGCCTGGAATCGTGGCACTGTAAATAAAGCTATCGGCGTATGCTTTGTATTGTTCAGCACTAGCAAACGTTTTATTGCCGATGTAATCCAATGGCTTACCAAAGCTTGCACTGCCAGATGTGTCGTTCATTACTGCTGCACTGGTACCTGTGCGCATAGGGCCTGATACCAAATTAACTGAGTAGTTTTCCGTAAAGTTTGAATTGGCTTGATCGCTAGCACTGATACCGCCGACATTCTTAAGTGGCACGCCTACGGCTTTTTGCTCACCTTCTGGGCCAACCATTAAAGTCACACCGGCATTGTCATTCGGTAGGGTTTGGCTGAATTTAAAGGTAAAGCTCATGTCTTCAACCGCATCGCCATCGTTATCAATATGGATCGCGTATAACGCTGCAGGGTCCATAGCGAAATAGTTTGGCCCGCCGTAAGCATCTTGCAGGGGAATATAATTAGCAATAAGAGTGACATATTCGCCTCTCCCTTCTTCGTAGCTGTTAAATGCGTAAAAATCGGTTGAATCAACCGTGGGGGTACGTGTGATATTCGGTGCTTCTCTGTGACTAGAAGCCTGTGCAACCTGACCAAAGGTTAGACTCAACATGGTCGAGGCTAACAATGTTAATTTTGTTTTTTGCATGACGTTTCCTTTTTATTTACTTGTTGAATAGATATCAAATCCATCAAATACGTCTCACACTTGGCTAGCGTATATATTGGCGCTGATACTCATTAAACGACTCACTCAAGTAACTGGATGCAAACAAACCTGGTTTTTAAAATTTAGTTAAAAAAAAAGCGAAACCAAGGTTTCGCTGTTTATAAGAATTTGAATTATTTAGTTTTTACTTCTTTTACAGAATAACTAATTTTCCTGTGAATAACACTTCAGTGGGTGAACCGTTTGGTGAACCCCCCAATGGCTCTAAACTAACCGCCAAGGCAGCAATATTGATTTGCTCAAATACCAGAGGCTTAACCAAAGTGCTGGCCCCATCTTTTGGCAGCAAGCCCAAGGATACAGGTGCGCTACCATCCTCTGGAACGATCCAAAGCTCGTAGTCAACACCCTGGTTCGCTTGCAAGGCTTTGGTTGCTCTGACTGCTATTTCTTCATCGCTTATTTCGATGCTCCATAATAGATCTGCTTGCTGATTATTGATAACCGCTATCTGGGTGACCTCTGAAATCGGTGCTGGCTGCATTTGCACTAGCAATACAGCAAGCACTACAGCGGCCGCTGAAGCCATACCTGCAAGGGCTTGCCATAAGCGAGGCTTCTTCTCTGGTATGCGTACCACATTGCTAGGTTCAGACTTACTTGTCGGTGCTGGTTCTACTTGCGAAGCGATCTTTTGCGCTTGAATAAAACCTAAGCGCTGCTCTATTTTTCGCCAAACGTCGTTGTCTGGCGCCACATCAGGTAACTGTTCACCTAAAGAGTTTAAATACAACTCCCAGCTATTAACCGCTTCGCTGATTGCGCTGTGTTGCATTATAAGCCTGCTAAAACGTCGTCGAGCAGGGCCCCGCAGTGTACCCAATACGTATTGGGCAGCAAGTGCATTGTATAGATCAGGGTTTAAATAATTCATAATTTCAAACACCTTTGTAATGATAGTAATCCTCGGCGGATCCAGCTTTTAATCGTACCAAGCGGCAGATCCAAGTGGGCGGTTACTTCGTGATGTGACATCCCGTTAAAATATGCTAAATGAATCGCTTGGCGTTGCTGCACGTCCAGCGCTCCCATGCATTTTTCCAACAAACCTTGTTGGGTTTCTGTCATGGGTTCACTTGAAGTTTGCACGCCGACTTCATTATCAGTGAGGGGTTCTTCTTTGCGCACTGAATGGTAGCGCAGTATATCTAACGCTCGATAGCGGGCAATACTGATCATCCAGGTGAGCACTGTGCCTTTACCGGCCCGATACTGAGAGGCATTGTGCCAAACTCGCACGTAAGCTTCTTGAAGTGCTTCTTCTGCCAGCTCTTTGCGCTTCAACATTTTCAAGCTCACAGCATACAACTGCTTACTCGACGCTTGATAAAGCTCAGCGAATGCGGCTTTATCTCCCTGAGCTGTGGCACTGAGCAAACTCAACATCGGATCTTGTTTCATAGTGTCCTCTCGCATTGGTTATAAATAAGGCAATACGTTTAAACGTGCAAGAGGGCAATCTGGATTCAATTAATTACAATCTATTTTCGCTACACCTCACCACAAAAAAAGCCGACCATAAGGTCGGCAAAAGGTGCAGCGTTAAATGTGGTACATATTCGCGGCTCAGCCGCTAAAGCCATACGTGGCTAATAAGCTTGCTAGGCGTAACACGCCATAGTCGAGCCACCAGCCACAACCGAGTTACTGTTGCTTGTTATCACTCGCCAGTCGCTGTATCGGCATTTCTACACTGGATGACAAAAACTCAAAACTTTGCTCCGGCATGTCTTGCCACTGCTCAGGCGGCATAAGCGGACTAGATAACAATATTTCGTCCTGGTGCTGCATGTTGGCCAGGCGGATCCTTAATGTGCGCAGTGCCGGGATTTCCTCCACTTCGCTAGGGCTGACAAACATACCTAAACTGCGGCTCAATTTGCCTAAATACAGACTGCTGGAAAACCGAATAATGGGTGCTGCGAGTAATAAACCAAGTAACACTGGCGCCAACCACCAAAACAAAATAGGCGTTAAAGACAAAGTGATACCGCCCCAAGCAATAGCAATAGCGCTGGCGACCCAAGTACGTTTAAAGGCTTCTTTCCAAGGCACCATACGGCCTTCTCTGCCTTGAGCGTCCCAGCTGACATTCTTGCCAACAAGTACGTTAAGTACAAAATAGGCGTGATAAAACATCATTAAAGGGGCAATGATAATGGCGATAGTCGCCTCAATTAATGCGCCGGTCATTAACGCTAATCCGCCGCCAAATTGATCTCTGCGCCTAACCAAGGCCACTATAGCGCCCAGTAATTTTGGCCCCAAGAGCATGATTGCTGTAGCACTTAGCAGCGTAATGATGTATTCAGTTTTCACCACAGGCCACGATGGAAACAAAGAATAATTGGAAGCAAAGAACACCGTTTCTGTGGTTGCCCGTACAACGGCGTCTATTGTGCTTAGCACTAACATCACCAACCACACTAATGACGACATATAGGCCAACGCACCAAAGAGAAAGTGCAGACGATTGACCGTGTGCAAACCCTTACCATTGATAATGCCAAGATGCTGAATATTGCCTTGCACCCAACGTCTATCTCGCGTGGCGTAATCGATAATATTACTAGGGATCTCTTCGTAACTGCCTTCTAAATCGGCCAGTAAAAGTACGTCCCATCCTGCACGTCTTAACAGTGCAGCTTCAACAAAATCATGGCTTAGTATGTCACCACCAAAAGGCGCTTTACCCGCTAAAGTGGGTAAACCACAATGTTGAATAAATGCGTCGACACGGATAATGGCATTGTGCCCCCAGTAGTTTGCGCTGTCGGTTTGCCAGAATGCTTGACCGGTTGCCAGCATCGGGCAATACAAGCACGATGCGAACTGTAAAAACCGCCCAAACAAGGTTTGTGAGCGCACTGGAATAGGCACGGTTTGAATTAAACCTGACATCGGGTTTTGTTGCATTGCCTTAACGAGCGTCAACATGCACTCACCTGTCATCACGCTATCGGCATCGAGCACGATCATTGACTCGTACTGGTAACCCCAGCGCTGACAAAAATCGGCTAAGTTACCTACTTTACGATGGGTGTTTTTTTCTCGGCGGCGATAATAGATATTTTCTGATAAAGCCCCCAGGCGTTGACAAAGCTCATTCCACGCGGTGAGTTCAGCTTGTGCCATATCAGGGTTCTGAGTGTCACTTAACATATAGAAGTCAAAGTGATCTAGCTGACCCGTCCGTTGTAAATCGACTAAGCACGCCTCGAAGCCCGCCATGATGCGATCTGTGTCTTCGTTGTATACGGGCATAACGACAGCATGCCTGTCTTTCACAGTGACATTGTCTAATTGGCCAGCAAAATGTTTATTGCGCTTAAGCTTCAGCGGGTCGATGTCAAATATCTGCAGAATGAAACCGATAAAGGCGCTCCAAAACGCGGCAGAGATCCACAGAAAAGTAATACTAAACAACACCAACAAAACCACTTCAAGCACAGTTATACCGCTTTCTGAAAAGATTTCGTACATCATCCAGCTGCCCGCAATAGAGGTGATAAACACCATTAACGCGTATATCCATTTACGGACGGCCTTACCCTTGATATTTATTAACATGGTCTTGCCCTCGCTGTTATCTCGATTGCTATAAAGGCTAAAATTACTCAACCTCGTTGGCGCTCCATACGTAATTCCACACTTCACTCACCTGAGTATCCCCAAGGGTAAGAAACAGGCGCATATCTATCGCATTGTCGTTTTCAGGCACTAACTTAAATTGAGCGCGCCACGTTTTCTTGTCAGGTAGTTGAATCACTTCTAAATCTTTATACGAACCTGACGACAGTGATAACTGCGGCGTTAAACGAATTGAATCGGTCAAATGCGCAAATGCATCAGTACTAAAATCAATCACCATTTGACGCTCGCTTCTCTCTGGCGCGTTATCTTGACCGGGTAAGGCTGCCCAACTGTTGAATACTTGAGTCACGCGAGCGACTTCTTCGTGACGAAGAGCTCCGTTTACTGTCTTCAAGGTGTAATCGAACTGACGCATTTCCCCTTTTTTAAAGGGTTTAGCCGGTACCCAGTAACTAACAATGTTGTCATTTGTTTCTGAGTTAGTTGGTATTTCAACCAGCTCTACTCTTCCTTTACCCCAATGGTTGTTGGGGGTTATCCACATACCAGGTCGTTGATCATAGTGAGCTTCAGCATCTTGATAGCTCTTAAAGTCTTGGTCACGTTGCAGTAGCCCGAATCCCTTAGGTTGGTCGTCTTGCAAAGAAGTAACCCGCAGGTCTTTAGGATTATTCAATGAGCGCCATATCCACTCACCGCTAGATGTTTGCATGGATAAGCCATCAGAGTCGTGCACTTCAGGCCTGAAATCGTCAAACTTGCGCGTGTCGTTTTCGCCGCTGAGGTACATGCTGGTAAGTGGGGCGACACCTAACTTTTTAACGTCTTCACGGGCGAATATAACGCTTTGCACGTGCATGACAGAATCTAACCCTGGAACAAGTTCAAAACGATACGCCCCAGTCACAGATTTACTGTCAAGCAAGGCAAAGAACACAAGTTTGGTATCATCCCCTTTGGGCTCTAGCATCCAGAATTTGGTAAATGCTGGAAATTCTTCTCCGCTGGCCTCGGCTGTGTCAATTGCAAGTCCACGGGCTGAAATACCGAAAACCTGCCCAGGGCCTATCAAGCGAAAATAAGACGCACCTAAGAAAACGGCTACTTCATCTTTGTAGTGGTTAGTTTTTAATGGGTAATGCACTCTGAAACCGGCAAAGCCTGCGTCTTTAGGCACCAAGCCTTTGAGGGCTGCAGCATCCTTTTCATAAATGAAGCGGTCTGTTTCAAACAACATGTTTTTAGTGCCACTGTTGTCATCGACTATTTTAATGCCCACCGGTGAGCGGTATAAAAAACCTGGATGGAACAATTGCATTTCAAATTTGGCTTTGTTTTTCCACTGGGCTTTTTCTGGGTTGAAGCGAATGGCACGGTACTGCTGATAATTCATCTCCGCTAATTCAGCTGGAAGATCTTGTTTAGGTGGCACATATGACTTAGCAGCAAGAGATTTCGCTTGCTCTGTGACTAATGAGAATACGCGCTCCTCGCTGGTTTTCTCTGCTGGTACCTCAGCGGGATCAGCGGCCGCGTCTAAAGGCTTAGCTTCCTTGTCTTGCTTATCTTTCACCTTAGACTGAGTTTGCTTTACCGGTTGCGTTTTTTTGTTGTCAATAGGTGCTTGTTCTGGTGTCTGAACTTGGGTAGAAGCCCCCACACTGACAATTAAACACACTAAACCCACAAGACGTGACAGAGTACTCCTTTGACGAGATACCGCCTTGAGGCATTGACGATTGACGGAATTCTGGGTTGTCATTTTGTTTCTGGTCCCTTTACTGATTTTGGCGTTTTTACAATTCTGGGGATGGTCGTTCCCAGTGATTGGCAGTTTTTTCAATACTTGAACTCGTAACGTGTGAAAGCGCTACGTTTCACCCACGGATTGCAACTTTCGAACCACAAATTAAATATGTGCCAAACTCGCCGAATATTAGACTAAAGGATAAGATAGTAACGACTCTCCCCTGCGTAAACCTGAGGATCGAAAACACTTAAATGAATAAAAAAAGAAGTTACACAGTTAGAGCGGTGTGGTGTCTGTGACTGTGCCGGAGCCCTTTGAAATTGCCCCGTGCGGAAAATCCCAAGGTAGTATTGGTATTAGAAAGCCGAGAGATTAACCTGAATTTTCACCCGAGACATGTCGCTGTAAAAATGAATAATGTCTCATACACACTACCTCCGCCACGCGCTCAAAAATTTTTGCCCGTCGCAAATTAGTTTCACATTCAAGCATTGGTATTATGTATAAGATAAATGAGCAGCAATTCTGTTGCTTATTACGGACAGTGGTACGCTGAAACGGGTATAACCTTTGAAATTTAATGACTTATAAAATAAAAGGCGAGAATAACCTAGTCTGTTTTGAGAAACAGCCGTGGTACTTTAATCTACTTCACCGCCAAGTCTTAAAATCATGAAAATACAACATCCGTGATATTTTTGACCCGATTTTGTAATTTTTACCCAATAGTACTACTCCAAAGACAACCAGGGATGACGGATAATCGGCAAGATCTGAGGAATTGAATAGCGAGTTTAAAGATTGACGGGCAAGGTGGCGCAACAAAACAAAATAGCCGCAACAATTGCGGCTATTTCAAATCAGATAACACTTTATTGGTACAATATCTGTCTGCTCACGTTAGTCAACTAAGCCCTTGGGCATTTCATCACGCATCTCGTTCCACAGTTTACCGCTGGCGATACCGTACTTGCGAATCACTAATAACACACTTTCGTAATCGCCTTTTTCAGCAAGCGCGAGCAATTGCTGGTAATAATCATGGGTCAGAGCACGAGATTTCTCGTTAGAGAAGTAGTAACCGCCGATGCGTGAATACAAACCTTTAAAACCATTCATCATCAGAACATAAACAGGGTTTCCAGATGCAAAGGCTAAGTCATGATTTAATTGATAATCTTGAACAGCAAATGCAGTTCCATCTTGCTCTACTTCTTTATATTGCTGCAGAATTTCAATGGTTTTTTGTTGGTTATTACGGATGGCTCCGCGGATAAATACCGCACTTAAGTTAGTACGCGCCGCTAACAGATGATCCACCAGTTCTGAAATCCCATCCTCGTCTAAACGAGCCAAGGTTTCCAATATGTTCAGACCTGAGGTTTCCCAGAAGTTATTCACTTTTGTAGGCTTGCCATGTTGGATAGTCAACCAACCGTCTCGAGCTAAGCGTTGCAGTACTTCGCGTAATGTTGTCCGGGTTACCCCAATTAATTCTGATAGTTCACGCTCTGCAGGAAGTATGGTACCGGGAGGGAAGCGACCGCTCCATATAGATTCAACTATATACTCTTCGGCAAATCCAGCTGGACTCTGTGCCTTATAAATCATTTCATTGCTCGCAAGGTTATCAATATTATTATGCTATTAACTGATTGTACCAGATGATTTTTCTCGGGAACAATGAATCTTTAACAAGATGTTAAGTTATATACTGAGTGTCACATTCATCAATTAAACTTTTGGGCACTTTATTTTAAGTTAAATGTAGCTAAGCATGCGATTTACCTTGCATTTTTACGTTACAGAATTTAAAAAGTAGTTATAAAAGCTAGAAAAATTTAAAGGTTTGAATCTATGCAACAATCGACCATCGGCGCAGTTTATAGCAATTTCTTGGGTCAAGCCCCTGATTGGTATAAAAAATCTATTATCGCCTTCCTTATTTTTAACCCAATCCTATTTATGGCAGACCCGTACATAGCGGGCTGGGCGTTAGTATTAGAGTTCATTTTTACTCTTGCTATGGCGTTAAAATGCTATCCATTGCAACCTGGTGGCCTTCTATTAATTGAAGCGCTGTTTATCGGTATGACCTCCCCGGAACACATGAAGCATGAAATAGTTGTCAATATAGAAGTGGTTTTGCTGCTGGTATTTATGGTGGCGGGGATCTATTTCATGAAAGACATGCTGTTGTTTATGTTTACTAAACTACTGCTCAAACTTAAAAACAAGATTGCTTTGTCGATGTCGTTTGTTGCGGCATCCGCTTTTTTGTCGGCCTTTTTAGATGCATTAACGGTTGTGGCGGTCATTATCGCTGTGGGTATGGGCTTTTATTCTATCTATCATAAAGTCGCATCTGGTAAAGACTTTCACTCTGATCACGACCATACCAGTGACGATCATGTTGACCACCCGAAGCGCCAAGATTTGGAAGACTTTCGCGCGTTTCTGCGTAATCTAATGATGCATGCAGCGGTAGGTACCGCATTAGGCGGCGTGATGACAATGGTTGGTGAGCCTCAGAATTTAATTATTGCAGATAAGGCCAGCTGGAATTTCGGTGAATTTTTCGTGCGCATGTCGCCGGTCACCATTCCAGTATTTTTCGCCGGAATTGCTACCACTTTTGCTTTAGAAAAGTTAAAAATATTCAGTTATGGCGCGCAGTTGCCTCAAGTTGTTCGCGACATTTTAACCGCTCACAGCCACGAGCAAGAAGCCATCCGCACTAAACAAGACAGTGCCAAATTGTGGATCCAAGGTTTCATCGGCATATGGCTTGTGATTGGATTAGCAGGCCACTTCGCTGCGGTTGGTTTAATTGGTTTGTCTATTATCGTTTTGGCAACATCCATGAACGGCATCATCGATGAGCACTCAATTGGTAAAGCATTCGAAGAAGCGTTGCCGTTTACAGCTCTGCTATGCGTTTTCTTTGGCGTTGTAGCTGTCATTATTGACCAAGGCCTATTTACACCTGTAATTGACTGGGTACTTACCTTTGAAGGCCGCTCGCAACTGGTGATGTTCTACTTAGCCAATGGGGCGCTGTCCATGGTCAGTGATAATGTGTTCGTTGGCTCTGTTTATATTACCGAAGTTGCTGCAGCGCTTGAACATGGTCATATCACTCGCGATGAGTTCGATATGTTAGCCGTTGCGATTAATACAGGTACAAACTTACCCAGTGTGGCAACACCGAACGGGCAAGCCGCTTTCTTGTTTTTGTTGACCTCTGCTATTGCACCGCTTTTACGCTTGTCATACGGCACGATGGTTTATATGGCGCTACCCTACACCATTGTACTGACTATTGTCGGCCTAGCTGCTACCTACTTCGGTTTGGGAGATTTAACCAACTGGCTTTATGATATGCATCTAATAGAGCACCACAGCGCGACCTTAGGCGGCGAACCCGCAGCGCACTAAACTAGTTTTGTTTAACAAAGCACCGCTACATTGCGGTGCTTTTTTGTTTTAGTTATTTTACGAGTAGCAACATGACCTTTATTTCAAATCTTGCTGACACCCGCCTTGCTTGGGGTCTGTTATTTTTATCTTCACTGGTATTGGTGGCATATGCCCTATTGAGCCAGCATGCAATGGGGCTACAGCCCTGCATCATGTGCATTTACCAGCGCACTGCCATCTTTGGCATTATGTTCGCCTGCGTACCCGTACTCATCGCCAACAATATGCTAACGCGTTTATTGGCGTTTGTTGTCTGGGGTATATCTGCAATTTGGGGGGGCGTGATTGCATGGGAACATTACGATATTCAAAATGCGGCCAACCCTTTCTTTGCAACCTGTGAAATTGTACCGAACTTTCCCTCATGGTTGCCGTTACATGAATGGTTACCTAATTTGTTCGCAGCCACAGGTGATTGCGGCAATATTGATTGGGTCTTTATGGATATGAGTATGCCCCAGTGGATGATGGTCGTGTTTGCGATTTACTCAGCCATTTGGTTCGTAGTGCTGAGCGCGCGTTTAGTAACGAAACGCTCACTCTAACTAGCAATAATTATTCTGTGTAAAGGGAGTGTACGCTCCCTTTTTTTAGCTATTAATACACAATTGTAACCCAATTTAGAATCATGATGACTCGGGGTGAGCACGCTGGGATGTTAAACAGGGCGTGGCGCTAAGTGAATTCCCGCCAACATACAACGAATCGAACCTCCAGCGGTTTCAATTGCCGAAACTTCTAAAGGCAGCAAGGTGACACTTTTTTCCAGTATTTTACGTTGCTCTGTCTCCATTGCATTATAAGCCCTTTGTGATAAAGCTAACAATCGTTGCTCATCACTTTGAAGCTCAAGTGCATTGCCACAAAATTCTGCGATTTGTCGGCTGCTTAGCATAATGACCTCTCGCCCTGAGTCTTCGAACCGTGTGATAATCTCATTACGACGAATAGGATTTTTGATCATGTCTGCGCCCAGCATGACAAAGTCAGTTCCAATACACATCAAGACATTGGTGTGATACACAGCCACACCATTTTCATCAAAGGCATCGAAGAGCATAGGCTCGTAATTAAAATGACTACAGAAGCGCTCGAGCGCTAATGGGTTCGTTCTATTCGATTGCACTGCGTAGGCTACGCGCTCAATGTGATCCAGCACCATAGCGCCAGTACCCTCCAAATACAGCTGGTCTTGCTCAAGGCCTGAATAATCAACAATATCCTGCACTCGATACGCTTGTTTAAGCATTTCTATGATATCGACGCGTCTTTCTTGACGGCGATTCTGGGCGTGCATAGGGTAAATGGCGACATGCCCGCCACTGTGAGTTGAAAACCAGTTATTAGGGAATACTGAGTCCGGAGTATCTTTACTTTCATCTTCAAAAATATGCACATCGATACCATAAGACTCTAGGATATAGGCCGCATCAGTCACTTGCTGATAAGCTAATCTGTCCAGTTCCACCGTCGCTGCTGAACTATCGCTGGCACAAGCCAATGCTTGAAAGGCATTGTCTCCCTGCGTTTGCGGATTTGCGTAAAAATGATGTGGGCGAATCATGACAACCGCTGATGGCGCCTGAGGATTGCGTTTTCTCATGAGCTACCCTACTTTTCTGATAGTCGTTGATCGTGCAAATAAGCCGAACAGGTTACGTGGGTCTTTCGGGGTAGCGATTAACTCAAGCTCTTTTAATGGCAAATGCTGGGTCATAAGCTGATAGACATAACGCAACGCTGAAAAATCCTCTATGGCAAACCCAACGCCGTCGAAAATGATTAACTGAGCAGGTGACGTTCGCCCCTTCGCTTCGCCATTAATCACCCTATGCATTTCAGTGACTGAAAAATCCCTGCTGAGTTGCTGTATGTCGCCCTCAATACGCGTTTGCTCTTCGTATTCAACAAACACATCGGCTCGCAAAAGAAGCGCTTTATCTAATTCCGTTTTACCTGGGCAATCTCCTCCTATGGCATTGATGTAAACACCGTCTTTGACCATAGCTGAGGTTAAAATAGTTGCGTTTCGTTTATCTGCAGTGCAAGTCGTTATTATGTCCACTCCCTTTACGGCCTCTTCAGGCGTAGCACAAATGGTGACGTCAAAACCGTAAACGCTCAGGTTTGCCTTACATTTTTCGCTGGCGTTAGTATCTACATCATAAAGACGTAACGTATTTATTCCCAATAATGTACGAAACGCAAACGCTTGAAACTCTGATTGCGCGCCATTACCGATTAGTGCCATAGATTGGCTATTTGCGGGAGCTAAATAAGTAGCCATTAGCGCAGATGTTGCACTAGTGCGCAGTGCCGTTAGCACAGTCATCTCAGACAGCATCAATGGATAGCCTGAATCCACATCCGCCAACACGCCAAAAGCAGTGACGGTTTGAAGTCCTTTTTGGGTATTTTTAGGGTGGCCATTCACATATTTGAAACTAAATTTTTGCCCATCACTTGTGGGCATCAATTCAATCACGCCTTCAGGTGAATGTGCGGCGAAACGTGGTGACTTATCAAAAGTTTCCCAACGCCGAAAGTCGTCTTTAATGTACTTAGCAAGGCCTTTTAGAAATGCTTCCATGCCGATTTTAGCCACTAAATCCAATATGTCTTGGACACTCAGAAATGCGACTTGCGATACGGGGCTTTGTGCTTCGTTACGTACTGTATTTTTGTTACGGATTTGCATGACTGGCTCACTGTTCAAAGGTAACGGTTGAAATAGTTGCTCAGTGTAATCAGCTAGTCAGTCAGGATAAATGCCATTAAATTACAATTTTTGTTAGGATATAATACAAATAGTTAATAGTGGATGTACAATATGCTAACTTATCAACCACCGGTTAAATAATATCTTCATGAAAGAGACTCAAATCCTTGACGATTTAGATATCAATTTGATTGCCATTTTGCGTAAGGACGGTCGCGCCCCTGTGGCTAAATTGTCACAAATATTAGGGGTATCTCGTGGAACCGTGCAAAACCGCTTAGACAGATTACTCAGCTCCGGTGCTATTCTTGGGTTTACGATCCGCGCGCACCACGAGGTAGAGCAGAACCTCATCAAAGCCGTCATGATGATTGAAGTGGCTGGAAAATCGACGTCACAAGTCATTCAAAAACTTCGAGGGCTCCCCGAGTTAACGCATCTGCACACCACCAACGGTGCTTGGGATTTAGTTGCCAATATACAAACCACGACCCTGACAGAGTTCGACCGTGTACTGCGCATGGTGCGTATGACTCCGGGTGTAATAAATAGTGAAACGAGCATCCTTCTTAGTTCAATTTAATAGACTAGGTGCACCCAAGACAGCGAACTTTAAACGATCCAAAGCTCCCCTGTTACGTACAATGGCATGTAATTTTTAATTTTGAGTGTTTGAAAAAAGGTACATGCTGTGCAATCAACTTGGGCTATTTTTCCGCAACAATTATTCGTTGAGCATCCTTGTCTAAGCCATACCACTAATCGTGTCTACTTAGTTGAAGACGATTTATTTTTTGGGGATAGTACTTATTCTCAATGCTTTCATCAGCAGAAACTGCAACTCCATTTTGCATCTATGGCGTATTACTATGATTATCTACGCGCTAATAAGTGTGATTGTGAGTATCTAAAATTCCAACCAAATATTCCTAGTCAAACCCACCTGTTTGCGCAACTGACAAAGCAGAATATTACCCAGATACACACGGTTGATCCGGTAGATTATATTCTGAAGCAGCGCTTAGAGAATAATGCAAAGGCGAATAATATTGAGATCACTTGGCATAAAACGCCGGGATTCTTAAACACTCAACGTCAAAATAGCGCCTACCGCGACAGTAAAAAACGTTGGTTTATGGCGGACTTTTACCGCCATCAGCGCACTCACTTTAATATTTTAATGGAAGGAGACAAACCCATTTCGGGTCGTTGGAGTTTCGATGAAGAGAATCGCAAGAAAATTCCGAAAAAAGAAATAACAAACATTCCAGCAATGCAATTTTGTGTGAAGACTCAATACCATACCCAAGCTATCGAGCGCATTAATGCTGACTTTTCTGAACACCCAGGCAATGGCCAAACGGTCATCTATCCGGTCACACATGAGGACGCACAGTTGTGGCTGACCGCCTTTTTTGAACAGCGTTTTAAACATTTTGGCCCCTTTGAGGATGCCATAGTAGAGGGGCAAAATTGGCTTTATCACAGTGTACTTACCCCTATGCTAAATATCGGGCTTTTGACCCCAAAACAAGTCATTAGCCAAGCGATAGAATACGCTGATGAGCATGAAGTTGATCTTGCAAGCCTCGAAGGATTTGTTCGGCAAATCATTGGGTGGCGAGAGTTTATGCGCGCGACGTACAGTGACATCGGTGTATCGATGCGCACGCAGAACCATTGGCAACATAAGCGCAAAATACCTAGCGCCTTTTATACCGGTGACACAGGCATAACCCCTTTAGACGATACCATCAAGCGGATAATACAAACGGGTTATTGCCATCACATCGAGCGGCTAATGGTATTAGGCGGCTTTTTCTTTTTATGCGAATTTGAGCCAGATGAAATCTATCGCTGGTTTATGGACATGTTTATCGACAGCTATGATTGGGTGATGGTACCCAACGTGTATGCGATGAGCCAACATGCAGATGGTGGACAAATCACAACCAAGCCCTATTTCAGTGGCTCTAATTACATCATTAAAATGAGTCACTACAAGAAAGGCGCTTGGTCGGATATATGGGATGCACTGTACTGGCGATGGATAATAAAAAACCACGCTGAGCTAAAGAAAAACCACCGATGGGCTATGATGTGCAGTCAAGTAGATAAGATGGAGCAGGATAAAAAGAACGATTATCTGACGCAGGCTAACACGTATTTATCTGGGTTATAGCCCTAAAGAATCGTCTTTCCGGTACTGCTATTCATAGGGCCTTTTTAGACTTGCCCACACCCTTGGGGAACAATCCAGTGTCAACCAAGCGATGGGGAAAGCATTGTAATATTCACGCTCATGACGTTTCCCTTGTGCGCATAAAATCAGTTAGTTACTCCTGACTTAATCCGTATCTTCCAGCGGCCATATGGCAATATAGTCTTCAAAATCTTCTAGTTCGACGTCATGATCAAATACGGTTTTACCGCGAACGGACATACCCACTTTATGCATTTTGGCTTTTTTACCTTTATTTAAAAGTGGATGCCATGAGGGAAGACCGCGCCCTTCATGTAACCGACGATAGCTGCAACTGGTTGGCATGAAAAATATGTCATCTATGTTTTCTTTGCTCAGTTTGACGCAATCCGGGACCAATATAGTGCGCTCTTCGTAGCGAGTACAATTACAGGTTTTGGTGTTCAGCAAACCACATGCAATATTGGTGTAGTGGATCTGTTCACCACTGTTTATATGTGCCGTAGGGGCAGCTGTTTCTGCTTCATCGTCATCAATAAACTTGTGCAAACAACACTTGGCACATCCATCACAGATTGATTCCCACTGTGCTTCGTTCATTTTTTCAAGTGGCGTATCAAGCCAAAATTTATCGTTCATAATTATATAATAACCAGGCTATAGCCTTACTTTTAGATTCAAAATTTCTAATCGGCAAACTGAATTTCTGACTGATATCCGCAATCAAGGCATGGGTATGACCAAGATCGACTTTTGGCAAAAGGCGCGCAACTCGCAACAAGCCCAACCAATCTTCGTCTCTCATTCTCAGCAGAATATCCATTAGGCGCACATTGTCGTATGACAATTCTACCTCAGACAAATCCAATAAAATCCCTTTTAAATTGTGCACGTGAGCCAAATTTATCGCTTTCTTTAAGACAATTTCCATCTTATCAACATGCTCTACATGACCCACAGCTTCAACAATAACCACTTTATTGGTTAAGTCTAAACGATGGTGCTGGGTGAAAATCATTCTTTTCTACTCTTATTCAATGCTCTATCGTTGACGATTATCCGGCGGCTACTTTGCTTTAAACAACACGTGTCTGCACAGAAAAATGTTGTGATAAATTAACACTAATGTCGTCGCCCGCATTTAATGGCCCGACACCCTTGGGCGTACCTGTTAAGACAATATCGCCAGGCAGCAAAGTGAAGGTTTTTGTTATATTTTCCACTAAAGATAAAATGCTATGCATCATATGAGCGCTGTTACCTTGTTGCCTTAATGTATTATTAACCGACAGACTAAACTCGATATTTCTTTCAATATCAACCTCCTGTGCTGGTACAAATACAGACATAGGGCAGCTAGCGTCAAAACTCTTCGCTCGCTCCCACGGCTGACCTTTGGCCTTAAGGCGGTCTTGTACATCACGTAAAGTAAGATCCAACCCTAACCCCACACCGATTATGCATTGTTTGGCCTGTTTTTCATTACAATGATTTAGGCGTTGCCCAATCAAAATAGCGATTTCAAGCTCGTTATGACAACTGCCTACAGCTTTAGGGATAACAATCGGCTCGGCTAGGTCACACAGCGCGGTATTTGGTTTAATAAACAACAAAGGCTCATTGGGTACTTCATTGTTTAACTCTTGAATATGTTCGAGGTAATTTCGCCCAACACACACCACCTTTCCTAGGGGCAAGTCGATTTCGCGACCATCGATGAATTGATGTTGATACATTTAACGCCCTTTTTTTATTCGATCAGACAAATACCCGACCGCCACACCGAAATAGCTAGAGCGATTCCAGCCCATTAATGTGTGAAAATTATCATAAACCAAGTAAATGCGGCCTTTTTCACCATCAGGCATGATCAGCGAGGCCTTCACATTCACATTTGGCAAAGTACTTCCGTCGTATTTGGTCACGCCAAGGCTTTGCCACTCATCCAGTGTACGCATTTTTGCTTTGTCTAAGCCAGCCAATGAAATATCAAAGCCATCGTGCAATTTAACCTGACGTCCCCAGGTCCCCTTGTCGCTCCAACCTTCTGTCTTTAAAAAGTTGGCGATAGAGGCGAATACATCTGCAGGGTTGTTCCAAATGTCCTTTTTTCCGTCACCATCGAAATCGTAGGCATAGTGTAAAAACGACGTTGGCATAAACTGGCTCTGACCCATTGCGCCTGCCCATGAACCCAAAAATTCATCTTGGTTAATATGGCCTTGACGCAAAATATCCATTGCCGCGTATAGTTGTTTCTTAAACATCTCTTCACGACGACCTTCATATGCCATCGTCGCCAGCGATGAAATCACTGGGTATTTACCCATAATTTTGCCAAAGTTACTTTCGTTGCCCCAAAGCGCGACGATAAACCGCGCTTGAACGCCAAACGTTTGCGCAACATCTTCGAGTAACGCCCGATGTTTTGCGAATAAGTCGAGCGCTTGCTTGACCTTCCAATCAGGTACGCGTGTTGCCAAATAAGTATCTAGGGTGATTTTTCGTTCCGGCTGGTTTTTATCTGCTTTAACCACACGTTGGCGAAACGTCGCACCGGTAAAGACTGAATCCAAAAACCCTGCATCGTATCCTTTGCTTAGGGCTTCTTGTTTAAAGCTTTTAATATACTGCTCAAAGCCCGCTTGACTTTTCTGGGGTTCCCCGTGCAAGGATAAAGGCGTTAACGAAACGCAGATAAGCATCATCATGGAAAAAACAAAGCGAGACATGCACTCTCCTTTTAGTAAAAGTGAAATGACAAAGTAGATGAAGAAGGCTAGCTGCCCAAGAATTTAATCCTTGGGGACTTGAGCGGCAAGATGTTGTTTCAGTAGATTTTCTTCAGGTGGTGGCAACTGCAAATAGAAACCATTTTTGGTTAGTTCATCGCGTAGGGTTTGAATATCGACTTGCCCCAATGTGCGATCTTTTTTGATTGGCATAATCATAATGAAGCGCGGCGCGCCAAACATTTTCATCAAAGGCTCTGGCACACGTGAAAAGTCATCCCGGCCAGGCACATAAAGGTAGGTATCCGCTTTCTTGGAACTTTTATATACAGCGCAAAGTAAATTAAGCATGGGTTGAGTCCTCACTGATTGATTGGGCTATGTTTAAACCATCGACCTTAGTCAGTGCTGCCTGCAAATGCTCACCACGCCAGCCCTCTAATAAGTCTGGCAACAAGCCTTGCGCACGGGTATCGTCATCACGGAACCAACACCACTTTATCAACTGGTTAATTTGCTTTTTTGAGCCTATAAGTTCAACCGGCACACCAAGCTTCTCAGCCGTTTGCACGCAGACTTGGCGCACTGCTGCGGCTACCTTCTTAAAGCGTGAAAAATCGACTAGGCGCTCAACTGGCTGGGGATAAACTGATTCATCCACTTGCTCTGCCGCGGCCACGATATCAAGCATTGCTTGACCGTTAATACGAATTTCTTGAGGTGTCAATCCGCTGATTTGATGTAACGCATTTTTACTTGCCGGAAGACGTTTCGCCACTTCCAACAAATTTGCTTCGCGAACCACAAAGTTCAAGGCTAAGTCACGCTGCTGCGCTTCTTTGGCTCGCCACGCGGTTAATTGCTGTAACACATATAGGGATTTGCCAGTTACGTGCCAATTATTCTTAATATTTAAGTAAAGTAATTCGTAGGGAATTTGACTCAGCTTTTTGCGCGTTAAGTTTTCCATTTCAGCAAACACCCAAGCTTGGCGACCTTGAGCAGGCGTTTTATCGCGCAGCGTGGGGTAAAGCTGAAACAAATACAACACATCATAAGCCGCGTATTGGCACTGCTCAGGCGATAAAGGTCTGGCAAGCCAATCGGTGCGCGACTCTCCTTTATCGACCTGTATATCTAGCATCACCTCTACCAACTTAGCATACCCTAAAGACGGCCCCATGCCGGTAATAGCAGCAGCGAATTGACTATCAAAAATGGGGCGAGGAACGATATCAAGAGCGCAAATAAAGGTTTCGATGTCTTCTGAACACGAGTGCAACACTTTAACGATATTTTCGTTCGTCAGAATCGCTTTTAGCGCAGTGAAATCGCTTATTTCCAGTGGATCGATAAGCGCGATTTGCAGCCCATCGTAAATCTGAATTAAACCGAGTTGTGGATACAAAGTGCGTGTTCGCACAAACTCTGTATCTACGGCAATCGCTTGGGCTTTTGCCAGTTGAGCGCAATACGCGTTCAACGCTTCATCTGTGGTAATTGAAATATATTGCACGTGTTTCCAAACAAATAAAAAAGCCAGCAAAAGCCGGCGTTTATCTACAAAACAATAATGTTGGCCCTAGGGCCATTATTATTTCTCGTCGCGAAGTTCTCTGCGGAGTATCTTACCAACATTCGATTTTGGAAGCTCGTCTCTGAACTCAACTTTTTTCGGGACTTTATATCCCGTTAGATGTTTACGGCAATGTTCGATAACATCTTGCTCTGACAAACTGTCTTCACGGCGCACGGCATAAAGTTTCACAACCTCACCAGACGCTTCATGGGGAATGCCTACGGCAGCCACTTCGACAATATGGTCATGCATCGCTGCAACTTCTTCAATTTCATTCGGGAAAACATTAAAGCCAGAGACTAAAATCATGTCTTTTTTGCGATCGACAATGTAGAAATATCCGTCTTCATCACAGCGGGCGATGTCCCCTGTGGCAAGCCAACCATCTTGCATAATCTCTTCTGTGGCTTCAGGCCGGTTTAAATACCCGACCATGACTTGTGGTCCTTTTACTAACATCTCACCTGCTTCACCGGGTGCAACGTCGACGCCGTCATCATCCACTAAGCGAATATCAGTAGAGGGTAAAGGCAAGCCAATAGAGCCATTGTATTGCTCTAATTGCGGTGGGTTTACACTGACAATGGGGCTACATTCAGTCAAACCATATCCTTCAAGTAACACATGTCCTGTTAACTTATACCAGCGTTCTGCGACTGAGCGCTGGACCGCCATACCACCGCCTAAAGAGAATTTGACCTTAGAAAAATCTAGTTCGGCGAAACTTGGGGTATTAAGCAAACCATTGAAAAGGGTGTTTACCCCAGTCAGCACAGTAAACGGGTACTTACCCAACTCGGATACAAACGCCGGCATATCTCTAGGGTTGGTAATTAGTAAGTTGGCACAGCCCAATTTTAAGAACAATAGGCAGTTCGCCTGTAAAGCAAAGATATGGTAAAGCGGCAATGCCGTGACCACTAGCTCTTTATTAGGCACTGTGACGGTATTTAAAATAGCAGAAGCTTGCTCTAAGTTGGCCACCATATTTCTGTGACTCAGCATAGCGCCTTTAGATACTCCAGTTGTGCCGCCAGTGTATTGCAAGAATGCGATGTCATCGCCGGTTAAAGTTGGGCGCTCATAGCTTTTGCTCGCCCCTTCTTTCAACGCGTTCATAAAATGTATGGCTGACGGTAAAGAAAAAGAAGGCACCATCTTCTTAACGTGTTTTACCACAAGATTAGTCAGCCACTTTTTTGGAAAACCCAACATATCGCCAATTTGGGTCAGCATGACCGTTTTAACTGGCGTGTCGTCTATCACTTCACTAAGGGTACAAGCAAAGTTTTCAACGATCACGATGGCTTTAGCATCCGCATCATTGAGTTGATGTTTTAGTTCGCGCGCTGTGTATTGAGGATTCACATTCACCACCACCATACCTGCGCGTAATACACCGAATAAGGCAACTGGATATTGTAATAAATTAGGCATCATAATGGCGACAGCATCGCCCTTCTTTAACCCTGAATGCTGAAGATACGCTGCAAACTGCTTAGACTGCTGGTCTAGCTCTTTAAAAGTAATTGATTTACCAAGATTGATGTAGCTTACGCTATCAGCGTAGGTTGATACTGCTTGCTCTAAAATATCAACGATAGACGCATAACTATCAGGATTGATTTCATGAGGTACTCGAGCGTCATAACTCTTTAACCAAGATTTTTCCACATTGCCTCCTCGGCGCTACCTCGACCAAAGAAAACGCCCAAGCGCGCCGGTCGACGATATTATACTACTTATTGCGCCGCATAATACCCAAAGCCCGTGTAAAGATAAACGAAGATCCCTACCTGTCTCTTATACACATCTCCGAGCCCACGAGACAAGAGGCAATCTC
>OJFV01000066.1_pt1 | contig 74759 bp, 51 predicted proteins | sample 1594391 | NCBI WGS metagenome assembly OJFV01 (sample SAMN05416856, study PRJEB24817) | seawater metagenome | isolation source: Sea water | place: Canada:Atlantic | collected 2013-11 | reverse complement strand
TCAAATAAGACAATGGGTTAAAACATATTTGAACTAGTTATCTAGGACAGCCCCATTTATTTTTAAGACGAGACATTCAAAAAAAAGCCCCAAACAATCGTCCAGGGCTCTTTAACGAACTAAAGTGACTTAGAGACCTACAGTTAGGTCCTCATCTATCAATAAAATCGCATCCGTTGTCGTGCTGGTAACATTATCAAAATAACTACCTTCGTAGCGATCGTATGTAACACCATCTTTAACAACCGCGGCATCAACGGTTTTTGTCCAACCAGGCTCAAGATTAACATTATCCTGAGGCCCGTCGCCGAAGATATAAAGTTCATTATCAACATCCGTCATATCGATAACATCTTTTGCCGACAATGACCGTACGGTCCCTCCTAATACTCCAAAATCTTCATAAGCAGGATGCGGTGCTGTACCATTTTCAATATCAATAGCTTCGATATTATCTATCCGGCTTGGGTCAAGATAACGTGGATCACCACCAGCTACTTCATGCAGAGCCTTATGGCCAAGCACAAGCGTATCAAAACCATCTCCTCCATCAATAAGAGCAGCAGGAGTATCAAAATTACCGTAAACAAAATCGATGAAATCATCATCACCAGCGTTACCGCCACCACCACCGCCGCCTTCACTCACAGCCTCGACAGAGATTGTAAGCGTAGCGGTAGAAGTATCGCCATCGAGATCGGTAATCTCATAAGTAAAGAGATCATCAACATCGGTGTCGATAACACCTGGCTTAGCAACATAGTCATAAGAGCCATTAGAGTGCAGGGTCAACTCACCGTATAGAGTTTCAATCGGTGCTCCGAGGGCAAGTGGCGTTCCTGCACCTGCGATAACACCCGAAACAACTACATCATCAGCCCCAAGAGTATCATTAACAAGAACTCCTGATCCTGCATCAACCGATAAGGTGGCACCTTCGATGACAATGCCATCATCACCAACAGCAGTCGGGCCAGTATCAGCAATATCTATCGTCAACTTTCTGGTACTGGTATCTCCGTCGCCGTCAGTAAGCGTATAATTGAAACGAAGTTGAACAACATCATCAAGACCAATTTCGCCAACATCCGGATGATCTATCGGCGCAAACTGTTGGAAATTATATGCCCCATCAGCTGCGATAACCATGGTGTAAACTGGCACCCCAAGAGAAGTTTCAGCTGTAAAGGTGATCGCTCCATCAAGAGCGACAGTCTTAACAACGCTTACACTGACACCATTGGATTTCAAGGTCACATTTCCATCAAATCCGCCATTCACCTCATCATGGTTTTTAGCGGACAGCACACTCGCATCGGTAACAGTTGCCTCATCAGCACCCGCTTTTGCACCTTCAGTATAGACGTTTCCAGCAAAAGCTCCGCTTCCAGTTGATGTTTCGTGAACAACGCCATCACCCATATCAATATTTTTGGCTTTAACGATGTCATCCTTAACAGAAATATCCAATGTGCTGGTTGTGGTATCACCATCACCATCCATTAAAGTAGCTGTAATTGTCGGAAGATCATCTAGATCCTGGCCATTTTGGGTATGTGTATGCACACCAACCAACTCAACAGAATATGCTCCGGTTACCGCGTTTACAGTAAGTAAAATGGTGCCCGTATCCACAGCAATTATACCGCCGAGTGGAGTATGGGTAGCTCCACCAATTTGGATATCTTTAACCCCACCAAAACCATCTGCACCAAAATCAATACCATCGAGAAAGTTACCACTATCACTAAGCGCACCTGGTTTTGGTGAAGAGCCTAAAGGTAAGTCATCTTCGTCAAATGACATCGTATCAGCATCATTACCCAGTGGGCCATCATCGTGGAAATCCACCCCAATTGTGGCAACGTTGCTTGAATCACCTTCATCATCGGTAACAAAATAACTCAGGTTCAATTGGCTGACGTCATTATGATCAGAAGTATCTGCGTGTTTCAGACTTTCGTACTGTTCAACATACATTTCAACTCTGTTCAGGCCATTTTCCAATGGAGAGTTAATGGTTACCGCCAAGGCGATACGGCCACCAACAACACCATAAACAACAGATGGTTCAGTCGGAGAACTCAAGAGGAAGATTACATCCCCTGCGGTCGTTTTCAGTCCTGAATCCTGAGTGCCATCGTAGACCGCAAACTGAATGCTTTCCTGATCACCAACATCTGCAGGATTGGTATCATCCGTACCATCGGTTTTCATATTGATTTTGTTAGCGGTTTGGCCAAAACCAGAACTAACCAGTGTTCCTGGTAGTGTCATACCAGCGGGCAAGCCATCAATAAGAAGACCATGAGCCACGCCGTCTGGCACAGAAGTTCCTATTGATCCTTCAGGTAAGGTTTGAACCCCTGCCGTTTCATCAATTGCAATCGTTGCACGGCTAACAACAGGGATATCTTCATCGATATCAATGTCGTGAACCAGCGTATTGGTATCGATATTATTGCCAATTACAGGCTCTTCACCCGAATCTGGCGTACCAACTTCTTCGACAATGGCGTTCACAGATACGTTTGCATCACCGTCTGGATGCGCTTCACCGTTGCTCCACCGCGAGGAAGACCAGTCTTGGGTATCAAACTCAAGATCCGCAACAAAATCACTGCCCACATTCTCAAAGGTGATGCTGTAATAAGAGTTCAATCCTTCATCGCCAGGACGATCACCACCAGCTAAATCAAGCTCCCCAATTTGAGCATCAAGATAGCCGAACTGTGGCACCCAATCAGATGGAATACCGGTGATCGTTACTGTATGGGTTTCTGATCCATCATTATCAGCAAAGACCACGTTTACCGGAATAGTGACGGTACCTTCTTCGTCAGAAGATGTATCAAGAACAGGTAACACTGGAACCTGCAGATCACCGATAGGCAGATTAATAACTGGTGGGTCGATAATATGCGCCGCCGGATCAGCAACCGCATCGATCACGATGTGGATGGTATCTGTTGCCGTAGAGGTAGAGACCACAGAATTATCGGTGTCATCATCATCGTATTCAGATGTCACCACATCCACTTTCATGGAGAAGTCATCATCGGAATGTTCTGTTGGTTTAACAGAAACAATATCGCCGAGATTGATTGTCTGCGCACCGTGTGATGTACCATCCGATGTAAGAGTAAGAACATCACCAGCAATACCAACACTATAGACATGGCCATCGATTGTGACTTCGTCTGTACCAGTAAAAGCAACGTCGAAAGTCGTACCAGCAGGTGCTCCCGTCAAGGTTAAGACAACTGATGTAATACCTTCGGAGTTATCAGTATCAAGGGTCCCGTTACTATCCTGCCCGGCACCGTCCTCGGTATTGAGGGTAAAGTTCGCCGGAATGGAAAGGGTCGATCCTGCCTGACCAGCAGGAGTACCTGCGCCATCTTCGTAGAAGACGTAAGTATCGGGGGTTTCACCGGGGCCAGCATAGCCTGGGGTTCCTTCATCGAATGGATCCAACTCAATACGGGCAGCACCGGCAATGCCATCGACTACGATATCAACAGTGTCCGTTGTGGTGGTTGTTTGAGGCTTAATATTACCATCATCATCAAACTCAACAGTAGTAGTAACCGCTGTAATTGAGAAATTAGAGCTGTCATCAATGGCGAGTTCAACCTCAACAAAACCATTAAGGTTAATGCTTTCTACAGAATTACCACCCGGACCAAATTCGATCACAAGATCGCCATCTGGGTTGATGCTCACCATAGCGTGGTGGGTACCACTATCTTGATTTGGAACATCAGCACCAATAGCTCCTGGATTTGGTACAATTGTGCCACCAACAACCCAAACACCGTCAGCTTCCGCACCGCCTTCATAGGCTTTGCTTAGGACTATTCTCTGAATGCCTTCAGAACGTGGATCAGTTGTCGTCGTGCCGTCGTTATCCTGCGTTGCCGCTTGATAATCGACCGCAACACGAAGACCTCTTTCGTTAACACCCGCGCCGTGCTCAACCACATCATGCTCGGCATCTTCGTTGTAGGTAACAGTTGGCTCCGCAAAAGATGCATCGGCTTCGGCAACTACGCCCCTGATATTGAAGTGGAGGCTATCAGTGGCTGTTGCCGTACTAATCGCGGCAGAGCCGTCATATGCACCACCCGGGAAGGCATCATCATCATATTCTGACGTGGTGGTGACGATTGATAGATCAAAATCGGTGCTGTCATCAATCGGCAGTTCGATACCAACTGTTCCAGACAAATCAACGTTTTGCACGCCAGGATCAGCAAAAGTCAGAACCAGATCATCACCATCCAAAGATACCGTAGCCGTTGAGCCACCCAAAGTTAGGATTTCACCGCCAAGAAGTGCGACAGCGGATCCACCTGAGGTATTAACCCAAGCGCCATCACTGTCACCAAAGTCGAGAACGATTTTGGTAATGCCTTCTGAAAGGTCGGCATCGACAACCGGGGTTCCATCACCATGCTGGGTTGTCCCGTCTTCGGTACCCGCAGAATATTTCACATCGATAAGCAACGGTGTTTCAGTTGCATTATCACCGTGGTCGCCAATTACAGGAGTACCATCTTCAGCGAAGAAAACCTCATAACTCCCTTTACTAAGATCATAGTTGTCAGCATCAAAGTCGGTTTCAGCCGCACCGGCAACACCTTTAACAACGATTTCGATGCTGTCATCAGTGGTTGTTGTATTACCAACACCCGCTGCGATTAATGCGGCTGTTGCAGCCGCTTCATCGGATCCGACATTATCAAGATAAGCTTGAACATTATCGTCGTCGTACTCAACCGTTGTTGTCGTTGTAGACAGGGTAAAGTCGGTTGAATCATCGATTGGTAGTTCAATAGCAACGCCAAAATCATCATGATAGAAGAGCGGTGACAGCGTTACAGCCTGAACCAGAGGTTCACTAAATATGAGAGTTAGATCGCCATTGGTTTCAATCGTGGCCGTTGCGGGAATTGAATCAAGCTGGAAATTGCCCGTTTGATCAACATAAAGAGCCAGAACAAATACAATCGATCCCGTTACTATCGGACCATCACTGGAAATAAACTCTCCGTGGCTAACCCCTTTAGACACTGTAATTGATTGAATAGCCTCTGAAAGATCATCACCAACCTCCGCCGGAGGTCCACTTTGAATGATTTCCATCAAATCAAAATCATCTTCGGTAACAGCCCAAGAATTCACGCCAACATAGTTCGTATATTCGGAAGCACCATCACCGTGATCGCCTTCCCATGAACTATCATCTTCATAATAATCGACAGATAGACCCACGGAAACTTCAGCGTTGTAGTCGTGATATTCGCCGCCGCTTAAAGTGCCTTCGTTATAAATCTTAACGACATATTGACCGTCGCTTTGGACATCATAATCAAGCACACCATCGTCGTTAAGACCACCAACAGAGGTTGCAACAAGAACAGGAACGCCTTCGACGAGTTCATAAAGTTCGACAATATTGCCATCAGAATTACCGTCACCAGTGACATCGATGTTAACCAGCTCACCCTGTTTGAACCCAACTTCAAAACCGTCTTGATGGTTTGGATGTCCGGCGTCGTTTTGCAAGAGCTTGCCATGCAGATCAACCACTCCGGCACGCGCTTCTTCGTCATAGAAGAAGTCTGAACGATCCACAGAGTTCGGGCTTTCAAGAGTATCAGGCTCGCTCTCATTAACAGTACCGCGCTCATTTGCGGTGAAATCAGCAAACTGATAGAAAAAATCTTCGAAGAAACCAGTGCGCGCTGCTCCGACAACACCTGCGATATCAACATCGATAGTGATGGTGTCTTGTTCGCTGTAGTCAGCGACTTCGCCCTCTGCATTTACTTCGGCAGTGGTGTAGGTAACATCAATTTTGAAGTCAGAGCTGTCATCAATCGGAAGCTCAACCAGGATTTGGCCATCAAGATTGATATTTTGACCAAGGAGCAGAGGGTTCGGCGTACCATAATGAGGATTAGGGTTGCCATAATGATCAACAAACTCAGGTAGGTTGATATGAAGGTTATGGTCACCATCCATATGGTAATCTGCTGTAACCACGTCTCCGTTTGGTGAGGTGATCAAATCAATCGTGCCACTAGTACCAAGCGGTGTTCCATCAGCCCTGGTAAAGATGGCATCATCAGAATTTCCTTCTTTAAGAAGGATACGAATTTCGGTAATTGATTCCGAACCATCTTTATCGATCAGATCGGCATTGACACGAACGGCTACTCTCAGGTTTGTTTCATCGGCATAGGCACCATGATCATCAGGGCTGGACTTGGCGTCTTCGACGTAATCGAGGTCAAAATTTCTCTCAATACCATGCGGCGGCCAAGAAACAAGACCGGGGTTATCATCATCAGTGCTGTAATCTCCGCTGGACAGAACTGTGCCATCTGCAATGGCTTCGATAGCGACCTGAAGGGTTCCCGTTACTGTGGTTTCGTTGTTGTTGAGATCACCATCTGTATCATCGAGCAACTCACCATCGGTTGGATTATCACGTGTTGTGACACTGTAGTTGACGTCGAAGTCATCATCAGCGTGTTCTGGTAGCTGGATTTCGAGGAGCGAACCGTCAAAGTCTGTCTCGGGAACTGAATTGCCTGATGCATCACGATCAATATCGCCGTTCTCATCCAAGATAACCGTCGGAGCAGGAACAAAAATACCTTCGACCTTGGAGAATGAGCGGATTGTATCGCCTTCGCCTTCGTCTTCGTCATCAATCGGTATGTAGTAACCATCAGGGTGAGACCCATCGAGGAAGATTTCCCAAACGCGTAAGCCTGAGTTCACGTCGATATCAAAATTGAGATCGAGTGAGCCATTTACTGTATCAATTGAAGCTTCGGCCTGAACATAGCCGCTATAGAGTACAGGTTCACCATCTGGACCAAGAACAACACTTCCACCTGCATCCAATTGTGCCCAGATCGCCCAGACATCAATCAGTTCGCCATCTGAAACTTGGTTACCACCAACAACGAGGAAAGCCTCACCTTGACCGGGAACAGGTTCTGGATCAGCACCTTTAGTGAAAGTCGAACCAGAGGGGTCTACTTCTCCGCTACCTTCTCCATCGCCATCAGAGCCGTCATCAGGCGCAGAAACCAGATCAAACGTACGTGGATCACCTGCTTCGCCATCTGGTCCAGATTTGTTTGGACCATTTGGTTCTTCTTCGCCCAACAGTTGGTCAACGAGACCAATTTTTACAAGCGTTACTTCTTCGGAACCATCGCGATCGTCGCCGATTTTGGCATCAAATGAGAGGTCATAACGTTGGCCGGGCTCATCACTATCGAAATGATCATGATCATCAACATGATCGTGATCATCAACATGTCCGCCATGGCCACCTTTAGCACTTAATGGCGGTTCAATTTCTGCTTCATATTCATTGTCTTCGCCAAATGTTTTGACGGCGTCATTATCTTCGCAATCAAGATCATCTACATGCGGATCATCATTAGACCATTCATCACTGCCCTGAAGAAGTATGGGGTTCATTTCAACCGGATCGCCATCATCGTCAAAGGCGTTGCCTTCTTCATCTACGGGACGGCCATCTGAATCAAAGCGTTGGGCGTAGATACCAGGCCCAAAGGATTCTGAATCATTTTCAGCACCCTGTGCTTCAAAACCCGCTTTGTCAGGATGATCACCGCTAACAGTCCAAGTCACAACGAAGCCACCATCGAACATGGAGCTCACATGAGCATCATGATCTGAATTATTACCTGGGAGGTTTAGAGTAAGCGTTGTGACCTCTGTGTTCGTATTATCAAACACCTGTACGATAACTTCATTTTCACCATAACCCTTTGACTTAACACTTGTTAATGTTGGATCAGGGCGTTCATTACTTTCAGTGGTGTAAACAACAACAAAACCGCCATTGTTGAGGCCGGCGACTTCTGGGTTGAAATCGTCAGAGGTATCAGAAGCAGAAAGTGCTGTGGTGAAAACGGCATTGTTATCACTATCAAAGCGTTGAACCCGAATATCTTCTTCGTCAGCGCTATCATCATCAGAAGACAAATTTGAAACAAGGATATACCCGCCATCAGCAAGCGCTGATACATCTGGTCTACTGTCGTCCTCTGGGGTTTCTATTTCAACGATCCCAGTCGAATCTGGGCTTCCATCAGCGTTAAAGCGTTGAATGAAAAGGCTATCGAATTCTTCTTGTCCGGTCGGGCCGTCCAAAGGGCGAACTGTGTCTTCCTCGCCGGGTTCTTCTGGCTTTGTGAAGGTGTTATAGCCCTCTGCGATCCAGGCGATGACAAATCCACCATCCTCGAGAACTGTTACAGAGGGTTCTCCAACATACTCGATAAACGCAGGATCGTCAGTATAGACAACTTCTGGGCCGTCACCTGTGCCACGACCGAGTTGAGACATATCGATTGTAAATTCATCACCCGGAGCTTGGTCATAATTGAACAGGCGAATATAAACGGTTGCAGAACCGCCAGGCCCTTTCATCTTAGTCATCATTAAATCGTCAGGATATGAAACCTCTTCGGTACCACGCCAGATCGCAACAAAACCACCATCTGTTAGTGCGGCAACATCCGGGTAAGAAGACCCCTTTCCGATACTTCCGCTTCCAACTTCAATCTGTTCTCCACGTGGTTCGCCGTCAACGCCATAGACCTGTGCTCGAATACCACCTTCAGAACCTGGTCCCATCGGCCCCTTACCCATAGGCCCCATACCATGAGAACGGCCATCATCCCACAAGACGACGTAGCCACCATTTTCAAGAGATTCTACAGACGGGTCTGAAGGAGGCGTATAACCATTATAATTATGATTTTCATCTACGAGTATTGACTCTCCACCTTCGGCACCTTCGGCATTCTCATTCACATAAACTCTATTATAATTACCACTGGTACCCTTAAAAGCATTACCACTGCCATCCTGATCCTGGTCCCAGGCAACGACAAAAGAGTCGTCATTTCCATGATCACCAGCAATATTCAGCTCTGCCTTATCAACAACAGCATCGATAATGGCCGTTGCGATAACAACTTCGGTAACGGACTCGCCTTCGTCGGTTGTAGCAGAAGCGGTGAATGTAAGGGCGATATCAACGTCGCTGTTTTCTGGAGGCCGAAGGTAAATGCCTTCGGCAAGTTGAGCTGGTGTTAGAAAAATTGAACCACCGCCGTCTGTTGTTCCACTGCTTAGAACTTCCGCATCCGCCTCATCGTACTGGCCATCAGGACCGACAGGATTGCCAATAAAGAACAGGGCGCCCGCTGGAATATCAGAAATCGTTAAATCAATGAGGTCACCACCGGTGAAGGATACTTTGATCTCCATTGGGGATTTATCGTCTTCGCAATCGTCCTGACGATGATCCCAGTCTTCGAAGCCACCATCAAATAGCTCGCCATCGATTTCTGTGCCTGCAACCTGGGTTTCAAAATCAACAATAAGGGTAAAGTCGCCTGGGTTGATATCTTCACCATCACCAAGCAAATCAAACTCAAGTTCGGTGCCGGCAAGACCATCTTGCGCGTTCAGGAGATCGATGACACTACCGAGATTGTCGTCGTACGTGCTACCGCCACCGCCTGTTGGGCCTGCGGCTGGACCCGCTGCTGTCTCAAGGGTTTCGCCATCAGCCAAGGCTTGCGCCTGACCGATAAGAAGACCAGCAGACAATTCAACGCCACCAATAACCAGAATAGGAGCATCCGCGCCTTGGGATTCTTCGACTAAATTCTGGAAAACGATCCGGCTGTCTGCCGAACCATCGCCATTGCTGTCAAAGGTCAGGACAAAGTCGTTGCCTTCAACAACCGGGGTTGCGGCCGTTGCGTCAAAATTAAGGTTGGCAGTTTGCCCTTTACTCAGGGTTACGTTGACAGTTTCACCTGCGCCCGGCGCTGCGATTTCTATCGGGGCTGCGGCTTGTCCCACCAGGACAGAGCTTCCGGTATCGCCATTAAGGCTTACATCATCAGAATTAATTACAGCTTCGCCATTATTACGAGTTAGATCATCAGTCATCGGATCCCCCTGAGGTTCCTGTTCTAAACGCTCATTGCAAACGTCTATTGTTCGGCTTTGTAAACCCTTGCCAATAACCAGACCGCGAACACGCAAAGACTTACATACTAAATTTGGTTAAAATACTACCTATGTCGTTTTTTAATGCAAGCGCAACGTGCGAAAAAAACGACATCTATATGTATGAGATTTTGTATTTTTGCGTGAAATCAGCGTGATTGCGAAAAATCAAATTTCCACATAAAAACCAACCCAAAGGGTAAACAAAACGTAAACATTTTTTGATGAATGTATAATTTTACGTTTAATTCAAATAGTTTACTTGTATTACACAAAACGATAAAATTACAAAAACCACAAATTTCGACAAATTCTCACAATTAGACAAAATATTAAAATCCAATAGGTAGAATCGGTTCTCCAAATTCCCTACTATTAAGTTACATCAAAAATATGGTTAACAAACATTCGGGCCACCGCCTCATAACCATGAGTTGTCACGCCCTCCAATCCACCTAGATACAGAGCATCAAACCAACAAAATATGATCGCAGACAAAAAAGGGCGCCCCCAATAAATGGGAGCGCCCTTAAACTTTTACCCGAAGAGGGTTTGGTCTTAGCTTAATCGATAATAATCTGGCTAGTAGGGTTATTTACCAGATCATCGATACTGTCGATTGTGGATCCTGCAGTACCCATATGCTCGAAAATGATAGAAGATCCGTTGTTGAAGTTAACAACCACTTCATTGCCCACACCGTGATCCGTAACATCGGTGATCATGGCATTGAGGTCATTGATATCAAGACCATCAGCCCCGCTATCAATCACATCAGTGAAGTGGAGAACATCTTCAGCAGCATTGAAATCATTGATAACGTCATTGCCATCTCCACCAGAAGCAGGTACGCCCGCTAAGGAGAAGACGAAGGTATCTGCATCAGCACCGCCGGTCAGAACATCGTCTCCACCACCGGCTGAAATCCGATCATTTCCAATACCGCCGTCGACATTATCAATGGAAAGTGTTGTGTTGATAAAGCTATCATCACCATCACCAAGATCGACCAAGGTCGTTGTCAGGCTGCCATCAGTGATATCGGCTGTCGTTGTGTGCGGAGCACCTGAGCGAACCTCACCCCCAGCAATGACGACTTCATCATTACCTTCGCCAGCATCAATATCAAAGTGGTTAGACGCGCCTGCATCGTTGGTTGATGTTGTGATCAGGATATCATCATCTTCATCACCCAGGTTGATATCACCACGCTTGGCATTCTCAACAACAAGGTCGATGCTTTCGTCATCCCCAGAGTAATCAACTGTTGCCTCAACATAGTCTCGAACAGTCACAGTTTTGAAAGCTTCCGTATCAACAGTCGGTGATTTCTCACCTGGAGCATTCCAACCGGACGCAACGTAGAGACCAGCCAATTCGACAGTCAACGTACTGCTGGATGTATCACCATCACCATCTGTAGTTTCATAACCAAACTCATCAGAACCTGTAACGTCAACCGCAACCAGACTAACATTGTCCAAGAGGGCGCCAATACCGTTGCTTGCACCTGCTCCAGCAAAGCTAATGACATTTGAACCCGCAGCGGCCTCAAGCTGAATCGTAAACTTAGTCCAACCAGAAGCATCCGTAGATGTCACAGCCTGAACTTCTACGCCGTTCCACTTCACAACCATATCATCAGTATCAGTACCGTTTTCGGCCCGTGGTTTGTAGTAGAAAGTCAGCTCATAACCACGTCCCTCATCCAGACCATCCAAAGACTGGCTGATTTCGGTATTGTTATGAACATCGAGCTCAAGCTTGCGCTCACCATCCTGAGTAGCCCCAACTGTCCCGTTTTTATGCACCTCTATACCAGCGGTAGAAGTCCAGCCAGGAAGACTGTTGAATATAGTCCAGCCACCACCAAAACTAGGGGTATCTTCGAAGCTGCCATTGACGATTAGATTGTCATCACTGTTTTGGAACGCTTCATAACTATAAGAACCATCAGAAGAGATCGTCAGGATGCCGTTATCACCTACGACCTCCAAATCACCGTCTGCTGGGACATCATAATCATTACCATCAAAACTAACCTGGCTAACTAATCCACCATCAGCACCCAGATCATCATTATCTAGAACATTTCCGTCAACAGTACCATCGCCCTCAGCAGCAACGACATTCACTTCATCGGCAATTGCTAGTTGCTCACTGTCCTCGATCTTGACCCGAACAGTGCTGTAATCCTCATCACCGTCGCCATCCACGACTTTATAACCAAAATAAAGCGAAATCGGATCGTAGGAGTTACTTCCATTATCAGACAAATCAGGATGATTGACTGGTCCGTGCAATGTAACTGTATATTCACCATTTTCAGGATTAACACTCAGGGTAATGATCTTCACACCACCCGAAATTGTTCCCTCGAGCACAAGCATGCCACCGACAAGGCCAGGTACTTGAGTAAAGTCAATCAGCTCTTTTCCAGAATAAAGATCATTGGAATAAGGACCACTATGTTCAGAATCTTTCCAATCCTCAAACCGAAGTTCAACAACTGTGGCACCATCAGCAGATGGATCGATACTCAGAGTTCCGGAAACAACATCATCGCCTGTAGCCAGTTTGGCTTCAGAGAGGTCATTAACAGTTTTAGTATAATGAGCGTTAATTTCATCATCTTCGATTGTAACGTCAAGATTTCCCTTTGCTTTATCACCATCGCCATCAGTAACAGTGTATTCAAAGCGTAACCTTATTGGATCGAAGTCATCATTCGCGGTCTCACCCCGAGGGATATTGGGATTTTCTGAATCATAAGATATATCAGGGTTATTTACTGGACCACTTAAGATAACTTTGTAAGCACCCGTCTCCGGGTCAATTTCGACACGAATAACTTCAACACCATTGGCCTTACCAATCAATGTAAGGGGACCACCATCCACCAACACTGCGGCTGTACCAAACATTACGTCAACATCACCAGATTTCAATGTTGAAACACGGCCACCACGATCGTCTCCGTCTTTCCAACCTTTGAACTGAATGTTTGTGAAAGAACCGCCATCGGCACCGAAGCTTACGTTGATATCACCAGACACCATTATATCATCAACAGTTGCCAGCATTTCTTCATCAAGAGTACCAGCGTTAGCACGAGATTGTACAACAGGCGTATCATCATCAATGTTGATAACAATACTCTCGGTTACAACATCACCATCAAAATCAGTACGGTTAAAGGAAAGGACGAATTGTTCATCGTTTTCATTGCGACCACGGTCATGATCAATCGGCTCTAACAAATTAAAGGTCGCTTGATCTGTATTTGCATTCAAGACAACAGTGAAAACATCAACGGTAGCACCACCAGCATCCACATATGATGCCGTCAATGTTCCGCCATTAGTTGCAGCGTCAGCAACCCAGCTATAGGTAAGAGCGTGTTCACCAGAGGTAACAGGTGCTGCTGTCCCATCAAGATCAGCAAAATCTAATGATCCCACACCATCTGCACCGAAGGCACCAACAAGTGAAACGGTCTGACTTACGGCACCAAACCGATTATCACCTCTACCACCAGAGTTACTATCAGGAAGACCAGGATTATTACGCCCACCGTCCTCATCTATATTTAAGATAAAATTCGGGAACGGAATAAAGTTAGGATTATTGGTTGAGGTATCATCAGAAACATTAACTGTAAGTGCCCCCGTAGCAGTGTCGTTGTCTCCATCAGTAACAGTAAAAGCTAAATCAATCGCAAGATTGTCTTCGCCCTGAGCACTGTGATCAACTGGTGCTAATTGCGTAAATGTATATGCGCCAGACGCCGCATCTGTTACTTCGAGTGTGAAGACCGCAACAGGTGTTCCTGTTGATGGTTGAGTCCAAGCAGTCAAAGTACCTGTTCCATCAGGACCAGCTACCCACTCATATACAACGGTCTCACCAACTGATTTGAAGGTCGCAGTTGCTCCATCGATTCCAGCAAACTCGATTGATTTAGCACCATCTGTGCCGAAATCTACTTTAATATTGCCATTGACTTTCGTAACGGCATCTTCACGACCGATTGAGAAAGGTGGCTGGAATTCAAACTCACGGACTCCGCCAGGAAGACCTTCTTCGCTGACATTGATGTCGTCTTGAGCGCCAAGCACAACCGGAATATCATCCTGAATAACAACTTGGGCAAAGGCTTCAACGGTATCGCCATCGCCATCTGCTGCAACATAAGGAAGCTTCAGGTTAATTAGATTTGTGTCCTGACCATCGGCATGATCCAGAGGACCTTTTAACGTAAAGGTGTATTTGCCGGATACAGGGTCAATGGAAAGCGTGAAGATTTCATCTCCACCTGCAGATGCCGTCAATGTATTACCGGATACGCTATAAGTCAGTGGTGTATCATCCGCACCACTGGTCAAGCCCATTGCATCATAGGCCGCAGTATCAAAACTAACATCCGCAGCAGGGCCATCCGCACCGAAATCAATACCCAGATCACCTGTCACAGCAGTAGACGGATCAACATCGGCTTCGTCCAGATCAACCGCGATCAAGCTCACATTGTCCAACAGCGCGCCCACGCCATCGCTCTGGCCTGCACCTGCGAAACTCAAAACGTTGTCGCCGCTGCCAGCAATCAGTTTAACCGTGAATTTGGTCCAGCCACTGGCGTCAGTTGACGTAAGTGCTACTACTTCAACACCATTCCATTTCACCACCATATCGTCGGTATCACCGTTGTTTACCCGAGGTTTGTAATGGAAGGTCAGCTCGTAAGCATCGCCGTCGTTCAGACCGCTAATGGTTTGAGCAACTTCACTGTTACTATGCGCATCCAGCTCAACCTTAACTGTACCGTCCTGCGCATTGCCAACCGTACCGTTATGCTGAACTTCGATACTACCTGTTGGAGACGTCCAGCCTTCAATGCTGTCAAAGGTCGTCCAGCCACCAAAGTTCGGTGTTGTTTCAAAGCTGCCGTTGGTAATGTAATTGTGGTTCGACGGGCCTTCAAAAACAGGTCCATCATCTTCGATCGTTACTTTTACAGAGGCAGTGCTGAAATCGCCCTCATCATCAGTTACTTTATAGGTAAGAGTGAATGAGATCTGTTCATCGTGAGAGCCTTCGGCACCATCACCCTGGGTTGGATGATCAAGAGGTCCATATTGAACCATCGTGATTTTACCCGCATTGACACCGTCATTAAGATCACCATCGATATGCAGGGCAAAAACAACTTTACCACTGTCATCCAAGCCCCAAACGACCTGTGTATTATCAGGGTCTTGGTGCAGAGTAACAGGAGAGCTTGCAGATGTAAGCGCTAGCCCGCTATCGGGATCTACAAGGTTAATACTGGATAGATCAAACTCAATATTCTCCTGCGCATCCGTAGCTGGATTATCATTGGCAAGGTCAGAATTATCGACTTCGTCGTTAGCGCCATCCGTTTTTAAGTCATAGTTAAAAACATATTCGGCCTGGCCGATTGGTTTGCCGAGAATTTCTTGGTTGATCACTCGCGTAGCGGCGGAAATACGTAAAGTATCATCACCATTGAGGTTATCGAAGCTAGCTTCGATGGCACCAGGTACAACTATCGCAACATCATCACTACCACTATCAACGCCGTTGGTTTCGTCATGGTTAAGCGCAATGGCATTGACAACAGGCACATCTTCGATGATCTCAACTGCGAAGTAATCGGTTGTAACGGCTTCGTTGTTGAGGTCGGTAAGTTCTTCACCAGAAAGATCTGTTTCTGTAGCAATCGCTTTAACTTCAATCGATACAGAACCATCTTGATTTTCAACGCCATTGCTCAAACGATCAGAGGACCAGTCGTTTGGATCAAAAATCACAGGTAGGCTAAGCGTGCCATTGGCTTCGTTTACGAGATCTGGAGTGGTATCGGTCCCAGATACAGTAAATACGTAGCTAACAAAACCTGGATTCTCAGGGTCGATAATAGGCTCAGAAGCAATATCGAGATAATTAGTGAGTTCCCAATCCGCAGGAACGTTGTTCAGGACAATCGTATGAGTTTCTGAATCATCAGCAAAATCCGGGAAGGTTGCTTCAACTGGAATTGTGATCAGGGTTTCTTCCGCAAGGGATACACCCTCAAGCTCGAGAGAAAGGTTTTCAAGAATGAGCGCTGAAGATTCTATTTGGTCGCCTTCGTTAAAGACGGCAATACCGATTTCGACTTTGCCTGCTTCTGCAAAAGTATGGGTAAAGACACCGTCTTCACTATCAGATGCTGACTGGCCCAGAACAAAGATTTCGCCATTAATGATGATGAAAGCCGTGTCATTAAATTCTAGAGCTTCATCGTCAGCTTCCCCATTAAGGAAATTAAAATCAAAGACTAGGATTTGACCAGCTTGCACTGTAATTGTGGATTGAACAGCAGAACCGTTGCCATCTTCGAAGTTTTCGCTTTCGGCATCACCGTTGTCAGCTGCAGCATTCAATTCGTCAGTGGTCACGCCAAGGAAATCAGCAACACGACCGCCATCACCCGATTCTCCGCCTTCTGGAGCAGTCAACTGGCTATCATCACCACCATTAACGGATGAAGTATTGGAGCCACGATAAACAGACCAGTTATCTAGGCTGGAGAAATCATCATTAAAGAAAGAAACATCTTCAAAGCTCTCTTCACCACCAAGAGCCTTCTCGTTAAAGCCCAGATCAGCTTTATCAGCCGCAGCATCAATAATAGCAGTCGCGGAGAAAACAAGGGAAGCAGTTTCACCGCTATCAGGATCAGAAATATTTGCCTGGATCGTGACAGTAAGATCTGCGTCGCTGTGTTCAGCGCCCTGCAGGTAAACATCACCAATATCAGAACCCGAAATATTTAAAGGCAGAGAACCAACTTCGGAACCCGGGACGCTACTGAATACAATATTGCTATCTTCGAAACCACCTACATAAAGGGTAACGCCTTCTGGCAGTGAAAGAATATCGACGGAATCGACGATTTCATTATCAGCTGGCGTAAAGGTGAAGACAATCTGCATTGGAGATATAGATTCATCAACATCAGGTGTGCTTGGATCATCAGTCGCAGTAGCATCACCGAGGTGTTGGTTTGCCTGCCAATCTTCAAAGCCTCCAACAAAATCGCCTTCAACACCGCCTTCAATAAAGGATACAACGTTTGTTGTCGCAAAGGCGAAGGTAAACACACCCTGAGCTGGGTCTGTGCCATCGGTACCAACAGCCGCAACAACCAGACCAGCAAGGGTTCCTTCAAGACCGCCTTGAGCAGTCAGGCCGTCGATAAGATCACCAAATTCATCTTCGTAAGTGCTGCCACCACCGCCTTGTGGGCCTGCACCGGCGCCAGCTGCGGTCTCGAGCGTTTGACCGTCAACAAGTGCTTGTGCTTGACCAATTAGAAGACCTGCAGAAAGCTCAACGCCACCAATAACCAAAACAGGAGCATCTGCACCCTGTGATTCAGCAACCAAGTTCTGGAAAACGATACGGCTGTCGGCGCTACCATCACCGTTACTATCAAAGGTCAGAACAAAGTTGTTGCCTTCGATAACCGGGGTTGCTGCCGTTGCATCAAAATTCAGTGTTGCGGTTTGCCCTTTGGTAAGAACAACGTTCGTTGTCTCGCCCGCTGCTGGTGCAGCTACTTCTACAGCCGAAGCCGCCTGACCAACGAGAGATTCGTTTGCTACTTCACCTGAAATCATCTCGTTCCCACCCTGTGTCAGACCGTCAGTCATGTATGAACTCCATTCAATATTTCATCAAAAAGGGCTGTCCTGACATCTGGCCAGGGCAACCCATGGGGAATTAATAATTATTGATGCCAACCATATAGAATTAGGAATATATGACAAACGACAATATACAGAAAACTACACCTTTATGTATGATTTTTACATAAAAATACCTATAATTATATCTTGATTTATTCTTTAATTTTAAATAGATGCCGATTTTATCCATATAGGAGAATTAAAGTAAATTTAACTACCCATAAACGCGCAATTCACAACTAAGGCCACCCCAAGGAAAGACGATTCTCTCGTCAATTGTACTCAGCTACAAAAATCCAAGCTCACGTTCAATACTACTTCTCTAAATCTGACCTAAACAAGAATTCAGCAAAGAAAAAGGCGCCCCCGTTTTCACAAGGGACGCCCGTTAATCTACTTACTCGGAAAATGAGCCGACAATATTTAGTCGATCACAATCTGATTTGCAGGATCATTTACCAACTCATCAATCGATGTAATCGCGCCAGTACCCAGGCCCTCGAAGGTAATTGAGGCTCCGTTGTCAAAACTAACAACAACATTTCCTCCCTCACCACCATCGATAACGCCACTGATAGCTGCAGTGAGATCATCCAGATCCAGACCGTCACCATCACTATCCACTACATCAGTAAAGTGCAAAATGTCTTTAGCACTTTCAAAATCAGTAATCGTGTCATGGCCGTCGCCTTCTTCCCCACCTTCAGCAAGAGAAAAGACAAAGGTATCGCTGCCAGATACAAATACTGAATCATCTTCAACACTGGCAAATACGGAGAAATCGCCAGTCAGCGTATCATCACCCTCACCACCATTAAGGACATCGTCGCCCCCAGTGAGAATTGAATCACTACCGTAAACATCCAACGTTTGATTCGGATCAGCCTCTTCACCTTTAGTGTGGCCGATTTTGAAATCACCGATTAGTACATCGTTATCAGATCCACCATCGAGATTATCATTGCCACCAGTTAGAGTGTGAGCCCCATCTTCGACGTTGTCATATATATTAAGGTCCCCAACCAGAACATCCTCGCCACTACCACCCAGTATAGTATCAGCGCCACCAATTAGAATGTGTGCATCACCTGGACGCCCTTCAATCGGGCCGTCCTCTGTAAAGATTACAGAACCACCCTCGATATCATCGCCAATAAAGGCATCACCTGAAATTTCATCATTACCAGCACCACCATCGAGATAGTCATCTCCGCCGGTTAAGGACGTTGGAGACAATTCATCATCGTCATCCCCACCAAAATCATCGTCGACATAGAGATCGCCCACAAGGATATCGTTGCCTTCACCAGCTTGAATACGGTCATCTCCACCAACAACAGAGGAATTTATCAAATCACTACGACTTGTAAAATCTCCATCGGGATCGTCGTCCTCTTGACGATAAACGGCAAAATCTCCGACCAAATGATCATCTTGGTTGTTACCGATAATGGCATCTCCGGCTCCCTGAGCCACCAATCCAGTTACATCACCTTCACCCGAAGCAAAATCACCCGAGATTTCGTTTTCAACATTATCCCCGATGATGATCTCTGAGGCTGAAGTTCCCGTTAATCTGTTAGTATCCTCAATGCGAATATCTACCGCAGCAGTATTACTGGTGTTGGCGTCACTCGCAGAATAGTCAAAAGATCCCCCTTCTGGCACTGCCGGCACCTGATCAATAACAGCGGGGGCTTCGGCTATCGTAAAACTAACTGTCTTTTCTGTTCCGTCGTGCGAAACCGTTCCGCCAACGGCATTAGAAGCGCCGTCGACACCTATATCTGCAGTATTCTCAGCAGTATCATTACGTAACAATGCCCAATCTGGGGTTTCGATAGTGCCTTGAGTGATATTTGTTAGAATAAGATCGTCGACAGCATTTATGGCTTCGCGTGTATTTATAGAAAGAGTAGCAGTATCCGTATCTCCGTCACCATCGGTGAGAGTATAGTCAAACTCATCAATACCAACGTCTGCGTCGCCTATACCTTCGTAACGGTAACTGCCATCTCTGGAAATAAAGAGCGATCCTTTCGCCCCACGGATTTCGGTCTCACCAGTTAAATTCAACGTGATGCCATTTACAGCTGTTATTTCGGCGCCATCAGAACCAGCGTCATCTTTACCCGCGCCATCGGTAATGACATTACCTGTTACAATTCCACCGCCCTCAACTGCAAAAACCTCTGCAACATCATCAACAGCACTTGGGCCGTCATCTTTAAACGAAATGATAGAGCCCAGGTCAATGCTTTCATCTGATTGATCGCCATCGGCATCTGTAACGGTTGCGTTTAACTGAATTATACCGGTAACATTAAAGAAATCCATGTTGTTGAGTTCATTATGCTCAAGCGGATTATCTTGACCCGTTGGGTTATCGTGTCTCACTGCCCGGGATTGCGTTACCGTAACAGTTTCACCGTTTGCATCTAGAGAAACACGGAAGACTTCACCCCCGGTTTCAGAGCTGGCAACAATGTCCCCACTCGCATCTTGCGTCGCAGTAAGAACTTCACCAGTTTGAGTGTCAAATAAGCCAAACTCGAAAGAAACCTGTGTAATCCCCAGAGATACAGGCTGAGTGCCATTTAGAATAAGACTATAGGTTGCTGAATTTGCGGCAGCGGCACCATCTACACCAAAGCTGGAACTATCAACAAATAGCTCATCAAAACCAAGAGTAACGCTCGCCAGCAAGCCACCGATATCACCGTCATCACTATCGTTATCCGTCTCATCCAAGACAAACTCGGCACCATCTTTCAGAGCAATAACAGCCGTAGGATTATCATCTGCAACAGCTACAGTCAGCGTAGCTGAATCCTGATCACCATCAGCATCTTCGAGAGTATAAACGAATACCTCCTGCATCGTGTCTACTGCAGTCGAAACATCACTCACAGCAAAGCCTTGGTCCGGATCAGCAGAGCTGAGAGTTACAGAAATAATTCCGTCGGCCTCGATAACCACAGGGCTCTCTCCTGCAACAGAAGTGCCCGTAACTGTCCCAGAAGTTGTTTCCGCGCTCCAGGAAATAGCAGGTCCATTGTCCTGTGTATTAAAAGAGAAATAATCCGTCGACACCACACCATCGGTATCAGAGAAACTGAAAGTCAGGCTTTCCTGAACGCCGCCGTTATCAGTGTAATTGGTATCACCATTTCCCTGAAAAATATTATTAACACCCAAACCATCGACGTTATTTACGGCATCAACAACAGATACTACAACGACTTTTTCCTCATCCCCGTTCCGGGTACCCTCGGCTGTTACTGTTACAGTTACGCCGGTTGCAGGATTGGTTTGGGTATAAGTATCACCATCGAAAGTACCGCCACCAAGGGCAAAGTCTTCTCCCGAGTGATTTGCGGGACCTTCGTAACTGAACTCACCCATGCCTGCACCTGACATGTCAACTGTCAACGTGGCCCCTGCGTCAGTGATGATTGTCAAGATACCAGTTGACGGATCAAAATTATCGCCCTTACCAAGATTACTAACGGACTGACCATCTGCAGCCAATTCGTAAGAGACGCCATCTTGTGAAATTGAACGAATAACTCCAGGGCCATCATTACCAAAAGTATCACCGTTAGCCAGAAGGTTGCCCGAAACGATATTTTCTGAAGCTTCATCAAGTACAGAAACGACGTCATCAACGGCTACTGGCGCATCGTCAAAAAGCGTGTCTCCCAACCCTGGATCAATAGCAGCAACAAGATCAGCAAGAGATGAAATTAAACTACCCTGTGCCGTTAAGCCATCAATAACTTCACCGAAATCATCATCGTAGGTACTGCCACCACCACCTTGTGGGCCAGTACCAGCGCCTGCTGCGGTCTCAAGGGTTTGTCCGTCAACAAGGGCTTGAGCCTGACCGATCAGGAGACCAGCAGAAAGTTCAACACCACCAATGACCAGAACAGGCGCATCCGCGCCTTGAGATTCTTCAACCAGGTTCTGGAAAACGATACGGCTGTCGGCGCTACCATCGCCGTTACTATCAAAGGTCAGAACAAAGTCATTACCTTCGAGTACCGGGGTTGCTGCCGTCGCATCAAAATTCAGCGTTGCCGTTTGGCCTTTGGTAAGAACAACATTTGTTGTCTTGCCTGCTGCTGGCGCAGCAATTTCTACAGCAGAAGCCGCCTGACCAACGAGAGTCTCACTTACTACTTCACCTGAAACTATCTCGTTACCACCCAGTGTCAGACCGTCAGTCATGTATGAATCCATTCCATTTTTCATCAAAAAGGGTTGTCCTGACATCTGGTCAGGGCAACCCATGGGGAATTATTAAATATTGATGCCAACCATATAGAATTAGGTAAATATGACAAACGAGAATTCATAAAAAACTATACCTATATGTATGATTTTTATATAAAAATGTATTTAATTTTATTTTGATTTATTATTTAATTATAAAGAGTTATAAGAAATGATCGCTATTAGTGCGAATGGTCTTCTGAAATTCACTCCAGGAGTGTTGTTCACCATATAAATCAAGAATATTTACGTGAGTATTAAGCCATAAATTGCACAGCGGCGAGCACATGTATTAATCCGTATTACTACTCCGCATAGGTACGGCAAAATCTAATACCGAAAAGTAAAAAAGGCGCCCCCATTTTCTACGGAAACGCCTTTTTTTGTTCACTCAAAACTGTGTAGACAATATTTAGTCGATCACAATCTGGTTTGCGGAATCATTTACCAGTTCATCAATAGAAGTAATAGTACCATTACCAACCCCTTGGAAGGTAATGGAAGCGCCATTGGTAAAGTTAACAACAACATCACCAGGATTACCTACTTCACCACCATCATTTACGCTTGTGATCTTGGTGAGAAGGTCATCAAAATTCAACTGACCATCACCGTTAGAATCAGTGACATCGGTGAAGTGCAGGATATCTTTATCGCTTTCGAAATCAGTGATGGTATCATTGCCATCACCGCCTTCTCCCCCATCAAGAGAGAAAACAAAGGTATCATCACCGCCTGTAACTGTGGAGCCATTAACGATTGAACCGCCGATGACAAAGTCACCTGTCAGGGTGTCATCACCCTTGCCCCCAACGAGTGTATCACTGCCGCCTGTCAAGATAGAGCCATCAACATTGTCACCAATTTTGGCATCGCCGATAAGGGTATCATTGCCAACACCACCGTTGAGAGTATCGTCCCCGCCAGTTGCGGTTGAACCATTGAAAATACTATCGGCAATATCAAAGTCACCAAGCAGGCTATCCTCTCCACGGCCGCCATGCAGATCATCATTACCGCCCGTCAGGACAGCATTATTTTCGAGATTGTTTTCCCAACCTTCCCGGTCCTCTTCCTTAATTCTGACATCACCAATGAGGGTGTCATTGCCCGCACCACCACGGAGAGTATCGTTTCCACCAATTGCGGTAGAGCCATCCTCTATGTCCTCATCATTATCAATATCACCAATGAGGGTGTCATCGCCTGCGCCACCACGGAGGATATCATCACCGCCGGTTACCTTGGCGCCATCATCTATCCAATAGCCAACATGGAAATCACCGATGAGGGTATCATTTTCACTGCCACCGCGAAGATCGTCATTACCCCCTGTCAGGATAGAGTTATCCTCGACGTCATCTTCAAATCTGGCATCCCCAATGAGCGTATCGTTACCAGCGCCACCGCGAAGGATATCATCACCACCAGTTAGCTTAGAGCCTTCATCTATTCTGTAACCAACGTCATAGTCACCGATGAGGGTATCATTGCCACTGCCGCCACGGAGATCATCATTACCACCATTCAGCGTAGATCCATCTTCGACGTCATCACCCACCAAGCCATCGCCTATGAGGGTATCATTGCCAGCGCCACCACGGAGGGTATCATCTCCGCCAGTTAAAATAGCTTTCTGGTCGACATCAAGATCAATGTCAAAATCACCGATAAGGACGTCATCACCTCTGCCACCGCGCAGGTCATCTTTGCCGCCTGTCACCGTTGAGTTTAAGACATCGCCATCAATAAAGAGATCGCCAACCAGCTTATCATTACCCCGACCAGCTTGAATACGGTCATCTCCGCCAGTAAATGAAGATTGAATAAGATCAGAAGGCTCTTCACCGTTGCGATAAATCGCAAAGTCGCCAATAAGAGTATCGTCGTCCTTATTACCAATGATGGCATCACCCGCCCCAACCTTATTTATGCCAGTTACATGATTTGCTGCAGTAAAATCACCAACCAGTTCGTTAGAACCATTATTACCAATAATGATTTCAGAAGCCAAAGTACCCGTCAGCCGCTGATTGTTTTCAAAGCTGATACCTGCTGTCGAGTTATCATTGGTATCGCCATCACCAGCTGCATAGTCAAAAGAGGCTGAATCTGGTGTAGAAGATGGTTGATCAACAACTTTGCTTTCACCATTAATAGCGAAAGTAACCTTGTCAGCGTCGGCGTCATGATCAACAGTACCGTTTACTGGATTAGATACGCCCTCAACAGAGAGTTTATCTTTATCCGCAGCAGTATCGTTATGTAAGAGTGCCCATTCAGGGATTTTAATATCACCCTGCATAATGTTAGTCAGGATTAAATCATTGTTGGTATCAACGACTTCAGGCACCACTTCGGCGACTGCTTGGACAGGGTCCAGATCTTCTTGTCCCTGAAGTAATCCAATTGCCTCAAGGTCAGTACCCGTAGCCAAAGCACCGAGAACACTCAATAGTGTTAGGCCCTCACCAGTGTCTTCGCTGTACACGCTGCCACCGCCACTTTGTGGATTGCTGTTAGTAGGGCCTGCGGCTGTTTCCAAAGTATCGCCATTTAATAGTGCCAGCGCCTGACCAATCAATTGATCAGCTGATACTTCATTTCCGTTGATGATCAGGATTGGGGCATCGCCAGATTGCGCCTGAGCAACCATCTCAAGAAATACGATTTTGCTATCCGCCACGCCATCGCCATTACCATCAAATGAGAGAACAAAGTTTGAGCCTTCAATTGAAGGGGTCGCTGAGGCGGCATCAAAATCAAGGACAACTTGTTGGCCATTTTGAACACGTTGCTCAATAACTTGCCCTGCGGCTGTCGGTGCAGATATTGTTACGGAGGCTCCTTGTCCAAGAAGTACATTCTGGCTGTCGCCTCCAGATACCACACCATTATCGTCTAAAACTTGATTTTCAGCCATATACCGCACTCCATTATGGGCACCAAAAAAGGCTGTTCTGATATTCGCTCAGAGCAACCTAAAAGGAATTGTTGTTTATCGGCGGCAAGACTAAAGAAAACGATCAATACTGCAATAAAAAATTCAGAAAAAACAACATACTATTGTATGATTCTCACAACTAACTCTATTAGTTAAAATTAAATATTTTCCAATATTTATAATACGTTACAAAATTCACACTGGAAAATGTTAAATATAACCATATTTTACAATCACTAGCTATATTTTTTTAATCACCTTGCCTTTCTTCAACTACCAATACCAAAATAACTAACATCAAAATCGCTCTCTTTTTCTTCTTCAAATTCAAATCATTAGTTTACTGGCTCAAATACAATGAAAACCATTGATTATTACTATTCTACCCGTTCCAACTTCACTTATCTCGGGGCTGCCAAGCTTAATATTCTGGCTCAAAAGTATGATCGGAAAATTATCCATCGCCCGATAATTTTGTCGATCACGATGCCTGCGATTGGTGGTCAATCTTTTGACGAGCGGCCAACCATGTTGCGTAATTACGCCATGAACGATGCCCTGCGTTGGGCAGAGCGTTTAAATATCTCCCTGCAACGCGAGCCGATCCATCACGATGGCCCAGTCGAACTTCCTTCAGGTATCGTGATTGCCGCACAGCGCGCCAAAGAACGGGGTGAAGACGGTGATCTTGACCTACTTAGCCTGAAAGTGGTTGAGGCCCTATGGAGAGATGATCGTGACATAGCAGATGAAGCGGTTATTTTTGAGCTTTGTGAAACCGCAGGTTTTCGAGACACCAGAGCTTTGATATCTGAGGCGCTTTCCCCCGGAGTTCAAGCCGAACTTGACCGTAATTGTCGCGAAGCCATCGTGCGCGGTGTTATCGGAGCCCCGACCTATTTTGTCGATGGCGAAAATTTCTACGGACAAGATCGGTTGGACTTTGTTGAACGCGCTCTGATTCGCTCATAGCACTCACGAGTACAGGCCGAGGATTTCAGGACCGGAATTCTAATCGGGGAGTTCAGCCCCCAAAATTAGACCCTGGAATTCAGGTCAAAGTAATTCAAGCTGGGGTTTGCAACCGTGAACTCCAGTCCTCGACCTCGAGACGCTCGAGCCGCTTTTGCACCAGCGCTTGCCAATTTTCCGCCAGTTCCTTCACCCCGATCAAAGCTTCTAGCGCCTCTTTATTAAGCGTATCCACGTAGAGAACGTGCTGGATGCGCTCCAAAGACCATTCGGGATTAATCCGTTCAACAAGCGAAACATTATCTCCAGCCTGAACCCGCCCCTCTTCAAGTACACGGTAATACCATCCGGTACGGCCAGTAGACTGAACCGTTGCCGCCATTTTCGGAACATCGAAACGGACGTTGAGCTTCCAGCAAGGTTGCCTCCCTTGAGACACCTGAACAAGAGAGGTTCCCAATTGGTAGATATCGCCAACGCAAACCTCAGCCTCGCTCAAACCCGTCGTAGAGATATTTTCCCCAAACCCACCTGCACTTAAACGATTGGCATCAATCTCGGGAAACTCATCTGCCCAGGTGGCATAGTGGTCGGCAGCATAGTGATGGATCGCTTTTTCAGGACCACCGTGATGACGTGGGTCGGCCTGTTCATCTCCAAACAAGCCAAGTTTCGACACCTGGAGGGTCTCAGATACCGGCACTTTATTAATCGCGCTCATACGGTCTTTGGGTCCGAAAGGCACGGCCTTACCCGTCATGACTTTATCGATCAAGTACACGGCACTTGCAGTCACAATTATCTCCGATTGGGATTATTTAGCTATCTGAATTCTCAGTTTAGCTAGCTATGAGTAGCTTGGGATACAAGGTGGAGGCCAAAATAATTTAGGCGTATCAGGTAACCCCAATACGCCTAAATTCTAACTCTGGAAACCCCGAGAGGCGGGCTTAAGAATTTTTGGCCGGCTCTGTATCGGTAAAGCGAACCGGCTTGCCATAGGGATCACCAATCAGCTCGCCATCGTTCATTACGATACGTCCGCGAATAATCGTAGCCATCGGCCAGCCCTTAACGCTGACGCCATCAAAAGGTGACCAGCCACATTTATAGGCAAGCCAATCTTTGGTGATGGTTTCTTCCTTATTCATATCGACGATCGTGAAATCGGCATCAAAGCCAAAGGCGATACGCCCTTTACCCGCGATATTATAAATTCGCGCTGGACCAGCAGAAGTCAAATCGACCAGACGTTCCAAGGTCAGGTTCCCCTTGTTCACGTGATCGAGCATAAGGGGGATCAAGGTTTGCACCCCGGGCATGCCGGAAGGCGACGTCGGATAAGGCTTTGCCTTTTCCTCAATGGTATGTGGGGCGTGATCTGATCCCAGTACATCAACGGTCCCGTTACGTATACCCTCCCAAAGACCAAGACGGTGTTCTTCTTCGCGGATCGGCGGGTTCATCTGGGCATAGGTGCCAAGACGCTCATAACAATCAGGTGCAGATAAAGTCAGATGCTGTGGCGTAGTCTCGACAGTAACCAGGTCTTTGTTGGCGGCGAGAATTGGCAACTCGTCTTTACTGGTAATGTGCAGGACATGGACCCGGCGGCCGGTTTGACGGGCGAGACGACAAATGCGGGTTGTCGCGATGACCGCAGCTTCTGGATCGCGCCAAACCGGATGCATAACAGGATCAGCACCATCGCGTACCAGAGCAAAACGTTCCCGCAAACGGTTTTCATCTTCGGCATGAACCGGGCAACGACGATTGCCGTTCGTGAGCACGTCGATTAACAAACCTTCTTCTTCAACCAAAAGACTTCCTGTCGAAGAGCCCATAAATATCTTGATTCCCGCGCACCCTGGAAGTCTTTCCAGCTCAGCTAACTCATCTACATTCTCTTCTGCTGCTCCGATAAAGAACGCGTGATCAGTCCAGGCCCGGTTCTCGCAACGGGACAACTTGTCGGCAAGCTCAACGGGGCCAAGTGTGTTTGGGTTTGTATTAGGCATTTCAAAAATAGCGACAATACCGCCAAGGGCTGCGGCTGCGGTACCACAAGCCAAGTCTTCTTTTGCCTCCAATCCCGGTTCGCGGAAGTGAACCTGGGTATCTATCGCGCCTGGCAAGACATGCTGACCAGCCGCGTCATAGGTTTCCTTGGCGGTTGCGTTGGAAAGATCTCCAAGAGCAACAATGCGGCCGCCATTTACGCCGACATCGATTTTCTCGATACCGTTCGGGGTGACAACCTGCCCCCCTTTGATGATCAGGTCATAGCTCTCGCTCATGAAACAGCCCCTTTATTTTGTGCCAATAGTTTAGTGAAAAGATCGATGTAATTTTTTACACAGGCCTCTTCGGTGTAACTCTCTTGATAACTTTCCCAGCCAGCAGCCACCAGGCGCTCAGCCAATCCTTTTTCATCAATTACTCGGGTAATCGCCCGGGCCATTTCTTTATAATCATCAACCGGTACCATCAAGGCGTCTTTATCATCAGTTGCCATTTCTTCCGGACCAGCAGTTCGCGTGGTTACCAATGGCGTTTTTGTCGCCCAAGCTTCGATCATTACCGATCCAAAAGGCTCAAACCGCGAAGGAAAAACACAAATATCAGCAGCGGCTAGTAAGGCCCCACGATCATTGCGCCATCCTAAAAACCGTACTCTCTCAAAAATACCGAGCTCTTTTGCAAGATTCTCAAGCTCTTGTCGAAGCGGTCCCTCGCCGGCGATCCAAACATAAGGGCGCGTTTCCAGTTTCGCAGCCCGCAGCAAGATATCAAAGGCTTTATTTTCGTGAAGACGCCCCAAAGAAAGCAATACCGTTGCATCTTCTGGGGTGTCAAAGTCAGCCCGGTCAACCGGAATATCATTCGCACTAACAGAGGCAAAATTAGGGACATGATGCGCCCTATTTTCAGGCCAACCAACCGATTTCAGGTAATCAACGATATCTTTGGTATTGCCGATTAAGTGGTTACAATTTTTATAATTTTTGAGTTTGTAATAACCGCCAAGTCGCGCAACATGCAGAAAATCCCCCTTGGGGCACAGGCTGCTTGCCCGGTTCATATAGGTCAGGACGACATCCGGCTGGAACTCTTTTATTTTCCGCTTCAGCCCGCGTTTGGTTTTGAAATCAATGAGTTTACGAAAGGGCAATACCAGAGTTTCAACACCTGCCGCCTCAAAAAGAGCAATACGATTGTCGTTGCGACGAATAACAGCTTGGGTTTCAATACCAGCCCCGGGACCAGCCCTGGGACCAGCCCCGAGACCAGCACGATGTAGGGCCAGGGTAAATTGGGTAAAAAAGGTCTCGGCACCACCTTCGCCGCCCGCTCCCAGTACTTGTAGGATTTTCACCCTTATACTCCCCGCTTTACTATTATTATCGCTGCTAGAATGATCTAGCATCTCTTTACCGGAATTCCCCCTTAATTCAAACCAATCATGCTGAAAAAAGAGAACTGATACCAACGGCCCTTAATATTGCCCCATCTGGACACATTTTCAAGATTTTCGGTGAGGAGCACGGACTTCCGCGATGCGGTGTATCGCAAAGTTTGTGCGACGCAGTCCGAAAGTCTTGAAAATATGCCATTTCGGTCACGTCCACGTCCCCCCGACGCGCGTCAAAAAGCCTTGACTATACACCGTATCGTCTGCAGCTTTCTTCCTACTCGGGGGAAAGTGGACGAGATCCAGAGGGGGCAATATTAAGGGCCGTTGGTATGGGAAGATAAAACTATCTTTGTGACCAATTTGCGGCCAATGATCACAGACTATTTTAATTGCTAAAGTCTTATATTATAAGGTTTTCATTAATGCACTTCTAGATTACGTCAGACCAACAAAGAAATTTCTTTAAAAGTATGTTATGCTTCCCGGTCTGAATTCAGTTTAGTTGTTTGTGTTAGTGCGAAATAGGACGACCCAAAACGACCCGGAATTATCCCGGAACTAAATGGTGGAAACATGACGGTTGAACGACCTGAGATTACGACAGAAGATCCGGATATGATATTGCACGGTCATGAAACTGATGTCGTGTCCAATACAAATTCACCTAATAATCCTCGGCGTATTCTTGTTATCAAGCTTTCCGCCTTTGGTGATTTCATACTCTCCATTCGATCATTTCAGGCGATCCGCGCTCATCACCCAAATGCAGACATAACCCTGCTCACGACCAAACCCTATGTCCGTCTAGCAGAGGCAAGCGGCTGTTTTAATTCAGTTCTAATAGACACACGCCCCAAAATATTTGAAATCCCCGCACTCCTAAAGCTTAGGAAAAACTTACGGTCTCGCAAATTTGACCGTGTCTATGATCTACAACGCAACGAACGCACCAGACTATACTACAGACTATTTCCCTCTCAAAAACCGGAATGGGTTGGCAACGTCAGGGGCTGTTCGCATTATTACGAAAAACCAGAAAACGGCATTTATCACATTTCTGTTAGAGAAAAGGCTCAACTTGAAATCGCCGGTATTACCGATATCAAGCTCCCAGACCTCTCTTTTATAGAGGCTGATTTATCCGAACTACATCTTCCCCGAAACTACGCCATGCTGATACCGGGCGGAGCGCCGCACCGCCCAGAAAAACGCTGGCCTGTAAAAGCCTATTCAGCCCTTGCGGATCACCTCACACTCCTTGGTATTACGCCGTTACTGATAGGGACAGAGTCCGAACGAAATGAGTGTGATGCAATAGAGAAAAATTGCCCTGCCGTTTTAAATCTCTGTGGCAAAACTTCACTCGAACAAATTGCCGTTATTGCCCGAAAATCTCAACTTTCCGTAGGTAACGACACAGGCCCCATGCACCTTATTGCCGCTGCGGGCTGTCCTGTAATTGTCTTGTTTTCAAAAACCTCTGACCCCAACAAGATTTCACCAATAGGGCCAGATGTACTGATCATCCGCGAAGATGACCTGCAAGATCTCTCCATCGAAAGAGTCATATCCGCACTTCCGGCCGTAGCTCTGGATTAATTAAGCATCTGAGACTACTAGAGCGGTACAAGCCCAAGGGTACCTAATCTGAGGCCCCTAATCTGGTTTTTTCTCGGTCAGGATTTAATACCAACGGCCCTAAATATTGACCCATCTGGACACATTTTCAAGATTTTCGGTGAGGAGCACGGACTTCCGCTATGCGGTGTATCGCAAAGTTTGTGCGACGCGGCCCGAAAGTCTTGAAAATATGCCGTTTCGGTCATGTCCACGTCCCCCCGACGCGCGTCAAAAAGCCTTGACGATACACCGTGTCGCCTGCAGCTTTCTTCCTACTCGGGGGAAGGTGGACGAGATCCAGATGGGTCAATATTTAGGGTCGTTGGTATAAGCTGTTCACTCTCGTATCTAGCCTTGATATGCGATACCACGGGATAAAGTGCAGCAAAGGTCGCTATCAGGAAGCCATAGCCCCCTTCGCGATAACCTTTTCGGCCGATAAAACAACGCCAAAACCGACTAAAAATACGTCTGATATTATGGGGCATGGTTCCAATGTTACCACTTTCAACCAAATCTTTTGCCCGCGCGGTACTATAGGAATCAAAGCGACGGATCATGTCAGAAATATTATCATCAACATAATGCACAAGCCTGTGCTTTAGCTTTTCGCCTCTACGCGCGCCTTCTTTCCAGTGCAAGGCAGGATGAACACGTTCCATGCCCCATGACTTTGTACCCTTGCGGCAAAGCCGGGAAACCGAGGCGGTGCCAAATTGCGCGCCCCAGCCATAACGCACCAAATTATTGCCGATATAGTTATCAACCGGAATCAGGTAATAGTCAGCGTCCCCGCGAATAACTGTCTGCCTAATTTCTTCGGCGAGTTCAACAGGAATACGTTCATCCGCATCGATCTCCAGTATCCAATCCCCTCGACAGGCTTCGTTGCCAACGTTGCGACGGTCACCCTCAACTGGCCACCCGCCTTCGATAATGCGGTCGGTATATTCTAATACGATGTTTTTAGATCCATCAGTACAACGATCTAGAACCACCACGATTTCATCGCAAAACTTTACACCTTCAAGACAATCTCTAATGCGTTTTTCTTCGTTATGGATAACAAGAAGTGCCGACAACTGAACGCTTTCCCTCTGTTCAATTTCTGCATCCGACGATTTCTTCGTTACTTGAGACATTCTCAAACCCTGTAAGTTCCACTTGCGTGCTGATCTCGTCACAAAACGTCACGAATTCAAAATTTCAGTAATTTACGGTTGCCCGGCCTCCCGGTTGTAAAGCTCCTCTGCGGCTCTGACAACCGTCTCCACCTGGAGAGACTTCATATAGGTCGCAACCCCATGGCTGTAATCATATTCCGGATGCTCTGTGATATCCGCAAAGCTTTCTGGTGTTCGGATACAAGCACAATCCGCTCCCCAAGGATGATAGCGCCACTCAGGACTGGGGCCAAAAAGTCCAAGGGTTTTTACCCCGGATGCTGCTGCCAGATGCATAAGTCCGGAATCATTGCCGACAAACAGATTGCATCGCTTTAAACAGGCCGCAGCGGTTACCAGATCATGTCCGATTAAATCAATGATGCGATCCTTGGGAAGGCAGGAGAGTATCGATTCCATTTGCGCGCGTTCGTGCGGTGCAGCCAGCACAGCAAGGCGTGCGCCCGGTAGAATTCCAGCGTCAGAGGTTAGATTTTTAATGAGCTCTATAAAACGTTCGGCTGGCCATTGTTTCCCACTCCAGTTAGCAGCGGGGCCAACCGCAAGAACTTTATTGCCAGCAGGTATTAACTCTGCGGCTTTGGTTTCATGGCTCTTGTCTGTCCAGACCACAGGTGATGGGGGCTCTACTGAATCCAAAACACGGGATAGCTCAACAACCCGGTGAACCTTTTCATCTTTTGAAATCGCTACCAGTCGGCGTCCAGCCCATAGAAAAAAACTAATGCCCGTTCCGCGCATGTCAATCACGGCATCCCAACGCTTAGGAAAACAATGCCCCCAAAGCTTTAACCAATGGGCATGGTGCTTTAACTTTGTTATCGGAATAACTTCTTCAAGGCCGGGGACGGCTTCATAAAGAGACGCAGAAACGCTCCCCGCGGCAACGGTAACTTTGGCACCGGGGTATTGCTCGAGCATCGACTGCAAGACGCCATTGGATAAGACGGCATCCCCAATGCGGTTCGATGTAATAAACAGTATTCTCAAGGTGTTCCTTCCCTTTTAAAAGGGAGTTAGACTGGGAACAAATGATTTATACCAAGCTACCTCTTTCATCAACAGTTGTAACGCCTTATATATCACAACAGAATATATCTCCGACCAAACAACTCAGGCATAATACGGAAACAACAGTATGAGTGAATTACGGGTCATCCCGCTCCAACACCGCACAGTTATTAAACTTGAAGGCGAAGACTTGATCCCGTTTCTTCAAGGTGTTGTCACTCAGGATGTAACCAAGGTTACTTCTGAAAACTCTGTATGGTCTGCGTTACTCACTGCACAAGGTAAATTCCTGCACGAGTTTTTCATCACCCTTAATTCTCAGGGTGGTTTGTTCATTGATTGCGAAAAGGATCGTGCGCCAGACCTGCTCCGTCGGCTTAAACTCTACAAGATGCGGTCAAAAGCCAGCCTCGACCTGACCGGAGATGAATATACTGTTGTTGCTATAATTGGGGAAAACCTTGCCCAAGCACTTCATCTCGAAGATAAAAAGGGCGCTAGCCGAAACAGCCAAAATAGCACTATCTACATGGACCCTCGTCACTTGAAACTCGGTGCACGCGCCATCGTTCTGACTGATCAACTGAGTGCTTTCATCGAAGTTTATAAACTGCAAAACGCCACTCTGGAAGAATACGATAATTTGCGAATTTCGCTAGGTATTCCAGATGGCAGCCGTGATTTGGAAGTAGAGAAATCAATCCTGCTTGAAAACGGCTTTAATGAGCTTGGCGCGATCGATTGGGATAAAGGCTGTTATATCGGGCAAGAATTGACAGCACGTACCAAATATCGCGCTTTGATCAAGAAGCGCCTTGTTCCGGTAACGCTGACCGGTCCGACACCTGAAATCGGGACAGATATCACTCTAAACGGTAAAAATGTTGGTATTCTCAGATCAGTCTATGGACAAGCTGGCCTTGCGACACTGCGAATAGACGCCATTGGATCTGACCAACTCTTGTGCCAGGACACAAATGTTACCCCGGATATGCCCGACTGGATTGAGATCGCTTCTTGATGTACCTGCCCGAGAAATTTCAGCTTAGTCCGACAGTAGATGGCGTTTTATGGGTAGACTTTGATTATAGGATAAATAACCCTTTAGTGCCCTGACGCATTTGATATAAGATTGAGCACAAGTACACCGCTAATAATCAAAGCAATGCCGATCACTCCGGCCAGATCCATTTTTTCCCCGTAAATAACAATGCCAAACCCGGCGGTGAGAACAACACCTGCACCAGACCAAACGGCGTAAGTCACCCCAATGGATAATTGGCGCGTGATAATAGACAGCAGATAAACCGCGAATATATACCCGACCAATACGACGATGGAAGGTATAGGCTTGGTAAAGCCATCAGCAGCCTTTAAAGACAGAGTTGCAATGACTTCACTCACAATTGCAATGCCCAACAGCATGTATACCGACATTTCCGCCCCTACCTTTAAAAAAGCCTAACCCGCATTAAGCATAGTCTAATCATTCTTGCTAGCTTGTTTGCGGCACTTCACATTTTTTTGAAATTTTATTCCATTAGCTTTCGACCCAAATATCTCTTCAGAGCGCTTGTTGCCTAGTAAAAATGAACTCTTTTTGAATTTGTGACAGCAACTCAAAGGGCGAAATCCCATCAATTAAATCAAGAGAAAGATCCGCTTCTTGTATGAACGACAATCCTTTTTTGCCATACAAATCCCGGACGGCTTCGCTTAACCATTGTTTGGCCTGCTGGTTCCTCAGTTCGAATAACCGTCCTTCGTTCTTGAGCCATTCATAATGTTCATCAACGGATGATACAAACTCAGTAAGGCCCGTTCTATCGCTCGAAGAAAGCGCAAGGATCTTCACAGCCCAATCGCCCCCGTCCTCACTGGCAAGAGACAATGCTCCCCTTAAATCAGCTTTGGTCCGTTCTGCTGCTTTTCCCATGTCAGCCTTGGTTACCAATGCTATGTGGGGAATTTCAGCGATGCCAGCTTTCATAAATTGCAATGAGTCTCCCGATCCCGGTTGCACACAGAACACGACAGTATCGGTCACACCAGAAACATCAGTTTCAGACTGACCAACACCGACGGTTTCAATCAACACAATATCAAACACGGCGCGCATCAACACCATGGCCGCTATGGTCAAATCAGCAAGGCCACCAAGCCGCTCTCGTGCGGCCATGGAACGGACAAATACCCCTTGATCTTCGGGATCGGTAGAAAACCGCACGCGATCTCCGAGGAAAGCGCCGCCAGATCTTTTCGATGACGGATCAACAGCGATCACGCCAACCGTGCGACCCTCAGCCCGATAGGTCTTAATCAATTCGGCTAATAGCGTGGATTTCCCCACCCCTGGCGGTCCTGTTATGCCAATCACATGGGCTTTTGGCGCCTGATAACAATCGTTGAGCAAGTTCAGCATTTTTGCAGGAGACTGTTCCAACAAGGATAGGGCACGAGAGAGCTGAAGTTTACCACCGTTACACACTGTTTTCAGATCCAGCGTCTCTTCTGCACTCATCTTCTACCATTCCCTATTTTACCGATTTCATTGTAACCAAATGAGGTGCCAATTGAGCTCCTTATTGGGATACCTTTTGGCTTTAATCGAGAGGATGCTATCAAATGCATTTAATTTGAGCATTAAATAACTGTCCCTTTTCCAATTTTCATTATAAATTTCTATTTTAACGCGTCTTTTACTTACTTACGATGGCATGTATCAGAGTGATCTTGCGACCCAAGACGTAGGATAAACAAGACCCAGGAATTACAGATACATCCAAGATAACATACCAAGTTATTATAAAAGAGATGTAGGGGAAATTCTGTTGAATATGGGAGGACATAGAATGACAATAAAGTCACAAACTGTTCAATATGGAAATATAAAAAATCTTGCCACTTATGTCGCATCCTTGCTGGACTGCAATGATGTCGACATCCCCAAATACAGTGCCCAGGATTTCTCCACCTTTGATCACCTGCACTCTCGTGGTCGTGCTGCCACGCGAGAATTAAGTGAATTTCTATCCGTTCATCCCGGGTCAAATCTGTTGGACATCGGTTGCGGCATTGGCGGCCCCGCCAGATTTATTGCTGAACGATTTGTCTGTCACGTTCATGGCATCGATCTAACCGAAGAATATTGTAAAACTGCTGAACTCCTGAACCGTTTATGTGGTTTGGACAAGCGCATAAAAATCACCCACGGCAACGCCCTCTCCTTACCGTATGACAACCAGAGTTTCGATACCGTGTGGACACAACACACATCGATGAATATTGCCGATAAAAATAAATTTTATAGTGAAATTCATCGGGTACTTAAGCCCGGCGGCATGTTCTTGTTCCATGACATTTTCTCAAGCGAAAGCATCCATTCCAAGGAAGAACGTGAGATTCTTCTTCCCGTCCCCTGGGCGAGCAAGCCCGAACACAATCATCTGGTTCAGGGTGAAATCATTCGTGACATTCTTGGGGATCTGGGGTTTCATCGCGAAATATGGAGTGATATCACCGCCGAAACTCATCTTTGGTTTCACAACTACAACACAAATATAGTCCCAACAGCCAGCGATCAAAAACCTCTTGCGAAAGAACTCGGACCTGAGTTGTTTATTGGCGAGGATTTCAAACTCAGAGCACAAAATCTTAAACAAAATCTTGCTGATAAAAAACTAACTGTCATTCAGGGCGTATTCCGTAAAGAGTGATAAAACCAGATACACCCCTCAATCTAGATAGAAAGCCCGATAATGCTAACGCCTTTCCACATTGCCATCCCCGTTCGTGACATCGCAGAAGCCAGAGAATTTTACGGCACAAAAATGGGCTTTCCCGAAGGACGAAGCAGCGACAAGTGGATCGATTTTGACATGTTCGGCCATCAGTTCGTTGTCCACCTCGACGAAAACCTCGGCAAAGATGGATCGGTCAATCAGATCAAAAATGCCGTCGATGGCCACGGCGTGCCCGTCCCCCATTGTGGTGTCGTGCTGAAAATGGATGATTGGGGAAAACTCGCGGATAAAATGCGCGGAATTGTTTCTGAGTTCATTATCGAACCCTATGTCCGCTTCAAGGGCGAGACCGGGGAACAAGGCACGATGTTCTTTACCGACCCTACCGGAAATGCACTAGAATTCAAGGGCTTCAAAGATATTGAAAAAGAGCTGTTTGCCAGCTAGTCGCAAAAACAATTAAAAAATAATTTCATTAGATGATGGCTGCATTACATTTAGTGCAACCATCATGACAGCTTCTTGTTTCAGATCCCAAAATAACTTTAACGGTTATGAGCCAAGCCCTGTAATTTTAACACCGTGTTCCAATTTCTACTCGTGCCCTCTACCCCCAGTTTCTTCTCGATGATACCTGCTGTTAGCTTTGATTTGCCGACACCATGGGGATGGTAGGAAACATAGAGCCTATCCTCCACCAAAACGACCTTCTCCTCGCCTTTAATGGCAGCTTCCAATATCGCAAGCCTCTTTGAATCCGGCTTTCGATCAAGGAAGAACACCAACACCTGGTTTGGGCTTGTTTCAGATAACTCAACAAAAGGATTATCAATCACCGTCCTGTCTAAGTACGGTCCTTCTTGAAAAATAACTGTTGGGCAAAAGCCAAATTGTGCCTCAAGCCGCTCCAAAAACTCTTTCTTGAAAGCCTCATCCAGAGTTGCTTCAAAAAGTAGATTTCCAGTCTGTAAATAAGTTTCAGGTTGTGATATCCCCATATCTAGACAAAGGCTCTTTAACTCTGCCATTGGTAGTTTGTTGCGCCCGCCAACATTAATGGCACGTAACAAGGCAATTTGGACTGTCATGTGAGGACCACCTAAAAAATATACGTTATTAAAAAGAAGTCTAGCAGGTGGTTCTTTAAGGGAAAGAGAGAATATTTCTACCGATAATAAACACTCAAATTGAAAAAGGGCCGCATGATGCGACCCTTTTCTTCTTTGCTTCTGGCGGAACCTATCGGGGAATAGAAAATCCAGAAGCTCAGAATCCTAAAACACTTAAGAGCTAAAAAAAGTAGTTAAAACGAACCTGAACGTGATCATCACGGCGGGTATCATAAAGTGGCTCACTGCTGATAATACCATCTGACAGGCGGAGTTCGCCTTCTACCGTCCAGCGATCACTTAGGCGACGATCAGCTTCAATCGTGAAACTACGCGCATGGGTTTTACGATCAATGATCATTCCAGCAAGGAAATCGGTGTCTTCAACATCGTTGAGGGTCACACGCGCGCCAACAAAAATATCATCATCAAATATCGTTCCCGGCGCGTCGTCTTCGTCACGACCATCATAATGGTACTCAGCAAGAACACCGAGATCACCAGCATCGCCAATCAAACCAAAGAAGGTGTATTCAAGACCACCAGAGAAAGCGACAAAATCATCTCCTTGCCCTCGGCGATAGATGCCTTCCCATTTCCAAAGCCACTCGTCGAAGGTCGCCTGAACATCCGCCGAACTCTGATTGATAATATCGTAATGTGGTACCAAAACGGGCGCACCATTACTGTCGGTTTTCACGAGAAGACGTGGTTCCCGGCTGGTGCCATAAAAATGCGCAAGTCCAAGATCCCAATCGCCGAGAACTGTTGCATAACGCAAGGCAAAGTCTGGATGAAATTCTTCAAGATCGGACTCGTATTCTGCTTTGTCCGTATCAACCGTCAACGAAGAACGCAAACGACCCTTACGGCCAGGGAATGTCCGCTCCCTGAAATACGGCATGGCAAAGAGGTTAAAGTCCCCGATTTCATTTTGAATACCCAAATTGATCATGGGCTGGCCTAATTTGTCCTCACCGTCGGTATCTTCAACGCCATCTGTCTGATTGATAATATCCACAAGATGCCGAGATTCTGTTACCCCCCAAAAGACTTTGTCGGCACCAACTTTCAGATCCCATCCATCGTCAACATGTAGATATTTCAATTCACGAATATCGCCATGGCGGCGTTCGTTATCCTGAGCATCCAGCCGCAAGAAAGGTTTAAAATCGATGCGATCATCACCGTCATTCCATTCGACCAAAAATTCGGGTTCAAGAACGATAGAAGGATTTAAATGTTGATCTCTTTGCCCACTATGCAGTGCGGAATCTGGAAAGATACGTAAATCCAGCGATGCCGATCCTGAGTACTCCCAGTAAAGGTCGCTTTCCTCATCATCGGCATGCGCCTGTCCGGCAGATACAATTGATGCCCCCAATGCCACTGCCCCGGTTACAATAACTAGGGCAGCAAGCTTGATGAGCTTCACTTTTTTAAAAAGTCTGAAACGCGACCTCATCACGGAACTCTCTACTTAACTCGTTTCAACGAATTTTTTGTCAACTCGCTCTCTTTAAGACCGGTTTGGAATTCGATCTTATCAAAGATGAGGCGAGTTTTCTTACCTGTCTGATGATTTTCCATATACATATCATATGGACGCCAGTACTTGCCAAGGTGCTGTTTAAAATTGGAAGAAACCAACGTTTTAAGCAGTTTGTTTTTACGATCGTAATAATCGATCTTTTGCTGGCGATACTCGGCGAGATCGTACCAGGTTATCATCTTGGTATAACCAGAGTTCTCATAGGTTGGTGTCTGCTCAACAACGGAACACTTCAGTTCACCACAAGGCTCGTCTCTAAGCCATTTGTAGGTGTATTTCTTCAGTTCCTGTGCGGACAAATCTTCATACGCAAATTCTGAACCGAGAAAAGGACCAGATTTGTTTTTAGAAGAAATACGTTTCACACGCTTGACAGCAGGCAGATACATCCATTGATCATCGGGATCAAAAATTTTGGCATAACTTAAGAAAGCAGTCCCTTTAACATCCCGAGGTTTATCAAAAATGGTGAGACTTTTATCACCGTCATCATGGCCTGGAACTTCGAGAGTTTTCTGGCGCATTTGACGAATGGACTGATCACCATGACGGTTTTCCAACTGCATCTGCATATAAGATTCAGTGTCACCAAATCCCCAATCACGACGATCCCACTCTTCTGCAACCGCAGTACCTTTGGCAACATCTGCTGCTTCGTCTGCCTGGGCAGCGCTCGAAAGCGCCACACCAGAAGCGAAAGCCACAAGGGATAGACTGAATACAGTCGTTAATAGTTTTTTACTCATTTTAATAACTCCAACTATCGAACTGATTTGGCTTATTCGGCTGGCGCAGCAGTTGCTGCACCGGGTGCCGTCGCCTTTTCCCTATCGAGTAACATCAACAGAGGTGGCAGAAGTAGGAAATCAATGAACAAGGCAATGGCAATGGTTATCGCCGTTAGCAAGCCCATGTCTGCGTTCACAGAGAAGGTGGACAGCGACAGGATCGCGAAGCCAGCGACAAGAACTGCCGTTGTGATCCAAAGTGCCGTGCCAACCGTCTTAAAGCCATAACGCACAGCATCCGCAGGGGATTCATTTCGTTCAGTCCGGGCACGGTTATACTTACTGAGGAAGTGAACCGTTGCATCAACGATCAGACCAAGAGAGGTCGCTGCAATCACGGAAACAGCAAGACCAACTTGTCCAACAAAGATTCCCCAAACACCAAACGCCATAATCGCAGGTACCATATTCGGGATCAGACTAATCAGACCAAGCTTCAGATTGCGCAAGGCAAAGATCAACGAAAGAGAGATCAAAACGAAAGCCAGAGCAGTCCCCATCAACATTGATTTGATATTACGATCAGCTAGATGAGAGAACATAACCGCTGCACCGGAACCATCTGCTTCCATGTAACCCGGAGCATTATCACGCAGCCACTGAGTAGATTCTAAAGCGATATTACGCATATCATTAGAAGAAACATTATCCAGTGTTACCGTCATACGTGATGCAGATTTGTCGATATTGATCTGACTGTTGAGGTCAAGTCCGTAAGGCAAAGACATTTCATAAAGCAACAGATATTGAGCTGCGAGATCACGTTCTTCAGGCAGCTTGTACCAAGTCTCGTCATCACCATGCATTGACTTGTTCAAGCGCTTAAGGATGTCAGTCACAGAGTTTACATGAATGACCTCTGGCTTAGCCCGCAACCAATTCGCGAAATCTTCCAGATGTGCCAGATAAACCGGGCTTGAAACACCACCAGAATCTTCTGCATTGATTGAAAATTCTACCTGATAAACACCGGTCAAGTTATCCCGAGTAAAATCACTATCTACACGGAAAGGAACCGACGTATCAAAGTATTCAATGAAACGGTCATCAAGCTCAATTTTTGAAATGAATGATGATGTGCCAACAACAATGACCCCCATGACAAGCAATAGTTTGGTTCTGTGTCCAATCACAAACTCACCAAGACGTTCCATCGCAGAAGATTTATTACCAGAAACTGCTTTAACTTTTACTGGCATTATCGAAATAAAGGCTGGCAGGAAGGCAATGGAGAAGACCCATGCAGCAATAACACCAACAGCTGCAATGTTGCCAAGATCATGGAATGGCGGTGCTTCAGAGAAATTCAGGCTCAAGAAACCAATGACTGTCGTCAAAGATGTCAGGAACACAGGCTGCATGTTTACACGCATACTCTCAATGATTGCGTCACGTTTTTCTTTACCATGGCGCATTTCATGGAACATCGTCACCAAGATATGCACACAATCCGCAATCGCAATGGTCAGAATAATAGTCGGAGCCATTGCTGAGGGCGGCGTTAATTTCACACCCATATAACCAGCAGTACCCATTGCTACCATGACCGAGAAGATCGTCACCAACAGTGTCGCAATCGTGCCGGTAAAAGAACGAAGGAAGACAACAAGGAAGATGATGATCACCAAGAACATGAGCGGTGTAAGGGTGCTCATGTCCGCCATAGAAGCGGTTGGGAACGCATTACTCAGTGGTGCAAGCCCCGTTATAGCAACCTCTAACTCAGGGTTTGCGGCTTCGATTGTAGCGGCCAAGTTTTCAGCGAAACTTACGGCTTCATTCAAAGCAACTGCATCATCCGGGGGAAGCTGAAGGGTAACTTGAACACCTGTCGTCGTGCTATCGCCAGAAATAATTCGATTGGCAAGTGCAGGCTCATTAAGAGCTATCTGCTCTATTCGATCCAACCCAATCTGGTTAAGCCCACCGGTTTCTTCCACAAGATCCGCAACCGTCAAATCATCTCCGACAGCTTCTGTGTGTTGGAAATTGGTGATGGAATCAACCCGAATAGAATAGGGGATCTGCCAAGATTCTTCAGTTACATCCTGAACGACCTGAAGCCACTGTGGTGTAAATATTTTGCCATTATTAGGCTTAAGAACAAATAGAATATTATCCGTTTTGGTATAGATATCCTGCAAGCCCTCAAAGGCATTTAACTGCGGATTATCATCCCCAAAGAAGACACGGTAATCACTTGTAAAAGAAAGAAAGCGTCCACCTGATGCAACACCAAGTGTCGCGAGTATGGTCACCAGGAGAACAAGCCAACGCCAGCGAATTATGCCTTTTGCATAACTCACTGATAGGCGGTCCATGAAATTACTCATTACCTCAGCTCCGAAAAAATTCCGTCAATTTCAATGCCAGGCTCTGAACCCGAAACGCTTTTATACCGGACAAACCCTGAAGATTTGCTTTTAATTCCGGAGGTTTTTGCGTTATTACCATACTTGCTATAAGGTAATACACTGAAGTAAACTATCCGGTGTAGTTTACTTATTTATAATTCAATGTAAACTACACGGTGTAGTTTTTTTGGAGTTTATATTGACAAAAGATAACTGTATCCTCGGCGCACTGGGGCGTAGAGCTGAAAAAAAGAAAAGCAAATCTGGTCAAGACTCCGGTGTAAAACACTCGGGTTGGGACAAGGATAAGTGCCTTTTTGCTTCTCTTGGGCAAAAATTAACCAGGTCTGAGCAGAAGCGGAACGACATCCGCGATGCCGCTGTTGAAATTTTTATGACCCAAGGATTTGAGGCTGCGAGCATGGATCAAATCGCCGCTCTGGCCGGGGTGTCCAAGCGTACGGTTTATAGCCATTACGGTTCCAAAGAAGAACTTTTCGCCCAGATTATGAGCAGTATTTGCGAAGTCAAACGCGAAGAACTCGACGTCAAACCCGATCATAGCCTTCCTATTAAGGAGTGCCTGACCAAGCTCGGGAACACCTTTCTCGACATGCTTCACTATCACGGCAGTATCTCCCTGTTCCGCATTCTGATTTCCCAAGCAGAGAATAATCCCTCTCATGGCGAAGAGTTTATGAATCAAGGGCCCAAACTTTCTCGAGAATTACTTGCAGCATATCTACGGGAAAAAATTGATGCGGGTGAAATTGAAATAGACGATCCTATTGAAGCGGCGCAAAGCTTCTATTCCACCCTCTTCGGCGCTCGTTATCTAAACTGCTTGGTTACAGCAGCTCCACCACCTTCACATGAAGAAATCGCCATACTTGTGGACGGTACTGTCGATCGTTTCATCAATGGTCTTAAAATAAAAAGTTAAGAACCGTTGAAGCTCACGTCCCTCCTTTTCAAGAGGGAGATAAGATCGAAATCTTTACCAAAATCAATGATGTTGGCTTGTTTTCCATCGGGCAAACTGAAATATGTTGCTCAGTATCCCCAAGCAAATAACTCTCTCCGCTTTCAATTTGAACGTTCCCTCGATCATCCGACAGCACGACCCCTGCAGATGTATCAGGAACATGCAAAAAATAGATGTCTGCAGCCGACAGAATTAGCGGCACCTCATTTTCAAGCGCAAAAACGACAACACTCGCTTGAGCAAAGCGTCGATCTACCATCACATTAAAATCGGTAATCGGACCATCGTATAATCGTGCCATCACATCGGCTTCACCCGAAAAACAAACCGATTGCAAAGGCGCATTCAAATTCAAGTCACCTTGACCAGAAACTTCCAACACCATTCCCTTACCCTGCAGTATCGTCAAATTTCTGTCGATGTGGGGAAAGTGGGAAAAAGCACCGTCTTCGCTCACAGAAGCGATACTGATACGCCATAAAAACGGACTGTCTTTAACAGTTGGATCATGAGGTGAAACCGCTAGCTCCACCGTCGTTCCTAATCCATTTTTCCATGGCATGGACTTATAATCACTTTGTTTAAGATGCTTGTTCATATCGACCTTCGCGAGATTGCATGCTGGATAAGCCCTCTTAAAGTTAAGGGCCTTTAGAATTAAGACTGTGGAGGCAAACCTTAATTATCTGACTCGTATCGATAGCGAAAGTCGCAATGACTTGCCCCCTGCATAATGGTTTGGCTGCGGTCCAAATGTATTTTGGGGTCATAACCAGTACAAAATGTACCGTCTCGACCACAGGATAGAATATGGCCAATATCGCCTATACCCATCTCGCGATACATTTCTGCAAAACGGCAACGAGTGACATTGTAATCCACATTTTTATCATTTTCTGTGAGTATCTCTACTTCAAGAGCACCATCGGCCATCCATTGGGGCAGCAAGGCATGAAAACTCATCAGCGATGTGGTTTCCGCCTGTGCCTCGGCATAAGCTTTACCGTGAGCAATGGCGTTTTTTACAATGGCGGCTTCCAGAATTGATTTGGCCCGCTCGGTGCCAAGTTCCGCTGCCATTTCCTCGTATATCGGCTTGACGATATTTGCCTCTATCCGGCGCTGTTCAAGGATCGGAAGGTCAGTTTTACTCATATTAGGGGCCTATTTATTCTAACTGGATTACTCACATCCCATCTCAATATTATTTTCAAAGAAATGATATCATCAGAGACATATACAGAGAGAAAACCAGCATCACCACCCGTAACATCAAATAAGGGCCGCCTAAGCGACCCTTTTTAATTTCATCTTTTCAGAACAAAGACATAAAGCGATGTCGAAGATAATGCCCTGGATCAGTGGCTGTTCAAGGAAATAGATCATTCTACTGGTTTGACGGCCAAGTATGCGCGGAAAGAAGGGAAGCTTAAAAACACAAAAATTCACGACTAACAGGTATAACGAATTCAGTTCACTAGGTTGATGACATTATATTGTCTTAGTTCCTTGTCACTAAGCCAATCAATATCGGTATGTAAAGTCTCAGTACTTGGAAAGAGTACCTGCATAGATACACCCATAATTTGTACATAATTTGCTTTAAGGGCCATTGATCGGGCAGTTGCCGTTTCGGCCAGTATGGTGATAATTCTGAGCTTATCATCTATGTTCATATCATCATCTAGCAACACCTCCTTTAGCTCATCAATATACTCATCACTAAATGCCATTGAACCATTATGAACCCCTAAGCGGCCAGCAGGATGTTTGGAACGTATAACGCCCCCAATGAAAGCAAGCACACAGGCACTCGCACAGTCACTTTTTGCAGGAATGTGGGTTGCAAGACCATAATTGCGAAAAGTTTTACCTACCAACAATCCCTCAACACTGACGCCACCGGGGGATTCCAACCACGCCGTATGTGGCTTTTGTCTAGCTTTACGTAAGTATTTTTTGAGCTTAGCGCTGTCGCCGACTTCGAAATCCCCCGAAGCATAGAGCACTCCGTCATTGCTCTTGCGCATAAAAAAATCCAAGGCTAACACAGGAGATGTTACAGAAGTAACCAGTCCAAATGTCAAAAGAAAGCCAATCAGGAAGCGACCCATGAACTTCCTTTCAGGCAGTATTCTGTCATCTCGCTTTCTTCTTCTCCGTTAATAACAACTAGCTCACGAACCTTTTTACACTCATTGCCTTCGATGCTGTAAGCTTCTCCGACAACTTCAGCCGCACCGCTTATGCTCGCATCATCTTCACTATTCCAGTTAATCTTATCTCCTTCGGGATCTTCCAACGCTTCTTTAGCGGCAAGACTGGCTCTGGCTTTCTCCCCTTCATCAAGGGACTTACCGATTTCGCTGCCTATTATCCCACCAACAGCCCCACCAATGATCATCCCTGCAACCTCTCCACCGCCATCACCAAAGAGAGAGCCAACAGCAACACCGACCACGGTGCCGACAATAACCCCGGTATCTTGGTTTGATGCACATCCCGTTGTGAAAAGTGAAAAAATGACAATAAAAACAGATGTGTATTTTCTCATATCGCCCCCAAATATAAATATTCCCCAGTTACATCCTCTTTATACAATCCACATACGTCAATTAATATTATCGCAATAAGAGTAATTTGATATACTAAGCAACCATAGAAAAAGGCCGCCGAAGCGACCCTTTTCCTCAGTAACAACACACCAAAAAAGATATCAGTCGATATCGAAAGTAATGCCCTGTGCCAGTGGCAATTCACGGGAATAGTTGACGGTATTGGTTTGGCGACGCATGTAAGCTTTCCAAGCATCAGAACCACTTTCACGCCCGCCACCCGTTTCCTTTTCACCACCGAAAGCACCCCCGATTTCTGCGCCACTTGGGCCAATATTCACATTGGCAATACCACAGTCAGATCCAACGTCTGAGAGGAACTGTTCAGCTTCGCGGACGTCAGTAGTGAAAACACAAGACGACAATCCTTGCGGAACATCATTTTGCATTTCAATCGCTGCATCGAATTCTTCGTACTTCATGGCATAAATGATTGGGGCAAAAGTTTCTGTTTTAACCACTTCGCTTTGCTCTGGCATTTCAACCACTGCTGGGCGCACATAATAGCCGCCAGGGAAATCATCCGCCAATTCACGATCACCACCGTGGATTATGCCACCAGCAGATTTAGCTGCGGCCAAGGCACTTTGCATGTTATCAAACGAGCCTTGATCAACCAAAGGACCGACCAGTGTACCCTGGAGAAGTGGATTTCCCACTTGAACCGATGCGTAGGCTGAAATCACCCGCGGTAGAAGAGCATCATAGATATCTTTGTGCACGAACAAACGGCGCAAGGAAGTACAACGTTGTCCCGCCGTTCCCACAGCCGAGAACAGTATGGCACGAACAGCCATATCCAGATCAGCGGTTGGCGATACGATCATCGCGTTATTACCACCGAGTTCTAGGATAGAACGGCCAAAACGTGCAGCAACCTTTGGCCCGACCTGACGGCCCATGGCGGTAGATCCAGTAGCGGATACTATCGGCACATCTTCGTTGCTCACCATGGCATCACCGACATCACGACCACCGATAAGCACATGATGCAGGCCTTTAGGCGCGTCATCGCCAAAGCGGGTAAGAGCTTTCTCAAAAATTTTCTGACAGGCAAGAGCCGTAAGAGGTGTTTTCTCGGATGGTTTCCAGATAACGGAATTACCACAAACCAGCGCAAGTGCGGTGTTCCATGACCAAACCGCAACCGGGAAGTTGAATGCAGAGATCACCCCACAAACCCCGACGGGGTGCCAGGTTTCACGCATGTGATGACCTGGGCGTTCAGAGGCAATGGTTAGACCGTAGAGTTGACGGGACAGACCAACTGCGAAATCACAGATGTCGATCATCTCCTGAACTTCACCCAGACCTTCTTCGTAAATCTTTCCGCATTCGAGGGTAACCAAACGACCGAGATCTTCCTTGGCGGCACGAAGCTCTTCACCAAGCAACCGAACAAGCTCGCCACGGCGGGGGGCTGGTACAGACTTCCAGCTTTTAAAAGCAGTCTTTGCCGACGTAATGACGCCATCTACATCAGCTGCAGAAATCTCCTGCACGGTCGCAATCTCGGTCCCGTCGATTGGCGAAGTAACGTTGAGAGAGCCACCGGTTATTTCAGCCGAAGTCAATCCAAGTCGTTCTAAAATTTCTGAATAACTCATGCGCATTTCCTTATGGTACCGATAGGTACAGGTCTAGTATTTCAAATCCGCTGAAGTGGTATCTCTCTTTTTAAAACCCGAAAATTCGAGTTTTCTTAAGGATACGCAACCCACACGAATAAAATTGTATATTTTCTACAATTTTACTTTAAGGGGTGTTTTCCTAACAACAAAGAAAGAAATAATTGCAACATCATAACAAATACTCATGATGTACTTAGGTGGATCATCCCCCCTCACCCTAAGGGTTGCAAAATATTAAATTGAAAATCAGTCAATTTTACAACGCGATGCATACGGGAAAATCAATTTATTATTGGCTTATAAGTTGAAATACTTATAGATAATAATACTTAAACGTGACACGATTAGAGCAATAACTCACTAGACAACTCAGGTATAAACAACTCTATGCGTCACCGTTACAGTAGTTTCCCCATAACTCTTTTGAGGAATTCCAGTAAAATATGGCATATGAAAAACTAGATAATAATAGAGGTAATATGTCTCAAAAACACAAGAGACGTATGTTCTCCGCCCCTCTTAATTATGATTTAAATACACCACCTGTTTTAAATCCGCCCCGCGTAGAGTGTTATCTGGATAAAGAGACTTTCATTCGCCATATGGTTTACATCGGCACCCTTCATCATGATCAACTCGTCTTACAGGTGTTTGATATTTGGTCGCAAATTCCCGATCTTGAAAAGTACGACAATATTATCGATATGAGGTTTCACAACGGTGATGTTGGATGGCATACGGTCAAAGAAATTGGCAAACAGTGGAACCTTCGCTTTGAAGGGCGGCGACCCAACAAACGTACTGCCTTTGTCTCTAATCACACGACTTTTACCATTCTTATCAAGGCGATACAGGCTTTCGCGCCAGAGCACACCTTTCAAGTGTTCCCAAGCGAACAGAAAGCTCTGGCCTGGCTCCAGAATAAAACCTGATACAGGTCTTCACGCAGAAAGTCTTGCATCGACATATAGCGTGTTACGGCTCGTCTGCTCCAGATGCGTTTTGACTTTATAAGTCTGATCAATTGCCTCTAATCCCAAAACTATGTTCGGAACACCATCTGCAAGGATGCGGCCTTCTCTGAGCAATATCAGGCGATCACAAAATTGTGCTGCAAGATTAAGATCATGAAGCGCCGCCATAACTATCATGTTCCGCTCTGACATGAATTGGCGAATACTTGAGAGGATCGAAAGTTGGTGATGCAGATCCAATGCCGACGTTGGCTCATCGAGTAAAACCAACGATGGCTCACGCACCAACGTTTGCGCCACAGCCACCATTTGGGCTTGTCCGCCACTTAGCTGGGATAGGCCTCTATTGGCGAGCGCCGTCAAATCCAATGCCGATAGAATTTGCGCGACCCGATCAAGATCATCATTTCTAACGCGCCACCCCGTCGTTTGTTTTAGAGCCAGGAGTACACACTCAAAAACGCTCAAGGCAGCATTGCAGCCAAATGCTTGGGGCATATAGGCAACCTGCTTTGATCGAAAAGATCTGCTGGAACCAGATAACTCCCCCCCTTTAAGCGTGATACTGCCACTGTGGGGACGCACAACCCCCGCAATGGTTTTAAAAAGAGTTGATTTTCCAGAAGCATTGGGACCAATGAGGCCAACGAACTGCCCAGGTTTAATACTTGATATGTCGATATTTTGGAGAACTTTTGTTTTTCCATATCCAACGTTTAGATCTGATATCTTCAAGCTCATGATAATCTCTCTTTTCGGGTGGATAGGATTAAAGAAACAAACACCGGCACACCAATCAGAGCCGTGATAATACCGATAGGGTAGATAACCCCAGGGGTAATCATTTTGCTGATAATTGATGTCAACGACATCACCAACGCCCCGACCAAGGCCGAAAGCGGAATGAAAAAGCGCTGATCTTCGCCCACAAGTAAACGTGCTATATGTGGGCCAACAAGCCCGACAAATCCCACGGCACCAACAAAAGCGACAGCCGTTGCCGCAAGAAAAGAAATCACAATCAACATCTCAATACGAAGCCTAGCAACATCGATACCAAGGCTGATCGCGGTGTCATCCCCCATGCGAAGAGCTGTCAGTTGCCATGTTCTAATAAAGCTGTAAGGCAAGGCAAAACAAAGCAACAAAGATCCAATGCCAATTTTTTCCCAACTCGCCCGAGAAAGAGACCCCATCATCCAAAACACAATTCGAGAAAGTTGATCTTCGGAGGCCATGTACTGCATTATTGCAAGTGCAGCATTGAAGGCAAAAAATATCGCTATACCAAATAGGATCATGGTCTCGGGACCAACACCTTTGATCCGGGTCGCCACAAGAATAAAGGCGCAGGTGATCAGTGCAAAAACAAAGGCGTTAAAAGTAACCAGCAGAGGCCCAACTCCGGGAATGATACTCCACCCAACCACAATTTCTAAAGCCGCGCCAAAACTTGCCGCAGAAGAAATACCTAGCGTAAAAGGTTCTGCCAGAGGGTTGTTCAATACCGTCTGCATCTGAGCGCCAGCCAACGCGAGGATTGCACCGACAAGTAAGGCTGTTACAGCAATTGGTAACCGATAATCCCAGATAATAACTTCGAGTTTGATGCCGTGTGATGTTTTATCTAACAGTGTGTCGAAAACGACGGATAACGGAAAATTACCTGGCCCATTGGTAACATCGATAAAAAAGCTGATCATCATCAGACAGAAAACCACTACCAAAGTTAGGTAGCGGCGATAAATTTGGCGGGTGTAATCAGAACGTAAGGCCTGAACATCTGGAGTATCTGGGATAGCTGAGATATCTGGGCTCGCAGACATAGGTAATCCTTTGGCTGATAGTAAAAAACCCGCGTTCTTGAAGAAGGGCAATATCATCAAGAACGCGGATTTATTTCATGCGTTACTGTGTTGCGGGAAGAGAGCCCCAGAACACACCACTGTAGTCAATCGGTAGAAATTTTTCATGCAATTCGACAAAGGTCGCTTCCGGATCGAGATCGCTGAATTTTTCTGGATAAAACCACTTGGCAAAAGCTTGTAACGCCACGAAATGATAAGGGCTGTTATAAAACTGGTGATAGATAGAATGGAATTGGCCAGACTTAACCGCCTTTAGCTCGCCCCAGCCTTTACGACCAGCCAGTGCAGCAAGGCGTTGCGCCACAAGATCTTCGCTCGCTTCATACCCGAACAGAACCGCCATGGTACCCGGCTGGGCTTCGGCCCAGTTAGCACCCGTTCCAAGGATAATATCGGGATCATCGGTAAAGATGACCTCAGGGTTTACCTTGCCGCTGAAGCCTGGGAATTTACGCGATCCCCAGTTAATACCCCCGGCGAGATCCACAAGACGGCCAAGGTTTGCACCGCCAAAGGTACTGCAACATTTATCAGGGTTATAACCTGCCGCGCGCTCGATAAAGACGATGGGTTTGTCTTCATCCTTGATGGTTTCAACCCGAGAAAATACTGCCATCATATTTTTTTGATAGTAATCGACGAACTCATCCGCGTTATCACGTTCGTCAAAGATACGACCCAAAATTTGTAAGCTTGGTACGGTGTGCTGTGTTGGGCGTTGACGGAAATCCAGGAACACAACAGGAATTCCAGCTTTATCAAGCTTATCAATAATGCCGCTTTCCTGCGCCTTCAAAAGGTTTCCAAGATTGAGAAAAACAACATCCGTATCCAGAGAGATTACAGTTTCAAGACTGTACTCAGCCGCATAAGGGCTGCCTAAATTTTGTATATCATCCACTTCTGGGAAACGCGCTTTGTATTTTCGGTAGGCGTCGGGATCGTATTTGATGAGATCGTCTTTCCAACCAACAACACGTTTGAAAGGATTTTCACGATCCAGCAGGGCGATAGAATAGACCATGCGCCCTTCCCCTAGAACGATTTTCGACGGGTTCTTTTCAACCTCGACAGTACGTCCCGCAATGTCCGTAATGGTGACCTTATCCGCCAGCGCAGCACCTGAAACCATTCCGAGTGTCACTGTCGTCGCCGCAATTGCAGCTAAAGCCTTTAAGCTTTTGATGTTCATTTGCATTCCTCCAACGGGATGAAAGTCCGTATTCAGTTGCTTTGAGTAAATAACCGGCAGTTTTCAGAAGTGTTGGGGCATACCAGTTCAATTGATGATCTGAACACAGTTCGGATAGGAGCCAACAGTGGTCCAGTCTCAATCAATTTATGGATATAACCCCAACTACTGAAGTCTGCTAAATAAAGTCAGTACAAACGCACCACCCCTTATTTTTAGTTTTTCAACCCTTAGCATTCAGTGGGGGCACATTAACGCACTTTAATGAGAATGCAAATGATTCGCACTAATAAACTTTACCTTCCCCCAAAACCTTGAAACATCAACAATAATCTGCACCTATCATTAATTCGATATTGGATATATCTATCAGCTCGACAGATCGATAGTGTGAGTTCAAATATTATTTTCGGATCAGTATGTTATGAAGAATACGAATAAACCTGTTTGGCTCGTAATGGCGCCTGTTGCCTTTACTCTGCTATGGGCTGGAGGCTATGGCATAGCAAAAGTAGGTCTTCAATATGCAGAGCCCATGACCTTACTTTCCTTACGCTTTTCTTCCGTCGTGATTTTACTTATCCCGTTTTACTTATTCTTTAAGCCGGCCTTTCCAAAGCGTTTAAACAACTGGTTACATCTGGTTGTCGTGGGTGTGCTCGTACAAGCCGTTTATTTTGGGTTTTGCTGGTGGGCTTTTAAAACAGGTGTCTCAGCTGGTGTACTGGCTATTTTCATGTCTTTGCAGCCCATACTGATCGCTATTCTGGCCCCTAAGCTGGCACAAGAAAACGTAAGCTGGATGCGATGGTTGGGGTTGTTACTCGGGCTTACAGGTGTACTCATCGTTATCATTGCCAGATCAGATATCGAGCCTCCTACCCTCGTAGGTGTCGGATTTAGTATTATGGGTTTACTGGGCATAACCAGCGGTGTTCTATACGAAAAACGTTTTGGCGGCGGTTATCATCCGATCGTCACGAATATAGTACAATATGCCGCCGGGTTTGCTGTTGTCGCCCCCATCGCCATTACCTTTGAGACCATGGAAATCCAGTGGTCAGGCAAATTTTTCGCAGCTCTTGGTTATCTGGTTATCGGTAATTCTATTTTGGCCATGAGCCTATTGCTCGCGATGATCCGTGCCGGAGAAGTCGCACGCGTATCCTCTTTAATGTTTTTGGTCCCCCCACTCGCGGCTTTGTTTGGATGGTTTTTATTAGGCGAAGAAATGCCTCCCGTAGCTTGGGCTGGAATGGCTGTTGCCGCCCTTGGAGTGTCTATCGCCGCGCGAAACAAAACTCGACGATGATCACTTTGATTTTATGTTTACGTCTTGATATCTGAACCATTTTCAAACTTAGGACTTGGAAATTTGCCGCCGAAACCATTGAAGAAACCGTCTAATCACGAGACGTTCAGCATATTGCACAGGATAATTTATCCAATAATCACACCCGGTATCCACTGACGTATCAAATGGACACATCAATTTACCCGTTTTGACATCTTCTTCAATTAAAGAACGAAAGAGCAGCGCTACACCTTTGCCTGACAAGGCGGCTTGTCGCAAAGCCCCCGTATCGCTGATTTGCTGCGTTATAAGGTTAGAATTGTATTGCCCATTAGCTTCAAGCCATTTCTGCCAATCACTTTCTTCAAACTCATAAAATAGTTGGCACGTTAAAAGCGACGCCACCTCTTTCAAGTCCAGTTTATTCTCTGCATATTTTTCGGTACACACAGGTATAAGATCACCTCGTAAGGCCATCTCAGAATGTATCATCCTGTTACCAGAAATACGACGCCCCCAATTAATGCCAATATCGATGGTGTCACTCTCGAAATCTGGGGGATCATAAGAATGGAACAAGTTCACGTCGATATCTGGGTTTTGCTCAATAAAGTCTAATAATCTGGGCGTAAACCATGCAACGGATAAAAAGGGGGAGATCGAAATATTTAATTTCCCCTTACCAACCTCACTTTCAGTTTGGCTGATTGCCGACTGTATACGTTCAAGACCTTCTGCTATGCCGGAATGAAGCCGTTGACCCACAGAAGTTAATTTACAGCTTCTTGTCGTCCTAGCCATTAAACGACAATTGAGATCCGCTTCAAGTGTTGCGATATTTCGACTGATTGCCGACTGGCTGACATTCAATTCCTCCGCTGCTTTAGAAAAGCTCAAATGACGTCCAGCGGCATCAAAGGCAAGAAGAACGCGCATAGAATATCTGCTCATATATTCCTCAAACTCATTAATTACACTATCATATATATTTGTCTTATTTCGATGATTTTGAAAAGTATTAGTTACAAAACACTGAAAGAGGCAATCACAATGAAACAAACAAAAAGCGCAGCTGAAATTCATAAGGGTGAACAAGCAGTGGTGACCCTGAGTGAAGCCGACGTAAAACGCTTTATGAACCCAAAACGGTTACTCGAAGAACTTCGTGAAGGATTTTGTCAGGTCGCGCGCAATGAAATGCAAGTGCCTGCACGTCCTCAAATCACGACACCGAAAGGTTTCATGCTTTCGATGCCAGCTTGGATTTCTGGGGGGCCTATGATGGTAAAAATGGTTAATGTCTTTGAGGATAACCTTGAAATTAATCTGCCAAATCACCTGGCGACAATCGTTCTCTTTGACGAAAAAACGGGGAATACAATTTGCATAATGGACGGCACATACATTACAGGCGTTCGAACTGCTGCTAGTGCTGTTGTCTCTGTTGAAGTGCTTTCAAGGTCAAACTCCAAGGTCGCTACAATTGTCGGTGCGGGAGTACAAGGACGAGAACATCTCGGGTTGTTACCATTAGTGAGAAATTTTGACAAAATATACATCTCGTCACTGGTACATGAAGATGCTGTACAGCTGGCTGAAACCAGCCCCATTGCAGAATCAGTGAAAGACCTAGAAAGCGCTATCAAAACATCCGATGTAATCTGCCTTGCCAGCCACGCTTACGAACCCGTTATCAAAAGCGAATGGGTTCAACCGGGAACACATGTATCCTCAGTGGGTTATGCACCTCCGCACGGTGAGTTGCCTGTTGGTTTACTTGAGAAAGGTCGCTTGTTTGTCGAAGATTCTTGCGCGTTTGAACCGACACCGATCGGATGTGCCGAGCTGACGGGCATAGACCCGAGCACAGGCATTGTCATCGGGCAAGCCTTGCTTACATCCGACACTCCGCGTCTTAATGATCAGGAAATTACAATCTACAAAGCCATGGGGATTGCAATGGAAGACTTAGTGGCAGCGCGTATTGCCTATCAAGCCGCGATGGCTGAAAATCACCAGACACGAGCCGTTTTTTGAACGCAATATCAAGACAATTTAGGGAAATGGTCGCTTACACCTCAGATATAATACAGTTCACGGCCTATTAAACCAACACAGCTGGATGAAGAGGCCCTGCCTCTGACTATATAAACAAATGTTTTGTAACTCCGGACGTAAAAAGGGTGGCCCAAAAGCCACCCTTTTAAAACTGAAGACGCACTAAAAGTTATTTTTTAATTGCTGCTTGTGCCGCAGCCAATCGGGCGATTGGCACCCGGAACGGTGAGCAAGATACGTAATCCAAACCTACTTTTTGGCAGAATGTAATTGAAGCAGGGTCACCACCGTGTTCGCCACAGATACCCAGTTTGATATCACTGCGGGTTTTACGACCGCGCTCAACAGCAATTTCAACCAGTTCGCCAACACCCTCTTGATCAAGAGAGATGAAAGGGTCCTGTTCGATAATGCCATTGCGTTCGTAAGCACCAAGGAAGTTACCTGCATCATCACGCGACAGACCAAATGTTGTCTGGGTCAAATCGTTGGTTCCGAACGAGAAGAACTCGGCTTCTTCAGCAATATCTGCTGCACGAAGAGCAGCACGTGGAAGCTCGATCATGGTACCGACAAGGTACTTCATTTCAACACCTTCAGCCGCCATAACTTCTTTTGCAACACGATCAACCAAGGCTTTTAATATCTCGAGCTCTTTTTTCATGCCCACAAGCGGGATCATGACTTCAGGCTCAACTGTCTGACCTTCAGATTTTGAAACCTGTGCCGCCGCTTCAAAGATAGCACGGGCCTGCATCTCATAAATCTCTGGATAAGAGATCCCAAGACGACAGCCGCGATGGCCAAGCATAGGGTTGGTTTCGGACATCTTTGCTGCACGGGCATGCAGTTTTTCGATTGGGACACCGGCTGCATCCGCAACGTCTTGCATTTCGGCTTCACCATGCGGCAAGAATTCGTGCAACGGCGGATCAAGCAACCGGATCGTTACAGGCAAACCTGCCATGATCTTAAAGATCTCGGCAAAATCTTCGCGCTGCATCGGCAGAATTTTATCCAGAGCCTTACGACGACCAGCTTCATCATCAGAGAGGATCATCTCACGAACAGCAACGATACGGTCAGCATCAAAGAACATGTGCTCGGTACGGCAGAGGCCAATACCTTCAGCGCCAAAACTGCGTGCGGTACGACAATCGTTTGGTGTTTCTGCATTGGTACGTACCTTCATGGTACGGATGCCATCTGCCCATTCCATCAAGGTAGAGAAGTTATCAGACATTTCCGGTTGGATGGTTGGAATTTCACCCAACATCACCTCACCATTACTGCCGTCAATAGTGATGATATCACCTGCTTTAAGCTCCTGACCGCGCACGATCATGGTCTCGTTTTTGTAATCCATACGCAGATCACCAGCACCGGAGACACAAGGACGTCCCATTCCACGCGCAACAACAGCTGCGTGAGAGGTCATCCCGCCGCGCGAGGTCAGAATACCTTTGGCCGCGTGCATACCATGAATGTCTTCAGGTGAAGTTTCTGTCCGACAAAGAACAACGTCTTTGCCCGCTTGGGACATTTTCTCTGCTTCATCAGCAGAGAAAACAATTTGACCAGAAGCAGCACCAGGGGAAGCTGGAAGACCATGACCGATTACATTGCGTTCAGCATCGGGATCAAGGGTCGGGTGTAATAGTTGATCCAAGGCAGCGGGCTCAACACGGCCAACAGCTTCTTCCTTCGTAATCAAACCTTCTTCAACCATATCAACAGCGATTTGAAGCGCCGCAGCTGTGGTCCGCTTACCCGCGCGGGTTTGCAACATGAAAAGCTTATTGGACTGAACCGTAAACTCAATATCCTGCATATCGCGATAGTGTTTTTCAAGGATATGGCGGGTTTCATCCAATTGCTTGAAAACTTCAGGCATGGTCTCTTCCATCGAAGGAAGATCAGAGTTGTGTTCTTGTCGACCTTTGATGGTCAGGTTCTGTGGGGTACGGATACCGGCAACGACATCTTCGCCCTGGGCGTTGATGAGATACTCGCCGTAAAAAGCGTTTTCGCCCGTTGATGGGTTACGGGTAAAGGCAACACCGGTCGAGCAATCTTCGCCCATATTACCAAACACCATGGCCTGAACGTTGACGGCTGTTCCCCAAGCCGCAGGGATATCGTGCAATCGACGATAGGTCGTCGCGCGCGCATTCATCCAAGAGCCAAATACGGCAGTTATCGCGCCCCAAAGCTGTTCTTTTGGATCTTGTGGAAAAGACTTCCCGTATTCTTCCACAACAACTTTTTTGTACTGCTCAATAACCACTTTCCAATCATCCGCGGTAAGATCGGTATCTAGGTAATGGCCGCTATCTTCTTTGTGCAGTTCAAGAATTTCTTCGAAGAAGTGGTGATCTACTTCGAGCACCACATCACTGTACATCTGGATAAAGCGTCGATAGCTGTCATAAGCAAAACGCTCATCACCAGAAACCTTGGCAAGACCTTCGACGGTTATATCGTTAAGACCAAGATTTAGAACGGTATCCATCATGCCTGGCATAGAAGCCCGTGCACCGGAACGAACAGAAACCAGCAATGGATTGGTATTGTCACCAAACTTCACACCGACAATATCTTCAATATCGGTCAGAGCACTATCTACTTGATCTGATAAATCACTTGGATAGTTTTCGTCATTGTCATAATAGGCCGTGCAGACTTCGGTAGAGAGTGTAAATCCGGGTGGTACCGGAAGCCCCAGAGATGACATCTCGGCAAGGTTAGCCCCCTTGCCGCCGAGTAGTTCCTTCATGTCGGCCTTGCCGTCAGCCTTGCCATTACCGAAACCGTAGACCCATTTGGTCATTTTCTCATCTATCCTTCTATGCGTGAGAAGTCTGCAACTTGTCCCAGAATCACACCGACCCGGGATAGCAAGCCTAGACGGTTTTTGCGTAAGGACGGATCATCATCATTCACCGTGACCTTCTCAAAAAACGCGTCCATATGTGCGCGAAGTCCGGCCAGAGCCGTCATCGCTTCTTTGAATTTATCTTTGTCCAGAGCTTTTGTAGCTTCTTTTGAAGCCGCGTCTAGAGCTTCGTGCAACGCCGTTTCTTCTGGCTGTTGCAACAACGCGATATCGACAGTGCCGTCGTAAATGGTTTTGTCTTTTTTCTCTTCGATACGGACAATATTACTTGCGCGGCGGTATGCAGCCAGCAAGTTTGCACCATTGTCAGTATCTAGCAATTCAGCCAAGGCATCTACCCGAGAAAGCAATCGAACAAGATCGTCCTCGTCCCCAAGTGCAAAGACCGCCGTAATAAGATCATGGCGTACGCCCTTGTCTTTCAGCGCGACTTTCAAACGGTCCTCGACGAAAGACATCAAAGCAGCTGTTGTCTCTTGTTCGCCTTGAGTAAGCTGATCTGTATAGGACGCATAACTATCACTAAAAGCTTTGCGTAAACTCAGCTGTAATTCGTTTTCCGTAATCAACCGAATAATGCTCAGCGCAGCACGACGCAGTGCAAAAGGGTCTTTTGACCCTGTGGGCAATTCATTGATACCAAAGAAACCAACAAGCGTATCAATTTTATCAGCCAGAGCAACCGAGACAGAAATTGGCGCAGAAGGGCAACGATCAGAAGGACCTAATGGGGAATAATGATCTGCAATAGCCTCGGCAACAAGCGGGCTCTCCCCATCATGTAACGCGTAATAGCGCCCCATAATACCTTGCAGCTCTGGAAATTCATAAACCATCCCCGTAGTCAGATCAGCTTTGGCCAGTTCAGCCGCACGACGTGCTAATCTTGCATTGCACCCTATTTCTTCTGCTATATCACTGGCCACAACAGATACACGTCCCATTTTACCTGCCACGGTGCCAAGCTTGGCTTGGAAAACGATAGTTTCAAGCGCGGGAACTCGAGTTTCCAATTTGTCTTTTTTATCTTGTTCCCAGAAAAACTCTGCATCTGACAAACGGGAAGCCAGCACGCGCTCGTTTCCGGCAACGATGGTCTTGCCTTCGTCAACCGCTTCAGTATTTGCGGCAAAGACAAACCGGTTGGCGAGTTTCCCATCCTTATCAAGAACAGAGAAATACTTCTGATGCTCTTTCATCGACGTCGAGAGAACTTCGTGAGGAACAGACATAAATCGATCGGCAATCCGTCCGATCAGAACAACGGGCCACTCAACTAGGCCTGTCACTTCACCGAGAAGCCCCTGATCATCTTTCAGGGTTAAGCCTTCAGCAGCACAAAGGGCTTTTGCTTGTGTCTCAATCAGATCTCGGCGTTCGATCTGATCGACCAACACCTTTGCAAGGCGAAGTTTATGTAGATAATCATCCAGGTTCTTAACTTCAAACCAATCGGGCGCCAGGAAACGATGGCCCCGTGTTTGATTTCCAAAGCTAAGCGTCTGGTTACCAAAATCAAACGATCCATCAAGAGTTTCGCCTTTAAAGATCGCCAAAATTGAATGCAGTGGACGGACCCAACGAAAAGAATTTCTGGACCACTTCATCGACTTGGGCCAAGGGAAAGCCTTGATCGTTTCTGTCACGATTTCAGCAAGAACTTCGGCGGTTTCCCGTCCTTTGATCTCACTGACAACAAAATAAAAACTACCCTTTGGAGTTTCCCGAACTTCAGCCTTATCAATAGACGTCAGGCTGTTGGCCTTCATAAAACCTTCTAGGGCTTTTTCGTGAGCGCCTACCTTGGGGCCTTTTTTCTCTTCGCTGACATCGGGCTGCTTTTCAGGCAAGCCATCAATCACCAGCGCCAGACGACGTGGGGTTACAAAGGAACGGGCATCGGTAAAGGCAAGGCCTGCTTCTTTAAGACGATCACTAACGATCTTTTTTAGATCAGCCGCAGCTTTTGCCTGCATGCGGGCCGGGATTTCCTCGGAATGAAGTTCGAGTAGAAATTCAGACATACCTTTAAGCCTCTTCCAGCTGGGTTTTATTCCAGGCTTCACAACATGCTTTTGCCAATTCGCGTACACGACCAATATAGGCCTGTCGCTCTGTCACGGAAATCACGCCGCGGGCATCCAGCAGGTTAAAGAGGTGGCTGGCTTTCATACATTGATCATAGGCTGGCAGAGGCAAAAGATTGCCCTTGGCCTTTCCGTTCTTTTCGGCATTCGCTTCACCAAACTTCAGGATGCGCGCACACTCTGCCTCGGCATCTTCGAAGTGCTTGAACAACTCATCTGTAGAAGCGATCTCAAAGTTATAGGTCGAAAACTCAACTTCGTTCTGGAGGAAGACATCACCGTAGGTTTGGCCGCCTTCTTCGGCAGGAACGCCATCCCAATCGAGATCATAAACGTTTTCCACGCCCTGAACGTACATGAACAGGCGTTCTAAACCATAAGTAAGCTCTAGAGGAACGGGGTTACACTCGATCCCCCCGACTTGCTGGAAATAGGTGAACTGGCTGACTTCCATACCATCACACCAAACTTCCCAGCCAAGACCCCAGGCGCCCAGGGTCGGGCTTTCCCAGTCATCTTCCACAAAGCGCAAATCATGCTTGGTTGAATCAATACCGATGGCATCCAGCGACCCAAGATAAAGTTCCTGAGAATTGGCAGGCGACGGTTTCATGATGACCTGAAACTGATAATAGTGCTGCAGGCGGTTTGGATTTTCACCGTAACGACCATCCGCAGGGCGACGACAAGGCTGCACATAGGCTGCGCGCCATGTCTTTGGCCCCAGAGACCGAAGAGTGGTTGCTGGATGGAAAGTCCCGGCACCAACTTCTAGATCATAGGGCTGCAAAATTACGCAGCCCTGACGAGCCCAGTAATCCTGGAGCTTTAAAATAAGACGCTGAACACACTTTTCAGGGTCAACAATGACCTTGGATTTTGGAGTGCCAGAATTCATTTCGTCGGACTTTGCTGGGTCAGACAGGGTCATATCTTTATTTGTCATTTTGCTGCAGTGCGAAATTTGAATGAACTTATAATGACCGGCTTTAGGAATCAACAGCCTGAATGCCGGAGTCGAGATATTTTTTGTCGCTTTTAGCCGTTACCACCGCAAGAGCACTTGCTCTTGGCTGGAATATAGGCTTTGCAAGCGGGGCACTGAACCATTTCCAATGACCCGCCATCACCTTGATTTGGTTGACTTTGCGGTGGTGAGCCTTTGGAATTTCCATTGCCCGGAACAGAGCCTGAGTTCTCGCGTCTTTTAACTGCTTTGAAAAACAGATAAACCCCGGCAACAACAAGTCCTAGAACCAGTAACTTTCCTATAGAGGGTATTCCAAACATAGTGTCCTCACCTATACCGCGTATTACGGCTGTATTTCATCAAGAATCCAGTCAAACAGAGTATGGATTCCCCGCCTTCAACAAATCATTTTCAATATTCGCCCAAACGTAAGGGCTCATAAGTTATAGACCGTAACGGTCCCAGTGGGCGCGCTCTTCAACGGCGGCCATCATACCACCTGCAATATCAGCGGTATTTACGCCACCAAGAGCAGATAGAGCATCTCCACCGCCAAAACCGAGCTTGCTTTTCAGCCAGTTCTTTTTGCCTTCGACTTTGATCAGCTTAACCTTGTCGCCATACTCAAATCGCATGATCTGGTGCATGGACCCAAGGCCATCGATCAAGCCGTATTCCTTGGCTGTAGTACCCGTCCAGAATTCACCGGAAAAGATCTCTTTTTCGTCCTTGCCCAGCTTACCCGCACGGCGGCCTTTGACCCAATCGATAAAATTCTCGTGGATTTGGGTCAAAATACCTTTTAGACGTTTTACGTCCTTTGGATTTTCTTTTTCAAAAGGATCAAGTGTTGATTTCAAGTCACCAGCGGTTCGAACTCGTCTTTCGATACCATATTTTTTGATCAGCTCTGGAAAACCGAAACCAGAAGATATAACCCCGATTGAACCGATCACAGATGATTCCATCGCATAGATTTCATCGGCGGCACAGGCCAACCAATAGCCACCAGAAGCAGCAACATCTTCACAAAAAGCAAAAACTTTTACTTCGTGTTTATCAGCAAGATCTCTGATCATCCGTCCGATCAGGTCTGATTGAACAGGGGATCCACCGGGTGAGTTGATAGAAAGAGCAACGGCCTTGATGCCATCCATTTTAAACGCTTCGCTCAACTGGTCTTCAACAGACGCCAGTGTCAAGCCAGAACGCATCGGACCAGCGGCACCGATCACACCATTAAGAGCGACAACGGCCACCTTTGCAGGTGGGTTACGAAAGCGTTCGACAGGAAGTTTGGATAAGAGCTTCTTGAGCTTCATGATTAGCCTTTAATCAAATTGTTTCAAAAACGTTGTAACCGTTGGAAAGAGATCCCACAACAAGGAACAGTGTGCTTCTCGTTACACAAATCAAAAAACCGCTCTGCTTTTAGGGTCTCCGTCGAATTGGCTCTCTTAAAATAGGAGCTCCTGCCCCATTCTTAAAGCCCCCTGAATTTCAGGTGTATAAGAGCCATCTCTTTCGTGTAAAATCTGGCCTGCAGTAATAAGCATGGGTTTTGATATGCCGCGCCGAGCCCTGACAACAACACGTTTAGCAGGTTGGCCGGCATAAGGCCAAAGAGGATAAACCTCAACTGCACCAGCTTTCTTTTCTCGAAAAATCGATAAAATTTCATCGAGGCGATCAGCCCGATGCACGATCGTCACCGCTCCCTTGGGCTTCACGAGTTTCAAAGCCGCAAGCATCCAGTCGCGCAAGCAAGCATCACCTTCATGGTTTGCCAAGAGCTTTATCGGATCAGGTGACGCGTGTGAAGATCCTTTAGGCATAAAAGGAGGATTGCAAATCACTTGATCAAACGATCCTAATGACAAGTCCTTTGGTAAATGCAAGAGATCGGCTTGCACCAAAGACCATCGATCCTCAAAATTATTTGCTTCCCTATTTTTCTGGGCAATCTCATAAAGAACGGATTGCAATTCCAACCCTGTGACACGGACATCCGCAAGTCGGCCCATCAGGCAAAGACCCGCGGTTCCTACCCCACAGCCTAAATCAAGAATATTGTCCCCGGATTTAGCTTCAACCGTCGCGGCCAGAAGAACAGCATCAATACCTGCCCGGTACCCTTTCGCAGGTTGGAAGACCTTTACCTTCCCACCAAGAAAATCATCTTCGGTCAAATCAACGTCTTGGAGAAAACCGCCTGTCACGGCTGTTCTTCCAGCTCACCAGCATCCGTCAAAACCCGTCGTGCTTGATTGGCATCTTCTTCGAGCACCATAATCCTACGTTGGATAGCGCCGATAGATCCCTCTATAATGGAGGCGTGTTGGTCTAAGACAACACACTCAATTCCGGCATCAGACATCAACGCCTGTATCCATGAGAGCTTAACAATATCGTTGGTTCGATAAATCTCGATCACACCAATGGGTTCCATTCAAAAACAAAGAGGTCGTATCGAAAGCTACCTATAGCCCTGGTTATCTACAAGGAAAGAAGGTCTCAGTACTTGAAAAACATATCGATATTAAGGAGAAAGAGCTGAATTTTATCTATTGAATCAGTTCATAAGCTGTCAAACGATCATAACTACCGTCTAATTTCATTTCTTTTAAAACTTGGTCGACCTGATCACGTAATGCCGCGTGGTTTCTTTTTTTTGAAAACGCGATGTAACTCGGCACTGACTGGATCGGCGAAGAAAGCTCCTCAACATCTTTGGCCACGCCCAGTTTGCGAAAACGATAATAGGCCCCCAACCTGTTAAAGGGCACTATATCGACCCTCTTATTCAATAATAGCTTAATCAAGGCATTACCATCGCTAACCCGGTAAACCGAGCGAAGAGTACCCTCTTCCACCGCCGTATCAAATTTTGCCCCGTAGCTAACACCTCTTCGAGCCCCGAAATGGTATTCAGCCAAGTTCGCAAAATCGTGGTTTTGGGGAATTTCAAACCCTTTTCGAATGAAAAGCGAGACTTCTTGAGACATCAAAATTTCATTAGAATAGTCTAAAAACAGTTCTCTTTCAGGGGTACGGTACGCGGTAAATATAGCATCAGCTTGTCCCAATTCTACTAACTTGAGAGACCTCGACCAAGGCAGGAACTTGATTTCAACCTTGTAATTAAGCCGCCTGAAAACTTCTCTCACCACATTTACCGCAAGGCCCTTAACCTCACCATTCTCACTATATTCGTATGGAGGATAATCCAGGGTGACCAGCTGAAGGGTTTCAGCCGAGCTCACTGGACGAATACATATTCCAACAAAGAATAAGCTGAAGAGTAAAGGGATGAGGCGGCATCGCATAAAATGATCCTGACCATCCGACAAGGAGGCAACGCGTGTCAGACATTATTATGCGAGCAGTTAAATCAATTTTGAAACAAGAATTAAGTATACAAAATTTAGCTGACCAGAGTGTTAACTTGTGTCCTAAAAATGAACCAAACCGTGTAAAAACGGCTTCGTTCTCAAACAGGCAATACCCTTGCGACACTACCCGCTTAATTGTGTTTGCAGGAATTGGATCAGGTACTAGGCGAGTTCAAAGCCTCGGGAAACTTCCCAGTCAGTTACACAGCGATCGAATTCTTCCTGCTCCCACTCTGCAGCACGGGTATAATGATCGATAACACCATCCCCCATAGCCGCGCGGAGCATTTCAGATTTATTCATAGCAAGCGTAGCGCCACGGAGCGTATTTGGAATAGATCGCGCTTTTTCAGAGTGGTAGGCATCACCTACGAATTCCGCCTCAAGTTCTCTTTTATTTTCAATGCCGTCGATACCAGCCGCAAGCAACGCAGCCATAGCTAGGTATGGATTAAGGTCTGAGCCACCAACACGGCATTCTATGCGAATTGCTTTGGTATCTTCACCACAAAGGCGATAGCCCGCGGTACGGTTGTCTTTACTCCAGATCGCTTTTGTCGGAGCAAACGTACCTTCGGCAAAACGTTTGTAAGAATTGATGTAAGGCGCGAGGAAGTAAGTCAAATCACTGGCATTGTGCAATAACCCGGCTATGTACTGGCGCATCAACTCGGACATACCATATTTACCATTTGGATCATGAAAGAGGGATTCCTTACCATCTGCAGACCAAAGCGACTGGTGAACATGTGACGAACTTCCAGCAGCATCATTGTGCCATTTGGCAAGGAAGGTCAGGGCTTTGCCTTTTTGCCAGGCTATTTCTTTACAACCGTTTTTAATGAATGCGTGGTTATCTGCTGACTTGAGGGCATCGTCATATTTGACATTGATTTCTTCTTGTCCGGCAGAGCCTTCACCTTTGGAACATTCAACAACGATACCTGCGTCGTGCAATCCATTACGGATCGCGCGCATGACACCTTCTTCCTTAGTGGTTTGAAAGATGTGATAATCTTGGTTGTATTTACCAAGTGTTTCTAGGTCGTGATAACCTTGTTTGCTCACATCTTCGAAAGAGTTTTCAAACAGATAGAATTCCAATTCTGAAGCCATAAAGGCCTTCATGCCCATAGCGTCCAAGCGAGCGACCTGGTTTTTGAGGATGGCACGGGGGGAATGGGGAACTTCCGCATGTGTCGCGTGATCAAGAACATCGCACAATACAAAGGCTGTTCCATCGAGCCATGGAACGCGACGCAATGTGCTTAGATCGGGCTTCATGGTGTAGTCACCATAACCCGCTTCCCAGCTCGTGGATTTGTAACCTTCTACAGGTTTCATCTCCATGTCGGTGGCGAGGAGGTAGTTACAGCCGTGGGTTTCTGAGGCACCAGTCTTTATAAAGTAATCTGCATGAAATCTCTTGCCCATAAGGCGGCCTTGCATATCAACAAGGCAGACAAGGACAGTATCAATCTCGCCGTTGGAAATTGCTTGTTTTAGGTCTTCATATGAAAGATTACCAGACATCGCATAACTCTTATTACTAATGGTGTTAAAAAAAAGTGGCCGTACACCATCTGAAGGGAGACAAGGTTGGTGCTGGAGCCCTGCAACCAGTTAGGTTCATAATGTCGCCGACACCTCAGCCCCTTGTCTATTAGGCATTACTTTCAGGACTGGCTTTGTCAGCCTGATGGGGGCTGCTGAAGAAATCTTATTTACCTTAGATGTTCGTAAGGCTTCCTTGAGCGTTTGTAGGAAAAACTGGATATCAAACTCTGTCATTTCTCCAATATTACCAACCTGAAATACTTTATCTTTGAAGCAACCTTTACCGGCGTAAACGATGATCGATTGTTCTCGGAGACATCGCTTCAAGTCTGTCACATTGATCAAATGAGGGACGTGCACAGTCGTAAGGACAGAGCACATGTCTTTTTCGTCAATCAAGAATTTGAGATTTAATTTTCGCATACCACTGCGCAAACTTTTTGCTCGCTGGCGAATAGTTTCAAATCTCTTTGAGACACCCTCTTTCAAAATATTTGTAAGCGCCTGTTCTAAAGCAAAAAATAATGGGACTGCAGGTGTATTTGGCGTTTGTGATCGGGATTTCAAAAATTCGTAAAATGTCGCTAAATTTAAATAAGTTGACTTGGCTTTGTGTTGTTTAAGTTTTTCAAAGTGCTCTTTGCCCCCGATCACAAAAGAAAGACCAGGATAAGAGCCTATGGCCTTAGAGCTCGAGCTGGAGCAAAATGCGATATTGCTGCTTTCCATGTTAACGCTCTCAGCCCCGACACTGCTCACCCCGTCGACGATGAAGAGGGCACCGTGTGTCTTAGCAAGTGCACCAATCGGCTCCAATGGATTGAGCATTCCCGAACAGGTTTCGTGGTGGGCGATAGCGATGACGTCGATCTTATGGGCGTTAAGATAATCCTCGATACGTTTCAGATTAAACGCCTGCCCCCAAGGCTCTTCGATCAGATGGGTCTTTGGATTATGGATTTGAGAAGTTTTGTGCAAACGTTCGCCAAATTCCCCGTTGGACAGGATCAAGACGTCGCCTTGACCGACAACTGACGACAGCATAGCCTCGTTTGCTGCAGTGCCTGAACCTGTGATCACGACAGCGCGATACAGATTGCGATTTTCTATCTGAAACAACGAAAGGAGTTTTTGTTCAATACTGCCAAGCAGAACATCAAAATCCCTCTCTCGGTGGCAAATATCCTCTTTCGAGATCGCCACTCGTAAGTTTTCCGCCACGTTCACAGGGCCAGGTGTAAAAAGAAAAAATTTATTATCCACTTGAATGCGTCCTTCCACATGCGTGTGGCAAGAGAGCCGGCACGTGTACAGTTTTGCGCCCCCATAGACGTGCCGCTCAGAAAATTGAGAAGCTTTATCAAAAGGACGTTTGTAAAAAAGAAAGCAGCCCAAATCTAAGAAAAAAATGAAGCGAAAATTTAGCTGCCGGAATTGTGATCAAATTACTTGGGGTAAATCAGATACCAACGTTGTTTGCGGTAAGAATATGAAGCGAATGATTTGTCTTGAACTTGAAGAAACTGTCTCCTGTTCTCAAAAGACATCCTGATAACGACCATACTCGCCAATCGTATATCCTATTAGCGACCAAACATGCAAGATATATATCCAAATAGCGACTTACCTATTATAAATATCCTTATAGCGACCACATTCACGAGAAACCATAATTCCTATTCTAGTGGAGGATCGATACGCTCAAGCCCAGAGAAGAGTTTTCACACAGTCAAGAACGGCCATCTAACCAGACTTACCCTTGCTTTAATAATTCCCCTCAAGCATGGGGCGTTTTAGGGAAATCGCCTGGACGAGGAAATCCATGCAGGCCCGAATACGACCGACATTACGTAAATCGGGATGGGTTAATATCCAGAGTTCGTTATCAAAGTCATCCAAAGGAGATTTCAAAGCGAGCAAGCTTGAATCTATCGCCGCCATAAAACAGGGTAAAACAGCGACCCCACCACCATTTCGAACTGCATCTGCCACCGCCAATAAGCTATTATGACGCGTGCGTACACGGGGGTATAGCTGATGATGCTGGAGCCATTTGTATATGTGTAAATGCGCCAAGCTCTCGTCAGGGCCAATCCAGGTCAGCTTTTTTAGGAGTTCAAAATCTTTAAGGCTTCCTGTCTCGTCGAGAAGGTAACGATGATCCTTTACGGTTCCATAAATACCAACATTAAGATCAGATATTTTGCGACCGACCATATTATCAGGTGAGTTTTTACTTGGCCTGATAGCAATTTCCGCATCCCTTCGATTGAGATTTACCAACTCATTTGAGCAATTTATTTCCAACTCGATATCGGGGTAACACTTTTGAAGATCGGCAAATATGGGGGATAAAAAGTTGATCAACAGCGTGTCTGTTGTGGTTATACGCACCAATCCGCGGGGTTGAAGTTCCTGCCCTAAGAGTTGGCGCTCCAAAACAACGAGGTCGCGATCAAACTTTTCTGCCAATCCAACCATAGCTTCGCCAGCAGGTGTCGGGCTATAACCATCGCGGTTTCTCTCGAACAGTTTAACCTCAAGCTTTGCCTCAATCTGGTTTACATGTCGAAAAACGGTGGGGTGACTAATACCCAATTGCCGCGCCGCAGCAGAAAGTGAGCCCGTTTTAGCAACTGCTAAGACGGTTCTGAGATCGCGCCAATACTCACCCTGTACATTCATGGAAAATTTCTTTTCATTTTTTTAGAATTGATACGCATAAATGTACAGATTAAATCATAGCCTACAGCAACACAAGCGGGTGACCTACGATGACAGATGAACTTTCAAACTCAAAACAGACAACATTACACACCCAGAAATCTACGCCAAAACCCTCCCAAAAATATTCTGGGGATTCAGAACTGGAACTCGTGAGTTTCAACCTTTGCCCATACGTTCAGCGCGCGGTCATCGTTCTGGAAGAAAAGGGTATTCCCCATAAACGCAAATATATCGACCTTTCAGACAAACCTGATTGGTTTAAGAAGATTTCTCCCTTGGGAAAAGTACCTCTGTTAAAATCAAAACAGGGCGTTTTGTTTGAATCCTCCGTCATAAGCGAATATCTCGACGAAATCACCGAGAGTTCAATCCACCCTGAAAATAGTTTCGAAAAAGCTCGTCACAGATCATGGATTGAATTCGGATCAACCATCCTTGCTGGCATTGCCGGGTTCTATAGTGCAAAGGATCTCGTAAGTTTTAATGAGAAGCGCGACATCCTGGTGGGAAAATTCCAACAACTTGAACACCAGCTGGGCGAAACCAAATTCTTCGCCTCAGATACTTTTCAGCTTATTGATGCGGTTTACGGGCCAATCTTTAGATATTTTGATATCTTTGAAAACGTTATTAATTTTGATTTCTTTGAAACCACACCAACCGTTTCAAACTATCGGAAAAATCTTATGACACGCCCTTCTGTCGCAGGGGCTGTTCCAAAGGACTATCATGAACGACTAATCCAGTTTCTCATCAACAAACAGTCCTACTTATCCAGTCTGCTGCTCAAACAAGCTGCTTGATTGCGTTATTCTTTGTTCGCAACAATAAGTGAGTTCCCCGTCTCAGTTACCCCTTATTGTTGCGAATTGGATTATGAAACGTAAAACCCAAGTTGAATCATCCAGACATTGCCAACTGTCAAAGAGTACAAGTGCGCCTTGCCCCTTATAATCTGCGCCTGTACCGAATAGTCACAGCATCATAAAATTGCCGTTATCTGGTTTACTCCCCCCCGGCCTTCCTATAAGAACGACCTATCGGGTATGTCGGGCGCCAATATCAGAGGTGCCAAGTTATTTGTTAGGGGATAAACGTGGCCATTGCTGCGGATGTAAAAGCTGATCAAAAAGAAGCTGTGTCTCAAAATGGCATGGAGGTTCTTATGGATCTCGTTTCTGATGATCTCAAGGCCGTAAATGTCTTGATTATGAAGCACATGCAATCAAATGTCGTGCTGATCCCTCAGCTCGCAGGTCATCTTATTGCCGCTGGCGGCAAGCGTCTGCGCCCCCTTCTGACCCTCGCATCCTCACGGCTTTGCGGTTACCAAGGTGATCGACACTTTGGCCTTGCTGCTTGTATCGAGTTCATCCACACCGCAACACTTCTCCACGATGATGTGGTTGATGAAAGTGATCTTCGTCGCGGACGTGATACTGCAAACGCAATTTTTGGTAACAAGCCTAGCGTTTTAGTCGGCGATTTCCTTTTCAGTCGCGCCTTTCAGCTTATGTCTCGTGACAGTTCACTAGAAGTTATCCGCATCCTTTCCGATGCTTCTGCGATTATTGCCGAAGGTGAAGTTCAGCAATTGATGACGTCCAACGATCTGGAAACAGACCGCGATGCCTATCTCGAAGTGATCAGCGGCAAAACTGCTATCCTTTTCGCAGCCTCCTGTCGCCTTGGTGCTGTCGTTGCAGAACGCCCGAAAGAAGAAGAAGAAGCCCTGGAGAATTACGGCCAATTCCTTGGCATCGCTTTCCAGCTTGTTGATGACATTCTAGACTATTCAGCAAAACAGGCCGCGTTAGGTAAAACCGTTGGAGATGATTTCCGCGAAGGAAAAATGACCCTCCCCATTATCTTAGCTTTCGAGCGAGCCAGTGACGAAGAAAAAATCTTCTGGACACGTGTGATTGAAAAGCTGGATCAAACCGACGATGATCTCGACACGGCCCTTGGTCTTCTGACAAAACACAATGCACTGGAAGACAGCATGGCGACCGCAAGAGAGTACGTGCAAAAAGCGATAGCCGCCTTGGATATCTTTCCAGATAGTGTTGAAAAAAGAGCTTTAATTGGTGCCGTGGAATTCTCTATCGAACGCGAATTCTAGAAACCCTCATCTCTCGACCGACCAGTCACTCAATTGAATTAACAATGGTTGTCTTTTTAAAAACACCCCTATAGGCTGAATGTACGCGGGCGTTATACCTATTCTATTGCCGTTTCCATTACCGCTTCCATTACTGTGCCGTCCCAACAAAATCTGAGTAGAGTAAGCCTAACTTGTAACAGCAATCTAAAGGTATTAACGATGAGTATCGAGTTCTTCCTCACCTCTATTGTTATTATTCTGGTTCCAGGCACCGGGGCCATTTACACGATAGCAACGGGGCTTAGTTCAGGAAGAGCTGCGTGCATTGCCGCCGCCTTTGGCTGTACTTTAAGTATATTACCTCATGTACTCGCCGCCGCTTTTGGGCTGGCTGCAGTTCTTCATACCAGCGCGCTTTTGTTCCAGGCAATCAAGTTCTGTGGCGTCGCCTATTTGCTTTATTTGGCGTACCAAACGCTAAAGGACACCGGACCTGTTAAGATGGAGGTTGGGAAAAAGTTACCGAATGGAAAACTGAAAATCATCACCAACGGCGTATTGATAAATGTATTGAACCCGAAATTATCAATTTTCTTTCTCGCTTTCTTACCTCAGTTCATCAGTACAAACACCACATCCCTTATTGCAGAGACCACAGTTCTGGGTGCCATCTTTATGGCAATGACTTTTATTATTTTTGTCATTTACGGCCTCTTCGCGGCAATGATTGGTCAAATAGCTCTTAGAAGCGAAAGGTTTATGCGCTGGTTCAGAAGGACAACAGCGCTGGCCTTTGCAAGTTTTGGCGTAAAGCTGGCCATAAGTGAAGCGCCATAAGTTATCGGGACAAGTTAACTGGTTAATGTCAGTTAACACTCTGTCAACGCTGTTGCTTTATTCTACGACCAGAGGGAGTACAGCTGCGTTCAAATGAAAAAATTCAAGACGACACAAGCCATTAACCGCTTAAGTATAATACTTGCCATCGTAGTACCACTGGTATTTATCGGCGTTATTATATTGAAAAACCAGCAGATTCCTGCCGGATTTGAAATCATCAAATTTGGCGGCATCATGCTTGCTATTGCTATTTTGGTCTGGTTGTCCGTTCGTATTACTGCCCTTCTCGCCAATATTCTGATCGATTGGCTGGATAAATTACTGGCCAGGGACCAACAGAAAAAAGGTCCCCAAAAAGAAAATAATAACGGCGAGAACAATCGTTTTCAGCCCAAGATTATTGACGCCGAAATCGTCGAAGAAGAAATATCCGATGGTGTTTGGCAAAAAGGTAATAGCGCAGAAGGTAATAGCACAAAAGGAACTGGCAAAGTAGAACCTGACTGGGCCAAAGCCACTTCAGACCCACACTTAGCGCTCTCAACACCTTCTTCGCAACAACAACCCAAGCTAAAACGCAAAAGAAGAATTGGCCCCCCCTCTCGCCTTAGCAAGACCATTATGGTTGTCCTTGCCTTTGCCATACTATTTGTACTGATCAGCAACCTGATGTCAGACGTATGGTTAACCCTACTTGCCCCTATTCCTGGTCTTTGGGCAATAATCAGCCTTTGGCGGATCTGGGATCCTAAAAACAATCCATCAAACACGCCACAAGAAGAAAATCATTCTTAAAAATTGTCATAAAACAAAGATTAGCTTTCCTATCCATGCAAATATAACCCACAGCACCTAGCTTATTCATCCTGTTGAGCTCAGTGTTACTGGAAGATTATTGGATATATTGTCTTGTTAAAGACTAATGATAAAGCCAGCCCAGCCATTACTGGCGAGCGCCCCAAATTAAGACGGCGCTTAACACTGCCCCTTCTCATCTTGTATGGGTTAGGTGTAACGATTGGGGCAGGAATTTATGTTCTCGTCGGAGCAACCGCTTCTAAAGCAGGAATATACGCGCCAATTTCATTTCTTATTGCAGCAAGTGTTGTAGCATTCACAGGATTTTCATACGCAGAGTTAGGGACACGTTATCCAGTAAGTGCCGGAGAAGCGGCCTATGTCAGTAAAGGGTTTAATTCCAAATACTTACCACTAATAACTGGGTTATTTGTCATTGTATCAGGGGTTATCTCTTCTGCTACAGTTGCAATAGGTGCCGCTGGATATCTACAAACTTTGGTCCCTATTTCTACTGATTATCTTACCTCTTTAATCGTCATCATAATCGGCATTATCGCCATATGGGGAATTCTTGAATCCGTTATTCTCGCCGCAATTTTTACTGTACTCGAAATAGGTGGATTGAGCTTGGTAATATGGATTGGTGCAACATCAAATCCAGATCTGGTCAATAAAATTCCGTCCCTTCTCCCTCCATTTGAACTTGCGGTTTGGAGCGGCATTCTTTCCGCAGGTCTATTGGCTTTTTTCGCTTTCATTGGCTTCGAAGATATCGCTAACGTAGCAGAGGAAGTAAAAAATCCACGAAGAACACTCCCTCTTGGTATAATTATTACCCTCGTTATTGCCACGATCATATATTTTGTCGTGGTATCAATCGTGGTCCTGACGATACCTATAGATACTTTAACTCATTCAGACGCACCACTCACTTTGATTTTTGTGAATGCAAGCCAGAATACACGCAATATCTTTAATGTAGTCGCAATCATTGCCACTATAAATGGAGCCTTAATTCAGGTGATAATGGCATCACGGGTTCTTTATGGATTGGCCTCACAAAATAGCCTCCCAGAGTTTTTATCCTATGTTCACCCCATAACCAGAACACCAATTATTGCTACTTTTGTCGTTATTTTCTTAATTATTATACTCGCACTTTTTTTTCCTATAGCTGAGTTGGCTGAAGCCACTTCACAAGTAGTACTTGTGGTTTTTGCTTTAGTGAACATGGCTTTAATCTTAATCAAGCGACAAGAAAAACCATCCTTATCACCCTCGTATTTTCAAGTACCTGGATGGGTACCTTTCTTGGGTTTTATTTCAAGTAGCTTGTTATTTCTAGCTAGTTTTATCTCGGCTTAGCTACGCCAAAATATACAAACGCTCTATTTTCGAACTACCTATCTTAAAAATCTATTCCATTAGATTTTCTAATCTAATGGAATAGATTTTATCGTCTTGCCTGATATAACAATCAAGCTACATTCCGTGAATAATAATTACTCAAATATCAGACTAAAACACAGAATAGAATAACGTAATGTTTCTTGTTGAGATTGCAGCCCTTTCAGCGGCGACCTGCTGGGCTATCGGTAGTATAGTATCTGTCATGCCTGTTGAACGTCTTGGAACCATCGGGTTCAACAGGGTTCGCATGCTTATCGTCTTTGCCATGCTTGGCAGTTACGTCAGTATATTTGGCGGCTGGGAAACCATCCGTCAGGATCAGATCGCTGAAATTCTGTTATCCGGTCTGATCGGAATATTGCTTGGTGATACCGCCCTTTTCGCCACCATGAACCGCCTGGGACCACGACGCACAGCGATATTATTCTCAACAAATGCCCCCATGAGCACATTGCTTGGTTGGATATTTTTAGGGGAAGCCCTCTCCCCTACTGCCTTAGTTGTTTAGTCCCGGCGTTTGCTGGATGGGGTTGATTTTGAATCTGTCT
>OJFV01000065.1_pt1 | contig 77581 bp, 82 predicted proteins | sample 1594391 | NCBI WGS metagenome assembly OJFV01 (sample SAMN05416856, study PRJEB24817) | seawater metagenome | isolation source: Sea water | place: Canada:Atlantic | collected 2013-11 | reverse complement strand
CTCATAACTCCCATGATAACACCTAATTTGCGTTATCTAGGACAGCCCCTAACTTTAAATGAGTGTATTGTCTGAAATTTTCAAAGCTGTTTCCAGACGACTCTTCCTGCTACGTCGTATATCTTGCAAGCACTTCCATTGGATCTTCTTTCGCACATGCCAATTGCCCATGACATTACGCGATGGGTATCTCTTCCACAGATTGAATCTGCACAAGTATAGCCGGACCAGCTAGAAGAGCCGTCTTCTGATACGGCAAAGGCTATGGGGTCTGATAGTAAATACTCTTTGTAGGCTTTTTGAATATCAGCACTTAATTGAATTGGTCCAGAGCCTGTCATTCCAATGTAGTGGGAATTGTTGACGCATGCTGATAGAGTGAAAACGAGTATTAGGATAGTTATTTTCGGTACGTTGATCAATGGTTACAGCCTCACTAAACGCGTGTAGTACTAATCATAATTTTCTACTGTATGCGAGTGCTAAAAGAAAGTATTTTTGGAGAAAATGATTGAGAAGAAGCTGGTGGATGAACTCTGGATGATCATCTTATTTCGCAATTAACAGCAGATCAATATCAACCCTTTGAGGGGGCATTTTCTTGGATCGGGCCTGTAACCATAAATAGAATTGTTGCATATTCTGGGAGAGGGTTATTTTTTGGTTTTAGCACGTGAGAAATTGTCTCATTAACCAGACCCGAGATCTCAATAGCATCTTCATCTGGCCAACCTTGAGCGATCGATCTTGATAAAAACCCTTTTGTTGTTGCTAAAATTGTTATGAGCTTTTGCCTATCTGACCAGCTATTTTCTGGTGTTTTAAAGTCGAGCCAACCCATGCAAGACGCCTATTTAAACCAGATTATCTAACGGAATAACCATAGCTTTTGAGGATATGTTATTCAAGCAGGGAAGGAGTTGGGCTTTCAAATACTCTTTGGAACCTCTTTTTGAAACTCCTAGTGACGCGCTGTGATCCTTGACACCTCTCGGGCTCTACCGCAGAGTTTTACACTGGTTGGGTAAGGATTTGTACAAGCTTTGGGCGGTGTTTGGCCCTCTTAATCCTCTCTCGGTTAAAGCCTGAAATTGTAATTGTTAAAATTTCAGGTTAACTATTGTGATGTGATGTGATGAAATGACTTGTCACCTCACGCTCACTTATCAAATTTATAGTACGTAATAGCTGCTTATAAAAAGAGTGCTGAGACCTTGGATGCTTGACGTTACCTTTAGAACAGCTGCGGTTGAATTGGCCTATAAATACTGGCTTGGAAAATGTCCACCTGTTCAAATGTCAGGTCATATTCCTAGTCAAATCCCTAGTCAAATCCCTAGTCAAATCCCTAGTCAAATCTCTGGTCAAATCTCTGGGCATATACCGGGCCGTGTCCATATTGATCCCATGGAAATGGTGGCGTTTTTGCCAAATATCTTATTATTGGATGTGCAAAGAGAGCCTTTGGATTTTCGGTTCCGTCTGGTGGGCACCAGTGTGATCCCTCTGCTTAACCGAGATTATACTGGGGAATGGATGAGCAATATTTCTAACCTGAAGGCCCCGGGAAAAGTTTGGACAAATTGCAGTTCTGCGGTTGAGTTTGCCGAGCCCGTTTATGCCTTTACGCCCTACACTGGACCGAAAAGAGGTATTATTGATGTGGAGGATCTCATCCTTCCGATGGCCGCAGATGGCAGCACTGTCGATATGCTAATGATCATCTTGGCTGCCACGGGAAAGAAGCCTGGGCGCCGTGAATAGGAAGGTTTTTTCTTGTGTGGTTGGTATCGCATTTGCAGTACCAATAAACACATTGAAGGATGACGGGGCCATGATAATGAAGCCGTCTAAACTCAGACATCCAGGAATCCTATTTAAGGAAATCAATATTCATTCAAAAATTGGTATGAGATAATTTTTTGGAACGGAGCCCCGCCAAGCAGATGATATCAGTTTGGCAGATGGTATCAGTTTTGATATTTTTGATATATCCGCTCGTACACACCGGATTTACGCACCGCATCCAAAGCGCCCTGCCAACGCCTGATCACTGGGTCAGGTATCTCTTTCGAAAAGGCTATACTAAGCGAAAATTCAACGAGTTTTACCCCAGTAGGCACAAGGCTATCTAGGGGTTCTCCCATGGAGCGCAAGTAATAAGCCAAACCGAGGGGTGTGAAATTGGCCAACAGATCCGACCGCCCTTGCAGAACATGTTTGATCTGGTCCTTGTTGTTGGTGAATTTAGTATAGTTATCGAAACCGAGTGCTTCTAACTTGGCCTGGATTATGCCTTTATTGGAAACCACGATCCCTTCGACCAACCGAGCATCCTCGAGACTGCTAAAACTACGGTCATCCTCCTTGCGCTTGTATAGATAAATCACTTCATCAACCAAAGCACCGACCCACTTGTATTTATTATCTCGTTTCGGGGTACGGAAATAGGAAAAACCCACTGCATTAGGTTGGGCGTCCAGCACTTTGGTTGTCCGGGCCCCTGGATATACTCTGATTTCATGGCTTTCGCCCAACTCGGCCATCATGGCTTGGATGATTTCCGTCGAAAATCCGGTTAACTCTCCGTCCCTGGTGAAATTATAGGGCGCCCATTCCGCTGTAACGAACAATAAAGGCTCGGCGGCACGGATCGTGTTGGATAAAATCAGGGATAGCAGACCCACTGTAAACAGAAACACTTTCATACCTTGTCCAACTCCTAAATCCGGGAACAATCATAACACTGATCGATTAGTTACGATAACTGTTATTAGGATCAGTATCTTAGATAGAAAAAAATCCTTGATACCGGAGGAGGGGGCGTCGGAAATTATGTGTAGATGACCTATGACATGTTAACCGGGAGCCAGTTTTCCTGCCGTTCTGACGATAGCTGCGACCCCCAGTTGTCTCCGCCACTTACTGGATTTTATACCCCTTATACGTTCAAATAAAATGAACTGGATCCTCGGTTGAAATAGTCTTGTTGCGTGGGTAGGAAGACATTTGATGTTTGAGAGTGTTTGTCCTTGATGTTGAGCTCTCGTTTGTGATTTTTGCAGTGGAGCGGAATACAAACTCTCTTGACAGAATGTTGATTAAAAATATATATAGTTAGTTAAGCGAACTAATTGAATTGAACTGATGTCTTTACCCCGATCCCTTGAACGGCTTCACCGACAGCTTACCGACCTTTGGTCGGATACGTCTGATCGGCCTTGTGAATTGACACATAGTGAGTATGGCTATTTGCGTGCTATTGAACGGTTGGATGGGGAGCAACTGGCCCGGGCTGCGGGTGAATTTGTTCCCGAAGTTGTTCATGCTGGTAAGCCGGGTGGTAACGCGAGGGGGAAATTAAGTATTCCCAAACTTGGTGATCCCCACATTAGTGATCCAAATTCTGGTGATATAGGCCACCATCTTCAGGATCTTGTCGCGTTGCTAAAGGTGCGTAAGGCCTCGGCAAGTGTGGCGATTGCCAAGTTGGAAAAGCGTGGGTTGATATGCCGTTTTGCTTGTCAGTACGACGCCCGAGCTCAACACATTGTTCTCACTGATAAAGGAAAAGAAAGCCTGCGAGCGGAAGAGGTGGTCTATGAGGCCGCGACCGCACGAATTGAAAATCTTCTTACGCCGGAAGAGCTGAGCGCGTTGAAAAGCTGTCTTTCTAAAATCGACAAGGCGTTTTAAGACACCAGAATTTAAAGCAACGGGTACTTAGGGCGCGGTTATTTAAGGTTCTGGTATTGTTGCTCTGGTTTTATGGTTTCACGCCCATAAAGTAACCCATGACAAGCTTGGAAATCTAAGTCCTTCAAAGCTTAATGTTAAACGCAACATTTGATCAGGAGAGGACTCTTTAAGAGTAAAAATTTTTTAAACTTTATAGTTAGTTAGTCTGACTTCTTAGTAAGAGAAAGAAAATCAATGAACGAAAATTTACAGCAACACGACGATGAACCGACAGATAATCACATTTGGAATGAGGAAGTCGCCACCACTTATGTAGAAAAATACGGCGAACATCCGATTAATCGCCAGACTGCTGAGCGGGCGGGGCTTACACCAGATGATTACTTGCTTGATATCGGCTGTGGCAGTGGCTCGGCCTTGCGGGCTGCAGCAACCATTGTGACCCATGGTCAGCTTATTGGCGTCGACCCAACCCCGGCGATGGTACGGTTTTCCCAAACCGAAAGCGCCGATCATCCTGGGTTTGGACGCATGCGTTTTCTCCTCGGCGGGGCAGAGGCTTTGCCGCTACCAGACAACAGGGTAACGGTTTGTTGGGCGATTAATTCCCTGCACCACTGGCAGGATATTGCTCAAGGTTTGGCGGAAGCCCGCAGGGTGATTGTACCAAACGGTCGGTTTATTGTTGTGGAGGAAATATTCCCCGAAGGTCACGGGTTTGAGGCTGATGAGGTGAAGATGCACCTGAGCTCGGCTGGTTTTGAGGTTGAGGGTGCCAGCATCCAAGAGACGGATGATGCTCAATTCAATGTCTTAGTCGCACGCAACGTAGTCGAACACAACGTAAAGGAGGACTAAAAATGGATCTGACAACAACACTTATCGGATTTTCCTTTTACATCCTGATTTGGGAAAAGTTGCCGGAATGGGGCACCTGGTTTAATGCTCTTCTAAAATGGTTGCCCAGACCGATTCAGGCGCTCTATGAGCAGTGGCGTTGTCCCTATTGTGTTGGGTTCTGGATGGCATTGGCACTCCATGCTGCGACGGGGCTCTGGACCCTTCCGGTGTTGGAAAACCTGCCTTTGTTTTGGGGCGCATTAGGTCCTGTGATCGGCTGGTTTTTGGATGCCTTGGCAACGGGGATCCTGATCTTGATTTGTAAACTGTCCCTTGACGCAATTGGCCTTCCGGCCATGAAAGCCTATATGATGAAAGCCGAGTTCAAAAAGGACATGGCCGCTAAATCCAAAGAGTAGTTCTAAAGCTTAATGGAAACGGACACGCCGAGGAGTGACGTATGGTATGCTCGGTGTGTTTGTATAAATCTTTGAACCAAGAATGCTTTTGTTGTGTATGAAGCTATCGCGAGGAAGTTTTTACGGTAATGTCAGAGACAGTTAACGGGTCTGGAAACGACGGCCCTATAAATACAATCTCCTCGTGTGCGTTTAGCACGCCTAGACTTCAGGTTAAGGCGTGGAATACTGCGCCTGCGGATCTTGCAAGCTTGGAAGCGGAACTGTCTGTTATACTTACCCCGGCAGTGACGGCGTTTTTACCAGAACCGTTGCGGCTTGCCAAAGGCGTAGACCCGGTTGCCCGGTGGATCGCTACGCGTAACGGCGAAAGTGACGTGTTTGCCGTTCGCGATAAATCAACTCACGCGTTGTTTGGATTGCTTATTCTTGCTGCATCTCAGGAGCGAGGTTGTCCCTTGGAAATAAGGCTCGGCTATCTACTTGCCGAAAAGACCTGGGGCAAGGGCATCGCAACCGAATTGGTCAAGGGGTTGGTGGTGTGGTGCAGGGAAAGTCATCTCTCTGGCCATTTGCTCGGTGGCGTCGAAAAGGGGAACCCGGCCTCGGCCGCTGTATTGATCAAGGCAGGTTTTGAAAGATCGGACATGCTATCTTCAGGTGAGACAGATACTTTTGAATTACGCCTTTGCCCCTAAGCTTGCTAAGCGTTTGCTCGAGATATGTTCGCGTTTGATTTGCGCGCGCCACAGGCGGAAGGAGCTTTCGACAAAATCCAGATGGGCGAGAGCTGCGGCTTTGGCTTTTACTGGGTCGCGGTCTAGAATGGCGGCCCCGATTGCCTGGTGTTGTTTGAGCAGCTTTTCGCCAGTGCCATCGATGGAGCGCAGGAAATCCCGACTGTAAAATACGCCCTTGCGGGTGAGTTCATAGATCGAAGTCATGACGTGAACCAGTAAAACGTTGTGACTGGCATCTACTATGGCGGAGTGAAACCCGATATCGGCTTCTTTGGAAACTTCGGTGTCGCCATTTTCGTGGGCGTATTGCAGTTTGTTGAGGAAGAACTCGATGCGCTGCCGGTCTAGACGGGTGGCGCGTTCCGCAGCCAATTGCGCGGCCAGACCTTCTTGCTCGCGGCGGTATTCCAGGTAATCAAAGAACACGGACTTATTGCGTGCGATCAGGTTTATCAGGGCTGGGGTCATGGCATCGTTCATCAGCGGCGCGATAAAAGAGCCTTCGCCGTGCCGGATCAGGATGAGTTGGTTTTCTTCCAATCTCTTGAGGGCTTCGCGCACCTTTGGCCGAGAGACTTCCATAACTTCTGCAATTTCGCGTTCGGATGGAAGTTTTGCGCCCTCTTTCAGGACCCCTGAAATGATCAAGTCTTCGATTTGCTGGGTTACGGAATCGACAACAGATCCGCTTTTAACAGGCTCAAAAAGGTATTCGTCAGATTGCATTTTATCCATCCGGGTCGTGAATAACACCATAGTGGTAAATTTTATTTCCCAGTGCAAGTTTTGAAATTTGAAGTCAGATTTTGAACCGGATCAATTATCTGAAACTGCACACAAGACACTCTTAAATAACAAAAAGATGAATGAAAAAATTACGATCAGGATTGGGAAGAGGTGTGTTCCTTTCCTTATTATCCTGGTTAAAAGTGCCTTGTATTATAAGGCTTGGTGCAGAAAATTGTTGATATTTTTAGAGGTAAAGTTTATTTACCATTATGCGATTAGTTCAGGGAGGCGGCATGTGAATGTTGTTTTTGAGACGGTCGTTAACAAAAACAATGGAGAATAAAATGAAACAATCTCTTCTAAGTATTGCAGTCGCCGCATCAATGTTAACGGCACCGATTGCCGCAACAACGGCACTTGCCAAAGACAAGCTTTTACTCAAAACCCCGATTGCTTTTTCGACGGCGTTACCTGGTCTGGGAAGTCCGATCCCACGGGTGGCAGAACAGCTCAGTACTTTGTCCGGTGGCACACTGAAAATGAAAGTGTACGAGCCGGGTAAACTGGTTCCTGCCTTTGAAATTCTCGATGCTGTGTCTTCTGGAAAAATCAATTCCGGTTATGCGACAGCGGGCTATTGGGCCGGTAAAATTCCTGCGTCTTCCTTGTTTTCAGCGGTTCCTTTTGGTCCTGAAGCGGGTGAATACATGGCGTGGTTGTACTACGGCAACGGCATGAGCCTCTATCAGGAAATGTATGACCAGGCGGGCTATAATGTAACCGTCCGTCCTTGTGCCGTGATTGCACCGGAAACTTCTGGTTGGTTTAAAAAAGAGATCAATACAGTTGAAGATCTCGCCGGTTTGAAGATGCGTTTCTTTGGCCTTGGCGGCAAGGTAATGCAGAAACTTGGTGTTGCAACATCCCTGCTTCCTGGTGGCGAAATTTATCCAGCACTTGAAAAAGGCGCGATTGATGCGACAGAGTTTTCTATGCCCGCAATTGATGCCCGTCTAGGCTTCCACAAACTGGTAAAGTATAATTACTTCCCAGGTTGGCATCAGCAGGCAACCGTGTTCGAGCTCCTGATTAACAAGGATGTTTGGAACGGCATGAGCGATCAGCACAAAGCAATCGTTGAAACGACTTGTAAAGCCTCCATGGCTGACAGTTTTGCCGAAGGTGAAGCCATTCAGCACGCAGCAATGATCGACAACGTTGAAAACAACGGTGTGATTATGAAACAGTGGTCTCCTGAAATGCTGGAAACTTTCCGCACCACCTGGAACGGTGTTGCTAAGGAAGAAGCTGCCAATGACCCGTTCTTTGCCAAGGTTTTTGCTGATCTTACGGAGTTCCGCGATGGTTATTCTATCTGGAAAGAAAACGCGTTTCTTCCTAGAAAATAAAATCAAAACTATGAACGAAGATAAGACCTAAACTTTAGGTCAAAGAGGTTAAGGGTCTATACCCTAAGTCAGGGGCGGTATCACTCCCAACCGCACCCTGACTTATCTCTCTTTACGACTGCGAATATATGGAAAAAAGAGGTCGAAAAGGCCTGATCCTTAAGAACTATGATGACGCCTTAAAACGATGATCAAAGATAGTGCGCAGGCTTTTAAAGAACAGGCAGGTAAGTATGTCCAGCAACAGTTTTGAAGCATCCAAACCCATTTCTGACCCTAAATCTAATCCGGCCCTAGACCCCGGATTAGATCCAGTCGAGACCTATGAAGCTCTGATAGAGCATGAAGACAGTGATAGGCAGAGTTTTGCTGTTGCTCTGGATCGCTTTGTCAAAACCACGGGTCATGTGGTGATGTGGGCTAATGTTTTACTAGTCCTTGCCATCGTCTCTCAAGTTGGTATGCGTTATCTCTTTAATCAGAATTACCCAAAACTGGATGAGATCCAGTGGCACTTCTATGGCTTGGTGACCATGATCGGCATTTCTTATGCGCTGGTGACCGACAGTCATGTCCGGGTTGATCTTCTGCACATGCAGCTTAGCCGTCGCGCCCAACGCTTTATCGAAATAATTGGTATTTTAATTCTGCTTTGCCCCTTTATCTATTTGATGATTGATCAGGGCTATGACTATTTCTCTGAAAGCTTGCGGGTCAATGAGCGGTCAAGTAGCCCGACAGGATTGCCGGCACGTTGGGCGTTAAAGGCCGTTATACCGTTAAGCTTTTCACTCCTCGGCATCGCTGCCTTGGCGCGCTTAATCCACGATGCCCACGCCCTGTTTGTTACGGACAATATTGAACGCCAGGGTGCTGGCCTTAAATTGATTTTTTGGGCCTTGGCTGCGTTTGCGCTTGTTACCTTTGGTATGTCTTTTCTGGTTGAAAGTACCGAAGACAAACTCGTTGTCATGATGTTCATGGGCTTCATTGCCTTGCTGTTTACGGGATACCCTGTGGCTTGGGTACTGGCGGGTGTCGGTGTTGCTTTTTGTGGTTTGGCCTATCTGTTTGATAATGATCTCATGCTCTGGACCGGGCTTGAAGGTACTCTGACCGGGCTCGATTATCTTACGCTTGGAGCGACGATCAACCGGGTGTACGCCACCATGTCAAACCCGGTGTTGGTCGCGCTGCCAATGTTTATCTTTATGGGGTTGATGTTGGATGAAAGTGGTGTCGCCGAGCGTTTGATGACATCGATGCAAAAACTGTTTGGTACCGTGCGCGGTGGTCTTGCCATTACCGTGACCCTGATCGGCATTATTCTCGCTGCTTCCACGGGGATCATCGGGGCGTCAGTGGTTTTGCTTGGGGTCATGTCTTTACCATCTATGATGCAACAAAAATACTCCAAACCCTTGGCAACTGGGGTGGTGGCAGCATCGGGTACACTTGGAATATTGATCCCGCCGTCGATCATGTTGGTGATCATGGCGGATCAAATGGCCTTATCAGTTGGTGATCTCTTTATGGCGGCCGTCTTCCCCGGTGTGATCATCGGCGGGCTCTATTTGCTCTATATCTTCGTTATCTCATATATCAAACGCGATGTGGCACCTGTTCCCGATGGCGCCGTTGCCCCGGACTGGAGTGCGGTAAAGGATGTGCTGGTTGCAGTGCTGCCGACCTTTGGCCTGATCTTCGCGGTTCTGGGATCAATCTTCGCCGGGATTACCACACCGACCGAGGCTTCGGGTGTTGGCGCACTTGGCGCAACTCTGCTGGCATTGGGCTATCGCAAACTTACTCTGCAAAAACTTTTCAATGTGCTGAAATCGACCTTTAACAGGACAGCTTATATTTTCGCTATCTTCCTTGGCGCAACGGTGTTTTCATACGTATTGCGCGAGCTCGGGGGTGATGAGTTGATCGAAAGCTTGGTGGCCTCAACGGGTTATGGTGCGTATGGCACGATAATCTTTATTCTCTTTATCGTGTTCCTGCTTGGCTTTGTACTTGACTGGATAGAGATTACCCTAATTGTTCTTCCTTTGATGCGGCCGATCGTAAACGGTCTCGGCCTAGATATCCCTGGATTTGATGTCATCGATGAACCGACACTGATTTGGTTCGTCATACTGGTGGCGGTCACATTACAGACCTCGTTCCTGACCCCTCCAGTTGGCTTTGCATTGTTCTATCTCAAAGGGGTATGCCCTCCAGAAATTAAGCTCAGAGACATCTATCGTGGTATTATTCCCTTTGTGTTGTTGCAGCTCACGGGCTTGGCTCTGGTGTTCTTGTGGCCCGCTCTTGCGACGTGGTTACCCTCGATTGCTTACTAGGCAGTCGCTTATTAGGATCTCGTGATGACAAACCCAGAAGATCATACAGAAGGTCATGCCGATCTTATCCAGAGTTTTCGCAGCGTTGTCGGACGGCGTTATGTCTTAACCGATCCTAAAAAGACCGAACGTTTTCGCAAGGGTTTTCGCTCTGGCCAGGGAGAAGCCATTGCGGTAGTGCGCCCAGGCTCCTTATTGGAGCAATGGAAAGTCCTCGAGGCTTGCGTTGTCGCCGATAAGATTGTGATCATGCAAGCGGCCAATACCGGGCTGACTGAAGGGTCTACGCCTAAGGGAAGCTACGACCGGGATGTTGTCTTAATCAATACCAATCGAATAAAGCAGATCCAGGTGTTGGGTGAGGGAAAACAGGTGATCAGCTTTCCGGGCTCCACCCTTTTTGATCTTGAGAAGTTACTCGCACCTTTAAAACGTCTGCCCCATTCGGTGATCGGGTCATCTTGTATAGGTGCGTCAATTGTCGGCGGAGTGTGTAATAACTCCGGTGGTTCCTTGATCGAGCGCGGGCCGTCTTATAGCGAGCTCTCTCTCTTTGCCCAGATCAGCAAAGACGGTCAGTTGGAGCTGGTCAATCATCTCGGGATTAAGTTGGGTGAGGGGCCAGAAGAAATTCTCAGTAATCTTGAGGCTGAAAACTACGACCCATCCGATATCTTGCAGACTAATAACAAGGCTTCTGACAGTGAATACCACGAACGGGTACGTGAAATAGATGCAGATACGCCCGCGCGTTTTAATGCTGACAAGCGAAGGTTATATGAGGCCAGCGGCTGTGCGGGAAAACTGGCGGTTTTTGCCGTGAGACTGGATACCTATCCTCGTTATGACAGCGAACAGACCTTTTACATCGGCACCAACGATGCAAATGAGCTGACCGAGATCCGCAGATCCATTCTGGAGAACTTTGATAACCTCCCGGTGTCTGCGGAATACATGCATCAGGAAATTTATGATATTTCCGAGCGTTACGGTAAAGACACCCTGATGATGATCAATGTCTTTGGGACGGATCGTCTACCGACATTTTTTGCTCTCAAAGGTGCGATTGATGCCCGGTTGAACAAGATAAAGTTGTTACCTAAGAACTTGACCGACAAGTTTATGCAGGGTGTTGGGCGCTGTTGGCCCAATGTATTACCCAAACGTATGCGCGCCTTTCGACAAAGGTTCGAACACCACCTGATCTTAAAAATGCGCGATCAGGGGGCAGATGAAGCAAAAGCTTTCTTAACGAAGTTTTTTGCCAATAAAAGCGGTGATTTTTTTGACTGCACCCCACACGAAGGCAAAATTGCCGGGCTACATCGCTTTGTCGCTGCCGGGGCCGCGATCCGTTATCAGGCGGTACATGCGAATGAAGTTGAAGACATCCTAGCGCTCGATATCGCACTCAGACGAAATGACCGTAACTGGTTCGAAAAGCTGACAAAAGATATTGAAGATAAGTTGGTTCACCGCCTCTATTACGGACACTTTATGTGCCACGTCCTGCACCAGGATTACATCGTTAAAAAGGGTGTAGATGTCGCCAAACTTAAAGCGGATATGCTGGCGATATTAGATCAGCGCGGCGCAGAATACCCAGCCGAACACAACGTCGGTCATATCTACGAAGCAAAACCCGACTTGGCCAACTTCTATAAATCCATTGATCCGACCAACAGCTTTAACCCCGGTCTTGGTAAAACCTCGCGTAACAAACATTACGGATAAAAGGTTATTACCGCGTTTTAATCCCCAAGCCAGATAATAGCCACGATAACATTTGGTGAACGAATGGTGGTTTCAGGTCTTGGCGTCAGGTGAGGTGGGCTCATACTTCTTTTGAAGGTGAGAAGATAATCGCTTCGCGTGTGGTTCTCATGTTTTGTGAAATGTAATTTTAATACATTTTTCCTGTTTTTATTGGGCTGCGTAAATGTGACCTCTTTTTAAGAGGGGGGATAGTTAGTTTATCAGCTATATTATTTATGGTTTCTGATTCGAATATTTTGTGCGTGAATCGGCATATAAAATTACACTTATGTCCCGTATAATGGTGAAATCTAACAATAATTCACATATTTTAATTTTTTTTTGAAGATAGAGCTATTTGATAAAAACATATGTCCGCGTGTGCTATCTGTTTGATTTTTAACTTGTATATACTTGAGTGAAATAGTGTGCTTAACATTAATTTGGTTCATATGGTGCGGCGCAGCACACTTAATGCGATTGTTTTTTAATGACTCTTTAAGAAAATCACCGTAATTTTCCTACATCCGGTCTCCCGGGGAACCTAAAATGAACTGTTTTGTTTGGTGGTGTGTGGTTAGAGTTTAACGCAGTTCATCATGTCTAGAGTTTGGTCTTGATGATAATATTTGGGATGTGGAGACAGGATGCGAAATTGGATTAAGTCGTTTCGATTTTTGGACCTTGAAGTTTGATGGTTACAAGTGCGTTGGGTCTGATTGAGTGTGGTATCTGTTGAGTATGGTAATCGAGCGTGTGGTACGGGCCTAAAGTATAGGTGTCTGATTTCAACACTTCAAAGGCACTTCCTTAAGGGGGATCTAGCCAACGTGGAAACCGAATACGGATCAGGAGAAGTTCATCCTGATCAATTGTAATACCTGCAGCGTTTGTGCTGTGATGTAAGGCTGAGCAAGATTTCGGCGCGATAGTTAAGTGGGGTGATCGCGAGGATTTTAGTTTAGTGGAGTGTAGTTCTGCATTGCATGCGCGGGTATCGGGGTAAGTACAGATCGTAAGATGGCCCAGGTAGCGGCCTTGGTTTAGATGAACGCAGGTAATATCTGAGGGGGTATTTAGCGTTCTGCCTTTGAATTTTGTTGCGGGGTTTGATGGTTGGAACAGGATTGTGGGGCCTTTAAGTAGGTCCGGCCTCTTTGTAGGTCTGACCTCTTTGTAGGTGCTGTCGGTAGGAGACGCCCATCCTTTTCTGAGTTATCGGGGGATATCATTAAACCCCCGCAGCAAAAATTTCTGATAGTCTTCCCTGATATTTTACAGAGTACATTTTAGAAATAGTTTGCCTTCTATAATCGAAGTCTTTTTATATTCAGTTCAATAACCTGTGATCTCTGTAATACCTTAATCTTCCCTGATATTTTCATCTGACAAAATTCGATATTTTTCTTTATCCAGATCATCATATTGAGAAGACCTGACCGTATAAATAAATGCTGCCAGAGCAATAGATCCCAGGATGAGTGAAATTGGGATCAGGTACAAAAGAGAACTCATTTTATTTCCCCAAACGTAATGCATTTATCATAACGATTAACGATGAAGTCGACATCAGAATAGCTGCGATCATAGGCGTTAATCCTCCCAGTAAAGCAATTGGTAAGGCAATCAGATTATATATCAATGAGAACGTCAGATTTTGCTTTATCAATTTACGTGCTTTTTTGGCTAAAGTTAAAGCGGTTAGAGCAGGGACAAGACGATCTCCAACGAGGATGATATCAGCTGCCGATTGAGTGGCACTGGCCGCTGAAGACAAAGCCATTGAGCTATGGGCCGCGGCAAGGGATGGTGTGTCATTTAATCCGTCCCCTATCATCAAAGTACGCTGACCGTTATTTTCAATATCAGTAATAGAGGCAATTTTATCTTCGGGGCTTAGTTTGGCGTGCCAGTTAGAAATCCCAAGCTCCTTCGCTGCCAAGGCAACGGATGTTTTGCTATCACCAGATAGTAACGTTATGGGAAATCCTTGATCGTTGAGCCCCCCCAACAAAGCAGGTGCGTCATCTCTCAGGGTATCTTGAAAGCGAAGGCACGTTGAATCGCCGCTCAGAGGTTTGAACCACAAGGAAGGTCCCTCGAGATCATCCTTTTGAGATACCCCGACAAACTCAGCAGAGCCCAGGCGCGTGCCATCAGTTGCCAAAAGTCCTTGCCCTGTAATTTCTGTACATCCCTTTTCGGCAGGCACGGGGTGTAATCTAGTCAACGCCTGGGCCAAAGGGTGCGTTGAATTTGCCGCCATTGCGCAGGCACGCTCGGCGATATCGGATTGTAAGTCTTGATCGAGCGATAATTGTGCCGTGGTCAGAGTTCCTGTTTTATCAAATATGACATGTTGTATCTCTGCCAAACGTTCTAACGCGCCTTCTGAACGCAGAATAACACCAGATCCCATCAGCAAATTAACGGCACGGACAACAACGGCAGGGGTGGCAAGACCCGCTGCACAAGGACATGTCACGACCAACACGGCAACCGAGATTAACAATGACTCAGACAAGCTGGCATCAAGCACAAAAAACCACAGCAAGAACCCTAAAATAGCGCCGCCGATAACGACGGGGCCATAGGCACGGGCAAACTTGTCTGCCAGTAATTGAGTGCGGCCTCGGTGTGCTTCTGCTTGTTCGGTCAAAGCAGCGATTTCTGCCAACCGGGACCCCGTACCAACAGAAGTAACAGCCATTTCAATGGCCACATCGACAATCTTGCTGCCTGCAACAAGCTGATATCCCTCACTGACTTCTTTTGGGATGCTTTCCCCGCTAATAATGCTTTCATCTACGAAAGCTGTGGTACTGCTTAAAATGCCGTCCGCAGGTATGGTTTCACCGGGACACACTAAAACCCGATCCCCTGTCACCAGATCTTCAGCCAGAATATTTTCGCGGGAGCCGTCAGGGTTTAACCTTACGGCCTTGCCCTGAAGTATAAGGCGTAAATTATCAGAAGCTGAGCTTGAACGTTTACGCATTCCTTGCTCAAGCACACGCCCGATCAACAAAAAGAAAATCAAAGAGATCGCAGCATCAAAATACACGTGTTCGGATTGCTGACCAAGCTCATAAAAGCTGGCGAGTAACGTTGTGATAATTGCCAATGCAATGGGGACATCCATTGACATTCTCATTGCCCGTAAAGCTTTAAAAGCGGGAAAAAAGAATACCGAACCGGCATAAACCACAGCTGGAGTTGCGATCGCTGCCGACAATAAGTTCATGAATTGGCGGGTGTTTTCACCCATATCAGTAACCATCCCGGCCCAAACCGCAAACGAGATCGCCATGACATTCATGGTTGCAAAGCCAGAAATTGCCATTGGTATCAACAAGCTTTTTTCTGCTGGCTGATCGTTGCTTTCAACAAAGGGGATCGCGGTATAGCCAACTTCAGATAGGTGAGCCAATATCTTTTCGGCAGTGTTTTTCTCTGGATCCCAGACAAAGTTTAAACGCTTGGTACTTGCATTCGCGTGCGCGCGGACAACGCCATCGATTTTTAAAGCATGGCCCTCGACCTTAATTGCGCAGCCACCACAACTCATCTCGGCGACAGTACAGTTTAAACTGAACAGGCCGGTGCCTTCGTCTTGTTGAAATGCGTCTATATGAGAGGCTTGCATCATTTATTGGATTATTCCCTATTGGGCACTTATTTCTTGGCCCTCAAAGGCATGCATAGCCACAGATACGTGCCAATATTTATATCCAGCATAAGCCAAAAACAAAATGAATATGATGGCAAAGACCGAATTGCGATATTTGGTATCATCCATTTTTTGCGTTCCAGTTACTCACTTTCAGGGTTTCCCTTAATCGAGTTTCTATTCTTCGAGTTCATGACTTTGCCAATAAACATACAGGGCCAGTTTTCGTATGTCGGCTTTGGATAAACGGTTTTCCCACGAGGGCATAACACCCTTTCGACCGTGCCAGATGGTATCGGAAAGGGTCTGTGCATCCCCGCCGTAAATCCAGAAATTATCCGTTAGAATGGGGGCGCCGCTTTCGAGCCCGCCTTCGCCGCCATCTCCGTGACACCCAGAACAGTTCTCTTCGAATAACTCTGTGCCGGAAGCGAGTAGGGCTTCATCATGTGGCTGGCTTGAAATCGACTGAACATAAGCAACCAACTCCGAGATCTCTTCCTTGGTCAAAATCTCGTCACGACCAAAGGCAGTCATTTCTGCGTACCGTTCTTCATCATGGCCAGAGTTGATGCCATATAGAATGGTTGCTTCAATCTCTTCTGGTAAATCAGACCAGAGCCAGGCCTCATCCTTGAGGTTTGGAAACTTGGTTTGTCCCTCTAGGTCGGCGCCATGACACGCGCCACAATTATCGGCAAAGAGAACGGAGGCACTCGTTTCATATTGCTTTCGAATATCAGAGTTTTCAGCCAGTTCATCAATCGGCAAAGAAAAAAGCGTTGCATTGGAAACGTCACGTTCTTTGGAACTGGATTGTAGTATGTCGATCACTTCTTCACGCGAAGAGTAACCCGTTAAGCCGCGTGTGAAGTCGGTTACATAAGGCCAGGCGGGGTAGAGCACCCAGTAACAAATAGAAAACAGAATTGTTAATTGGTACGACCATGTGACGACGCGGGGAATGGGGGTGTTAAGCTCTTTAATACCATCCCACTCGTGGCCTGTTGTGTCTTGGCCACTTACTTTATCATGTTCTATTTGCATGGTTTGTCATCTTCTCGTAGGGGCCATTTTGCAGCATCATCATAACCTTTGCGTTTGCTCGGCCAGTAAATCCATATAACTGCGGCGAAAAACACGACAAATAAGTAGAGTGCTCCCCAGGTTTTGGAGAAGACGAGAACTTCATCATGGATCATCTTACCAACTCCTCTTTTTTCAGTGCGTCAACTTCGACAAGTGTGCCAAGCATCTGCAAATAGGCGACTAGGGCATCCATTTCACTCACGCGATCTCTGTTGCCATCGAAATCATGTATATTGATGCCTTCGCCATAGCGCTCAATGATTTCATCTTCGAATTCAGCTTCGGGGTCAGCTTGAGCGGCCGTATCCTTAATCGCGTTTTCTATGTGCTCTTCGCCATAGGGAACCCCAACGCGTGATTGCGCCACTAACGCAGCTCTCATTTTATCCGTGTCAAGGTTGGTATCGGCCAAAAATCCGTAACCAGGCATGACCGAACCTTTGACCACTTCTCGAGGTGCCTTCAAATGCGCGACGTGCCAGTCATCGGAATATTTACCACCAATTCGTGCCAAATCAGGCCCTGTGCGTTTAGATCCCCATTGGAAGGGATGGTCGTACATGCTCTCCGCGGCCAGACTAAAACTGCCGTAACGATCGACATCAGACTTTAAGGTCCGGATCATCTGGCTATGGCAGGCATAACATCCTTCGCGAACATAAATATCCCGACCGGCTAGCTCTAACGGGGTGTAGACCCGCATGCCCTCAACTTTTTCCACTGTATTATCGATTGTAAACAGCGGGGCAATTTCAAAAAGCCCGCCCAAAGAGGCTACCAGTATAATCATTATGGTGAACTTCAAAGAATGACGTTCAAGTTTTTGGTGTGCAGTAGACATGATTATTCCCCTGCTGCGACTGGTAAGTTGCTGGATTGCTGCGGGGCTTTTTGAGGACCTTGAACTGTCATATAGATATTGTAAGCCCCAATTAATGCCCCGATAAGGTAAAGCAGTCCGCCGATTGCCCGGGCTACGAAATAGCCGTGCATAGCGTCAACACTATCCATAAAGGAATAGAGGAAGTTGCCTTCGCCATCGTAGGTCTGCCACATCAATGACTGTGTAATGCCGCTGTTCCACATAGCACCGACGTAGATAAATGTACCGGTTAAAGCCAACCAGAAATGCCAGGCTTCCAGACGAATTGAATACACACCATCGCGTTTCCAAATCCACGGCACCATCTTGTACATGGATCCAAAGGTTATGAAGGCAACCCAACCGAGAGCCCCGGCATGGACATGCCCTATGGTCCAGTCAGTATAGTGGCTCAAGGAATTTACTGGCTTGATCGCCATGAATGATCCCTCGAACGTTGTGAGGCCGTAAAACAAGACCGCCACCATCATAAATCTGATGGCAGGATCGGTACGGACCTTATCCCACGCGCCATTGAGAGTTAATATCGCATTGAAAACAGATGCCCAGCTCGGCACGATGAGGATGACAGACATTGTCATGCCCAAAATCTGCACCCAGTCGGGGAGGGCGGTGTAATGCAGGTGGTGAGAGCCAACCCAGAGATACAAAAATGTTATGCCCCAAAAGCCGACAATGGACATGCGATAAGAATAAATAGGACGGTTGGCCGCTTTGGGTAAAAAGTAGTAAACCATCCCCAGAAAACCTGCGGTTAAGAAGAAACCTGCAGCGTTGTGCCCGTACCACCACTGGGTCATAGCATCTTGGACCCCTGAAAACAGGGAATAGCTTTTGGTGTATTCAAGACCAAAAGGCACGACCAGATTGTTGACGATATGTAACATTGCAATGACAACGATAAAAGCCAGGTAATACCAGTTTGCGACATAGATATGAGGTTCGGATCGACGCGCCAAAGTACGCATGTAAATCCAGAAATACCCGAGCCAGACAATCAGCAGCAGTATATCGGCATACCATTCCGGTTCAGCGTATTCACGTCCTTGGGTAATGCCCAAGGGATATCCGGTTACCGCGAGTAAAACGAAAAGGTTATAGCCTCCAAAAACCAACCAGCCCAGATAACCACCCGCAAGACGTGCACGCGATGTCCGCTGTACGACATAAAATGACGTCGACATTAATGCATTACCAGCAAAGCCAAAAATAACAGCTGTGGTATGGATTGGACGGATCCGCCCAAAATTAGTCCAGGGCAAATCACCATTCAGGTCTGGATAGGCAAGCTGCCATGCCAGAACGTCTCCGACAGTAAAGCCGATTATTCCCCAGAATAAACAACCGAGTACGCCCCATTTTATGACTTCATCATTGTATTCCAGACTCTTTGGTTCAAGAGGTCTGTTCATACGACGAACAACAGTCAGAACGGCCCAAGCTGAAAACAATATCATCAGCCAGCCATGAAGAAGAAATCCGGTTTCGCTTGTGTAAAGAACGACAATTGCCCCTGTTATCAAAACAAGGAGTGAGCAAATGAGTGCCGTTATGTTTTCTGTTATCTGGGTCATTTCTGACCTTCCTTTTTCAGGATTTATATATCCGTAGTGTCAAAGTGAGAACGTTAGCTGGTACAGATCTAGAGCAGAAAAGTTCAAGTAATCGCGTTTTCAATGAGGTCAAAATCTATGCATGACCAATTTTTTTATTTTCACTGGCCCGGTCTCTGGCCCGGTCTCTGGCTGGGTCTCTGGCTGGGTCCATGGTCGGGTCGTCAACGGGAGGAGCAAACTTTACGAAAACATCGCTATAGGCATGCCATGACGCATAGGCCAAAACGGGAAAGATGACGATCATCAACAACATTCCCGACATGAAACCGATCAGCGTTAAAACAGTGATTACCGTGGCCCAGCGAACGATTAACCAGAAATTATGCGTCGAGGCGCTGAAGCTTTTCCCCATCGCGGTAAAAGCATCAACTGGCCGAGCAACAAGCATGGGGAGAGAGAACACCGTAATTGCAAAGGTAAATGCGGCAAATACCCCCCCAACCAGAGTTCCCACAATTATGAGAGCCAAGCCTGATTGGGTCAGGAACAACGTCTGTAGCAGGTCTAAAAAGCCTGGAAATGGTTTGAGGCCATAAAAGAGAGCAAACAGGATTGTCGCTGCTCTAATCCACATCATGAAGAGAACCATCATAATAATGCCGACCATGATAATTTGTCCTGGGGCTTCTATTTTGGTCGGGATATCACTGTCTTGTTGCCTGCTTTTTTGGTACAGGCCCACCGCGACCAATGGGCTAACGAGCATAATTCCCGAAAGAGCAGGAAGGAGCATCCATGCGTATCCCCCCACACTTAACCCTATAACTAATCCCCAACAAAAAAGAACAAAGCCAACCCCATATCCTAAGGATATTACAGGGCTCGCTTGAAAGTCTTTCCACCCGTTTATGAGCCAGGTTTGTATTAACCCATTCGTTTGATCATTATTAAGTATTGGCGTCGCCGTGGGTTGAACATTCATAGAATTACATTCTCTTTTAATTCATGAGCTAAAGAAGTTATCGAAAGTCACAACTTCGTATATCTTCACAACAAAACGTTATCTGTAATCACATCGTGTGTGGCTGATTACGGTTTAATTATTTGCACCTTTGGTTTGGCGGCACTTAGCCAATAACCAACTCCCATGATTATCGATCCGGCAAAGGCGTTTCCTAGGGTGACGATACTCAGATTTCGAAAAGCACCTGCAAGAGATATTTTATCGGGATGGTCAGAGAGCAGGGCGACGGTAAAAACAGTCATGTTTGCAACGCTATGTTCAAACCCGGCCGCGATAAACGCATAGAGACACCACGAAATAATGATGCATTTGAAGACATCATTGGAACTTCGCGCAGAACACCATAAGGCGAGGCAAACAAGCCAGTTGCACAAAATAGCGCGGGTAAAGAGCTCAAGCGCGGGGGCATTCATTTTCTTCGCAGCTAGTTTATGCAACAAAACGGGCATATCGGTATCGAGAATAAGACCGCCACCGCCGAGAACAAATAAAAGAGCGAGCAAACCTGCACCAACAAGATTGCCAGACCAACTGGCGATCCAGCAGCGGGCCAAAGCCCCAAATCCTGTGCGCCCGGTGAGCCAACCAAACGTCATATACATGGTATGCCCAGTGAATAACTCCGCGCCTGCAAAAACGACCAGAGTCAAGGCAATCCCGAAACTCACCCCCATTACAACAGGGCGAATTGAGGCATCAATTCCCTGCCCAACAGATAGAATGAGCAAGATGCCGACCCCGACATAAGCGCCAGCTTTCATCGCTAGAATGAAAAAACCAAGCGGGTTATTGCGAAAACTTTCATCTTTAGAGAAAGCTGTTTCAGAAAACCCAAGTACTGTATCTTTATAAGTCATTTTTAATTCGCTCAATCGACTGCAGGGAGGCTGGACATGGAATAAGTCCCCTCATAAGAAAGATGTTGTGACCGTGTACGTTGAGGGGGGCGTTGAGTGGGGGCGCCAAAAATGAGCGGCCAACTCCAGTAAAGGGATAGGGCGATGGCGACAAAGAAGAAGCCATAGCCAAGGTTTTGCTGATCCGTAACAAGGTAAGAATTACAAATTCGGATCGGTGCGTGAATGTAGAGAAAAGCAAGTATTCCAAGCATGGAAATTGCGTTTGCTTTGAGGAACCCCCGCAGGACGGGATGAAGGTGCTTCCAGCTTAGGGCAAGAGGAGCACCAGCCAGAAGTGGCAAGGACACAAATTTAGCCACATCGTACCAAGGCGATGATAAAGCAGCATCGATACTCCGGGGCAGCATCCAGTATATGAGGGTGACCAGCGCAATAATGAGATAAACGTAGGCGATATCTTTTGAAATCGTAATCCGAGAGGTTACTAAACCTCCCGATAGGAGGAGCAGCGGAATTTGGACAAGCACATGCAATACCGGGTCACTCACCACATAGGGTGACAAGGCAAAAGCTGAGGCCATAAAAACGATCGCTACTCCATATCGGAACATCATGAACGCTCCAATACTGTTGCAATAACCTGGTCAACGTCATCGGTATCGAAAACCCTGGAAAACTGTCCGTTCCCGTCGATCAGATGAATTGCGGTGTTGTGTTCAAACCCACCCCATTCATTTGCGATTACGGTTACGCCAAATAATTCGAGTAGGTCAGGTAAGGTTTTTCCACCAGAAACACTAAGGGGGCGGGCAACAGTCCAAACCGTTCCATCCGCATTGTGTGCTTCCCCATAATAAGTAAGTCGATCGGGAGTATCTTGCTCAGGATCAAAACTAATGGAAATCATCCGTACATCAGCATTTTGGGATGCCAACTGATCACGAATTTCAGAAAAATCAAATGCAGCGACCTGACATATATCTCCGCAGGATGTGTATATAAACTCCACCAAAACGGTTTCATCTTTCTGGGGAAGCATCGAAACCGTAGTCCCGTCCATTGCCTCTAGATAAACCTCTGGTACAGGTCGAGGGTTTTCGGCAACAGAGATCCGTCGGGCTTCTTCGGCTGTTATGGCACGAAGCCCGTCTGTTGCCTGCCACAGGAACCCGCCGCCCATAAGGGCGGCGAGTAGAGGGAATATCAATCTTGTCGTCATGCTTTCTGCTTCCCGGAAACGTTATCTTCTAGGGTCTGGGAAGCAGAAGTCTTGTCCCCATAAATCAGACCCAAAACATAACGGATCACAAATCCAAGCGTTCCGATGACGATGAGAGCTGCAAATATAGTTCCCACGCGATCTTGTAGGATCCACTCTGGAAGATGTACCGCCCAACGACGAGGAACAGAAGCGGCGCCAGAAATAAGGAACACAAGAATAAATCCAACAGCACCTAAGACATAAGTGATAAAGGCTGCTTTATCCAAACCAGAGAGAGTGCGTACTTCTTTGCCTCGAACAAGCCATGCCATGAAGCCAAAGCTCATCGCTACTTCACCCAGAAGCAAATAAGTATGGAAGTGGCCTGGAACCCATTGGGTGTTATGCATAACCTTGTTTACAGCAATCATGCCGTCGATTGATGCAGGGATTGAGCCTACGGACCAACCGGCAATGGATATCACCAATAACGCAGATGTAAGGTCCCACTTCATATTCGACCCGCGGATATAAACACAAAGTGAAAAGGCGGTAACGGCAAGAAGCGGAATGCCACTAAAATAGGATACTAATTGGCCTGTGATCAGCATCCATGCTGGGAGCACTGTATCTTGAAGCAGGTGGTGCCAGTAAATGGCCATCACGAAGATCAAAACCACATTCCAGGCTATGGCAAAAATCCGGGTCGTTTTCCAGGGTCTTCCTGTGTATTCCGGGATAATTTCATACACAGCGACAACGGCCATATAGATCGAAGCATTGATGAATACGTGGCCAAAGAAATAGATCAGGTTCTTGGCAAGAAGGGCGTCGACTTCAAATTCCGGTGCCAGCAAATTAACAATGCTGACGACCAGAACGGCGGCACCAAGCACAATCGCAATCGAGTTAAAGATAACCACGGCTGCTGCTGCAACAATTGTTGGGGGAGGGATGTCATCGCTCTTGCGGCCAAGGATGAGTTGCCACCCAAGAGCATTGCCAAGCCCGCCGAAGCGTTTGATAATTTGGCGGCCAACTTCGATGTAATAGATCAGAAAACCGACGCCAATAAGGGTGTAGCCGAGCATAAAGCTGACCGCTGCACCAACTTCCCATAAGCCACCTGACATTGCTGGTAAAGGGAACAAGAAGGTCCATCCGCCGGCAAATCCACCTATGAATATAGAGCCGAGAATAAAGACAACACCGGCAAGAAATAGGCTCAGAAAAATCCAGAACACGGCTTTGGTTAGCGGAATATGACGACCGAGAAAGTACCACATGACTGCGGCACCTGATAAACCTGCGGTTCCCACCATTCCTGCGCCATGGGCGGTCAAAATTTGGTAAAATAACTCTGGCTCTATATCGAGCCATTCGCCTTGAGCGGCCCGCATTAACAGGCCTAAGACCATCATCAACGCAAAGACTGCACCAGATAATATCATGGTGAACTTTACGGCTCCGGATTGAGGGGTATAGCTATAATTCATTTATTGATCCACCGCTACAACGTTGAATTCATAGGTCATATCGTGATGGCTGACACCGCAATATTCCATGCAAAGAACCTGATACAGGCCGGGTTCATCAAAGGTATATGTGACTTTGTTTGTATAACCGGGCATGGCTTGGACCTGGACCAATAGCTGCATATCGCTGTTGTAAATGCCCATGCCGTGATTGACGTCTTCGGTGGTAACAAAGAAGTTTACAGGCTTGCCAAGCGGGACTTCTTCGGTGTCGATTTCCCACCACCACTGGCCCCCGGTAACATTGACAACGACAGCATCTTCATCAGAAGCAATTGCATGCGGCCATTCTCTTAAAGAGGCGATGGATATAAAGACGCCAAAGATAACCAAAGCCCATATAAGTTGGGTGCGCCGCTTGTCGGTATTTTCCTTTTGTTGTGGCCTTGAGGCCGCCTTGACCGATCTCCAAAATAGCAACGCCACAACAGCCATCACCACCAGAGAAATCGTTAAAATGAGGGGTTGCATTTGAAACTCCATAAGACGTATTTAATATACATGTTTTCGATTCTAAAGATACATATTAAATACATGTTTAAAATAAGTAAGGGAATTTTGTCAATAAAAATTGAAATATTTTTTAAATTTTCTTGCTGGCTCTATCTATCAGTGAGGATCGTTTCCTGGTATGAATAGGTAATGTTTAATGCGGAACCAAAGGTACTTTGTTTCATACCAGTCTATCGCAAGACAAACTGGAGAAACGGTTTATGATGTTTCAAAACAAACCTGTTTTTTAGCGGAAGAGGGGCTTAATCAGCAGGAAATTTGGCTCAAAGCCGAAAGTCACTTGGTCAAGATATTTGGCTCAAAGCACCGTTTTACGATTAATTTCGTTGGTCCGTTATACGGGCAATGTTTTGGGTAGGTTGACTGAACCAGACTGTAATAACCCACCCAAAACCAAGACCGTTCCTTGGGTGGCTGTAATAACACTAAAGGTTGTGTCTTGAACTATTTTCTATTATGCCTGAATTTTACTGAGGGCTTAGGCAATGAGCCCAGATCGGTCATGGGTCGCTAAAGTTTTCGCTCAACTAGGTTTGCCGCTAATTCTCTTAAATCACCACGCAGCGTAGCTTCTTTATCTTCCAAGAATTTCTCTCGAGAAACCATATTCCCTGTCATTGTCATCGCCAGTTCGGTCATCGCCACGACATAAGCTTCTTCCTGTCGTCTGCATGCGGAAATGGCAAACTCAGTCGCCTTCCCAACGGTCAGGTCACTAACACCGTAACTCGCTGTATAATTCTCTACCTGATGGAGTATACAGGCTCGGTATTGTTCATTTCCAGTCTCGGCCTCTTGAAGAGCATGCCCCAAACCGCACCCGGTCACGATAAAGAGTGGCAGGGCAACAGCAATTATCCTAATCATAACGTATTCCTCATTGACGCGATGACAGCCCTGAAAAGCCATTATCAAATTCAAAACTCATGCGACGATAATTCGCTCGATTGTTTTTCCAGCTTAAATAGGCACCGGGATCGAGGAACGCATGTTCGCGATTAATCGTTGAACTAAAATTTCTGCGACTAGCATATTTAGAAGCCAACAAAGCACCATAAAGACATCTCTCTGCAAACCTGCAGGCTCCGTGCCCAATATGACAATCCACCCTATTCCAAATAAAGCTTGCGTCGAGGCACCCTGACCAATGGCGTAAGCTCTAAGCATTAGAGACCCGTGTCTACAAACGTTGCGTGCTCTAATAGCCACGACCGCCCACCCAATCAGTCCAATCATTAAGAAGCCCAGGATGATCCGGACAGAGAATAAGAGGCTTCCTTGGAGGGCGTTAGGGAAGGAGAAAAACAAAGTCATCCACAATCCGGAAGCAGCAGATACACATCCGGCAATGACCAAGATGCGACCCATCGCACGGTGGGTCGACGGATGATGTCGTCTAATACTTGGCAAAAACTGGACCACGCCTGCGACGCAGAACACAACACTCCCCATGATATGCGAAATAACTGGTATAGGATCAGCTAAGGCACGTGGGTTTTCAGGTATCAGAGCCGGGCCACCAGCAAGCTCAAGAATCCTGATCATTCCCCCAAATGCTGGAATAAACGTGTAGACAACAATGGAAATTAATATTGTCCATTCGCGTGTGGTTAGCACGTTTCTCATAATTCTCTACTTTGGATTTGGGCCCGGAGAATGCCGAAGGGACAAATACAGATATTCCGGAATTGAACGGCTACCGTGCTAGCCAACCATGCATTCTTCTCAGCTATTCGGCTCCAAATTTCTGTCTGGTCTCGCATGTCCATATCCTTTTAGGGTTGATGTGTGCACTTTATATATATTCATAACCGACTTAGGAATTGCCAAAATTTGCACTTATGATATACAAATATGAATGAATAATAGAACTTCCGCATTCGATTGGTCTCAAGCGCAAGCGTTTTTAGCCACGGTTGAAAAAGGCTCATTCTCAGGTGCTGCCGCCCGCTTAGGTTTGTCCCAACCCACCGTTGGGCGACATGTTGCTGCGTTAGAGAGCGACCTCGGCCTCTTACTCTTTGATCGAGTGGGAAAATCCCTGGTACTAACTGACAACGGGTATGCGATGGTTCAGCATGTAAAAGCCATGAAGGACGCGGCGGACCAACTCAGCCTTTCGGCGTTGGGGCAAGATAAGACAATAGCTGGCCCTGTAAGCGTTACCGCAAGCGATGTATTCTGTGCCTATATCCTTCCTCCAATCATAGAGCGTATTCGATTGACTTATCCCGAAGTTCAGATCGAGATCGTATCATCCAACGAAGTGCAAGAGTTGCGTCGACGCGAGGCTGATATAGCTATCCGCAACGTCGAGCCCACACATCCCGAATTGTATGCAAAGCGGTTACGGACAACGAAGGGGAACCTCTATGGCGCGGCCTCTTATCTCGACCGGCTTGGCCGTCCAGCAACGATCAAAGATTTCAGCGAGAGAACAACCTTTATAGGCGACACTTCTGGACGTGTTCTTCAAATGCTAACTACGATGGGCGTTCCCGTAGCCCCTGAGCAATTCAGCATTATTGCAAACAGCGGTGTCGCCATGTGGGAGTTGGTCAAGCGTGGGGTCGGACTTGCAGTGATGTTCAAAGACCTTGCAGACATCACCCCCGAAGTCGAGGTCGTTCTACCAAATGAAATCTCGGTAGATGTTCCAGTCTGGCTTGTTGCGCATCGCGAACTCAAAACCAATGCACGTATTCGTGCAATCTTCGATATTCTATCAGAAGAATTGGCTGCCTGAGCTGCAAACAGGCAGCCTAAATGGTCTTCGCGCAGAGTCCGTTCATAGCACGAAGGGGTATTCAGGAATTTACATATCCCATCACAAACGAACCTCGTGTATTGCACCCTCGTGATCAAATTTCACGAATTCAAGTACATCTTCATAGGTTTCATCAGGATGAGAAGTCGTACAGATAAAACGCTTGTAATCATATTGAGCATCTCCGACGATAATTTCGTCAATTATGTCTTCAATTCGACTAGAGCCCGGGCCAACAACTGCTATCAAAGATGCATTTTCTTTTAGACAATGCTCAACGAACGCGTCTAAACGAGTTTCATCTGACAAAGGGCTATGAAGAATATATTTTGGAGCTTCGGTCATGAGATGGATACTACACTCTTTCGTTTAACATTCAATGGAGCACGGAGCTGTCGTTTCCTTCAAATTCAGCTACTTCCGCCCATGGCACAGATCAGCCGTCTTCGACCCATCGGAGCGTTTTAAAAATTAGTTGATAACTTTCTATCGTTAATATAATACGTTGAATTTGTTAGGGTAAGTAGTGGAGATTAGATTGCCAGATACAAACCCAATTCAGTATCCTGCGCCACAAGCCGATATTTCCTGTTTCCCTCAGGCCTATTCGGCAGAAGAAAGCGCAGAGATTTTCGAACTACTGAAAACCGACCTGGATTGGCAGCAAGCGCAAATCAACTTACATGGCCGGACCGTGCCGATCCCCCGTTTGCAGCAATGGTATGGAGATTCGGACTATACCTATTCGCGCCTGCACATGCCGGCGAGACCGATGACGCCTTTGTTGTTACGTCTCAAACACCGGGTTGAACAGCTAACCGGATTTACCTATAACAGCGCGCTCTGCAATCTCTACCGTCACGAGCGTGACAGCGTCGCCTGGCATGCGGACGATGAAGCAGAGTTGGGAGTAAACCCGGCCATCGCCTCTCTCAGTTTCGGCGGTGATCGGATTTTTCAATTCAAGCCAAAGTCAGGGGTAACGCTGCCGTTCAATATCAATCTGCAGGCGGGCAATCTGTTATTGATGAAGGGCGAAACCCAGCACTACTGGCTACACCAGATCCCCAAGACTAACAAACCAACAGGCGAGCGCATCTGCCTGACCTTCCGGATGACTTATTCCTGATCTTAAGTAAACCACACAGGTTTTCTAGGTAAACTTCTCAGGCTTTAAGGTAATGTCTCTTATCGGCTATTTTCCTTAACAGGCAGGAAGGTCATCTCTGCTGCAAACGGCAGGTCTGTGCCTAAAAGTTCAGGTTTTCTGCAGTGTGGTGTAGGTCAGCGAGGTAAATCGCGAATTGGGGAGACGTCATCCTTGAATGGCACATGTCGTCGCCGAAATGTTGTGTCTTGGACGTATTCCGGTTTGCTGATCCGGTCCATTCTAAAATGACGGAAATCTTTGCGCGCAGGGTCCCAGGCCACCAAATACCATAGGGGTGGCAAGATCAGCATAGCTTGCGGCTCTACAATTCGACTGGTTACAGCCCTTTTTGCATCACGGTACTGAAAACGCAGGTGTCGCCGTTGCAGGAAAGCTGTTTCGAAGGCGGGTAACAGCGCGGGCTCCATCGCTTCCATATCTGATATATCTACCTGCGGTGAAAGCTGCCCGACGTACAAGCAATCCAAAAATCGGCGTAAGTCGCGTACCTTGTACGGTGGCAAGGCTTTCTCGATTTTGGCAAGTCCAGCATCTGCGAGACCTGAAAAGGGTAAACTTCCGGCTGCACGCATCGATGCAACGCTGATGAGAAGCGCAAAAATCTCGGCAACCGAGAGCCGCGCTGTGGTCTGAACCGATTGCGGATCAAGTTGCAGACCTCCCCCGCGACCAGGTTCCGAATGAATGACAAAGCCCTCATCGCGCAACACGCTAATGTCACGCAACACTGTGCGTCTGGATGCGCCAACCTCCTCCGCTAAGTCAGCGACTGTCGAAGTACCGTTGCGGCGAAGGCTGCGCACGATGGTGTCATGTCGGAGGCGAACATTCATTTCGTAAGGCTACCATTTAATGGTGTCAGGATTTGTCACCATTAGGTTTTAGTCAATAGCTGTACATATCAGCAAGGAGATTTGAAATTGCAACGCACATCCGTAAACCCTTGGGATTGGAAAAAGCGCCATCCGAAACAGAAAGCGTCGTCTGATCACCCCGAAAAGATAAAGGGGAAATGCCATGTTTAATCCAGGGTCCAATTCAGGGTTTAATCCAGCCGATTTTCCCAAACCCATGCTTATTTCAGTCAACGGTGTGGAACTCGAAGTCTTTGAAGCAGGTCAGGGAAATGCAGGAAAACCTATTGTACTCTGTCACGGCTGGCCAGAGCATGCCTTTTCTTGGCGTCATCAGGTGCCCGCCCTTGTTGAAGCGGGCTACCATGTCATCGTCCCAAACCAGCGGGGTTATGGCAACTTATCCCGTCCGGCCAAAGTAACAGACTATGACATTGAACACTTGTCAGGTGATCTCATCGGACTTCTCGATCACTACGGATACGAAGATGCTACCTTTGTTGGTCATGATTGGGGTGCAATGGTGGTTTGGGGCTTGACCTTATTGCATCCAAGCCGTGTAAATAAAGTTATAAACTTGTCCTTGCCTTATCAGGAGCGCGGAGAAAAACCCTGGATCGAGTTGATGGAAGATATATTTGGCGGCGACTTCTATTTTGTCCACTTCAATCGACAGCCAGGCGTCGCAGACGCCGTATTAGAAGAAAACACATTCCGGTTCCTTCGCAACATGTACCGGAAGAACGAGCCCCCCAGAGAGCCTCAGCCAGGTATGGCGATGATCAATCTCGCCAGAGAGGAAACACCGTTCGGTGAGCCAGTAATGAGCGACAGCGAATTGACCGTTTTCGTCTCCGCTTTCGAATCAACTGGGTTCACAGGCAGTATAAATTGGTACAGAAACCTTGATCGAAACTGGCACTTATTGGCGGACGTGAACCCAATCGTTCAACAGCCAGCTCTCATGATCTATGGCGATCGGGATAGGGTCGCGAAGTCTGAAAAATTAGCAGATTTCGTGCCCAATGTGGAAGTGGTCAATCTGGATTGTGGTCATTGGATCCAGCAAGAAAAGCCGGAAGAAACAACCCAAGCGATTTTGAAATGGCTGGAGCAGCAGGCTGCCGCCTAGGCTCAAAAGCGTTTCAAGGTTAAGCATGCCCTCCGGCTTGGCCGGAGGGTGTAAAGTGACGCCGAAGACAACGAACGGTTCAACGTTCGGGAACATTTGGAGACTAGAGGATGGTAGATGTAATTTTTTTCGCCAACCAAGAAGAGTTTAGCGCAACAACTTTCTCTTCGCCTTGTCTTGCAGGAGGTAGCGGGTAGCTAATAATAAAGCTGAATTTAATTAATAATTGATACTATTCTTTCATGATTGGGGCATAAAAAGGGAGATCCTAGGAGTAGAACGTTGTCCAAAATTTACTGCCTGTTCATTTTCATAATACTGTTCTCTACTGAGGCCTATACAAAAGAAATTAAAATTGTCGCAACTGACTATCCACCACATATCATTAAGTCTCAAGAAAGTGGGATGGATCTCGAAATATTGCGCAGTGTTCTTAATGAAATGGGATATAGATCAACGGTTAAATTTGTTCCTGCAAAGCGCGCTTTGAACATGGTAATACAAGGTGAAGCTGATGTCTCAGTTCCTGTTTTTTTTGAGGAAGACAGAGACGGTTATTATACTTCAAATGCTATCATCGATTATAAGCCAACAGTTTTTACATTAAGTAAGAATTCATATTCATTAGACGGATTAAGTTCTCTAAGTGCCCATAGAGTACTAACTTTCATAGGTGCAGGCGGTTATTTTGGAAGAAATTTTATCAACGCGACAAATAAAGCAGTATCCTACAATGAAATAAATAACGTCGGCGCTATGCCTGAACTGTTGTTGATGGAAAGGTATTCCGCAGTCGTATTGGACGAAAATATATTTTATTATTTTTATAGAAAAGAAGATAAATCTAAAGATCTAGATGTGTTTGACGCTCACTATGTCTTTCCCAAAGTAGAGGCTTCGGTTGGGTTTAATGATCAGAGTTTTAGAGATTTATTTAATGAATATCTTGCGAAGTTTCGAGCGTCCGGAAAAGATATTAAAATCATTGAAAAATATGTTGGTATAGCGCGCTAATAACGAGAGTAACTCCAACGCTTTTGCGAAGGAGGGCACTTATATTATTAAAAAAGAACGCACCACGATATAGACGCCCAATAATAAGAGAGCGGCAAAGAAGAGGCGGCGGAACATTGTTTCTGAAATATTGGCGCGGGCTTTCTGGCCAATAAACACGCCAACTATTGTCGGCAGTAAAGCAGCAAACGACTGCATTCCAAGTGAGGCATTAAGAATATTGTTGCCTTTTAGGCTGAGGGCGAGAGCAAGGGTTGATAGGCTGAATAAAATACCCAATGCCTGAACAAGGTTGTCTCGCGAAAGACCTATTGCTTGAAGGTACATGCCACCAGGGATAACAAATGATCCCGTCATGCCCGTTAATACTCCATTGATGCACCCTAAAACTGGTCCGATCCAATATTCTTGCCGCTTGGTAAAGGTGAGGCGCAGTCCTGCTAAGCCTATTCCGCCATACAGGACCAGCAATGTGCCCAAAAGGAGTGAAAGGAGGTGCCAATCCACCCTTGTTATGGCCATCGCACCGAGCCAAACCATCCCTGTTGCTGGCAGTAAAAAAGGCCAGATACGCCTAATTATTTTTAAAGGGCTTCCACCGGCGAACGATTGCCAGATGTTCGTGAGCAAGGAGGGAACAAGGATAAGGACCATGGCTGATGGTAAATCAACGACAGCGGTAAGCAGGCCAAGACTAATGGTTGGGAGACCCAGACCAACGATCCCCTTCACTGTGCCAGCAAAAAGGAAGATGACAGCAATAAGCACGATAGTCATGGGGTCAATCATACCGGAACCATAACAGCTTCTAATTTATCGGGAAGTAAAATTATAGGTACCATTTTTTTTATTGATGCAGTGTGTATTGGGAGGATTAAACTCTTTCAATAATAACCCTCAGTGAGGGGCCCCGGTGGATTGTTACACCACCGGGGCCAAAACGGTTTAATTTTTAAAGACTTGGCTTTAAACGAATTAGCCTTTAATGAAATCCAGTACGTCAGCGTTAAATTTTTCGGCTTCTAGCTGGGCAAGGCCGTGTCCGCTTCCTTTATAAACCTTCAACGTTGCATCCTTCACGATCTCTGCAGAACGTTTACTCGAAGCGTCAATTGGAACGATCTGATCGTCATCACCATGGACAATAAGGGTTGGGCGATCGATGGCTTTGAGATCTTGGGTATAGTCCACTTCTGAAAATTCCCGAATGCAATCATAGTGACCTTTGATGCTCCCAGACATTCCTTGCAGTAAAAAGCTGTCACGCAAGCCCTGGTTTTCTGCGACGCCTTCTCTATTGAAGCCGTAAAACTGTGTGGTGAGATCCCTAAAGAATTGCGCGCGGTTGAGGGCAGTTCCTTTTCTGATGTCGTCAAATACGGCTATTGGTGTGCCGTTGGGATTGGCGGCTGTTTTAAGCATAAGCGGAGGAACAGCGCCGACCATAACCACTTTGGCAACACGGTCATTGCCATGGCGGCCAATATAGTGTGCGACTTCGCCGCCCCCTGTTGAGTGGCCGATCATGATAGCATCGCGCAGATCAAGGTGCACAATGAGTTCTGCTAAATCATCCGCATATTGGTCCATATTGTTGCCGTCCCAGGGTTGGGCTGATCGTCCGTGTCCGCGTCTATCATGGGCGATGACACGATATCCTTGCAGGCCGAAAAATAACATTTGCGCTTCCCAAGCATCAGAGCTGAGTGGCCATCCATGTGAGAAAATAATCGGTTGACCATTCCCCCCATCTACTGAACCCCAGTCTTTGTAAAAGATTTCAGTTCCGTCACTTGTTGAAAAGGTCGTCATTTTTAAATCTCCTGGTGTTTCAGTTTCTAGAGGTAGCTGGGTGTTTTGTGACAAGCCCAGTTTTGGGAACAAGGTGAGGCCGAGGCCCAGCGTGCCACCGGACACGATCATCTTGCGACGGGTTAGAGGGAAATCGTTTGGTCCAAATGTCATGGTGCAATTCTTTCTTATGTAACCAAAGTGTAATTAAATTGTAACAAATTAAATCGTGCACGATGTTTGTATCTCATAAAGTAAATTTAGTGTCAAGCGCTTGCGATTTGATCGTGAGCGATGTATTTCTTTGGGTAGGGAGTTTACGATGACCAAAGATAGAAAAGATCCAATTGAGCCAATAAACAAGGCCCAGAACGAAACCCAGAACGAGACTCTGGGCGACTTGCTCTGTTTTTCTGTTTATTCGACTTCACATGCCTTCAATCACCTATATCGGCGTCTACTATCAGATCTCGGTTTGACTTATCCGCAATATCTGGTGATGACACTCCTGTGGCGACGGGACGGTCTTAAAGTAAAAGCGATCGGGCAAGAGCTGGGCTTGGAATCCAATACGTTAACGCCGCTTTTGAAACGACTTGAAGCCCTGGGATTTGTAGTGCGACAGAGGGATACCGAAGATGAACGCGTTGTTTTGGTAAAACTAACCTCGCAAGGTAATAGCCTAAGTGAAAAGGCGCGTGATATACCGAACTGTGTTGCTGATGCTGTGGGGCTGGACCAGGCCGACTTTACCAAACTGACCCAGCTGCTCTATTCGGTTCGCACCCGGTTATCAAAAGACCGGACATAACCCAGAGATAACTCAAAGCTAACCCCGGGATAACAAGACCCTCCAAAAATTATTCATATTTGAGATATTTTACATTTAACCTTGCCACTATAGGGCGATAATTAAGTGTTTAATAATCCTTTGGTTGTTAATCTGGCTTGAGGATTATTATCCCGTATTAAAAACATTTTGAATGACAGGCTAAGAGTTCGCCCAGGTAAGCTGAAAAAGTCATCAATAGATAAAGGTTAAAAAGTTACGGATTATGTCTGGAAATTACGTAGCGTCTGATTTTTTTGATTACCTTCGTTTAAAAAAGTGAATGGACTTATATTTTGGAATTTCATCCAAAAACAATAAACCAAAATGAAGCCCTAGAAGGCGCATCAAGGCGTGTTATTGCTTATATTTGTACAGCAGTAGGCCTTACTCTTGGCTATGCTTTGACCCGGGGAACAGTATGGATCGGATCGAGTGAGCTTCACACGATTATGGAAGTCATTTCTACGTTGCTCGCTCTGATTATCGGCATCCTTTCATTACTTAGATTTTACAGTAAACAAGACCATCTTTTCTTACATCTTGGCGTAGGTTTTCTCGGAACAGCATTTCTGGATGGGTACCATGGAATTGTAACTTCGACCTTTTTCCAACCTTTTATGCCATCTGATTTACCATCCCTTAGCCCCTGGAGTTGGGTTGCCTCTCGGCAGTTTCTCTCAATTATGCTCTTCCTCAGTTTAATTTTTTGGCTAAGAGAAAAGCGGTTGGGAGTAGCGGGTAGGATTGGGGTAAAAACTATCTATTTGGCAGCAAGTATATCGACTTTGGTATGTTTTTTGTTTTTTGCATTTTTCCCGCTACCTGTCGCTTATTACCCGGACATACTGTTCCACAGGCCGGAAGAATTTCTGCCAGCCTTGTTTTTTGGTCTCGCGCTGGCGGGGTATCTCCGAAAAGGGGCATGGAAAACAGACACTTTCGAGCACTGGCTCGTTCTATCTCTCGTAATCAGCTTTGTCAGTCAGGCAGTCTTTATGTCTTTCTCTGGCAGTCTGTTTGATTATGAATTCGATGTTGCTCACACCTTGAAAAAGGTAAGCTATATCTGTGTTCTCATTGGTCTTCTGATCAGTATTTACAAAACTTTTCGCAACGAGATTCAAAACATCACCTTGATCGCCCAGGGCAATCACGAGCTGATGGTCAAGCAGCTTAAAGCCATTAAATTAGAGCGGACCGTTAAGGGGCTTGAGCGTTCAAACAGAGAACTAGAGCAATTTGCCTACGTCGCTTCTCATGATTTGCAAGAACCCCTTCGCAAGGTTCAGGCCTTTGGAGACCGATTACGCCATAGTTACAGCGATGTGTTGGATGAACGAGGTAATGATTACCTGAACCGTATGCAAAATGCGGGTAAAAGGATGAGTATTCTCATCAATGATCTTCTTGATTTTTCAAGGGTGGCAACCCAAGCCCGTCCTTTTGTTCAAGCAGACTTAAATCAAATTTTTCTAGGGGTATTAAGCGATCTTGAAATCACAATTGAAGAAAACAAAGCTGATATTTCAATCTGTAATTTACCATCTATTGATGCCGATCCACTTCAAATGCAACAACTTTTCCAAAACCTGATCGGCAATGCCATTAAGTATAGAGACCCCGATCGTTCGCCGATAATCCAAGTCGGGACGGCTAATATTGAGGGAGAAGATGAAGCAATCTGTAAAATACAAATCAAGGACAACGGGATCGGTTTTGACGCTGATTACGCTTCGAAGATATTTGAAATTTTTCAAAGGCTACATTCGCGTCAGGATTATGATGGAACGGGAATAGGTTTGGCCATTGCCCGTCGTATTGCTGAACGGCACGGTGGGAGTATCACCGCGACGAGTGTTCCGGGAGAAGGATCCTCCTTTTTCATAACCCTTTTATATGAGCAAAAAAATGATGAGCACGAACATGACCAAGAATAAAGAAGATATTCGTATTCACATGGCAGAAGACGATGAGGATGACCGTCTTATGTTTAAAGAGGCGATGGAAGAAGCCCGTGTGACGAATGCGATCACTTTTTCGGTCGATGGTCAGGATTTAATGGAGTTTTTACGCCGCGAGGGGGCTTACGCCGATAGGACTGAACCTCTCCCGGATCTAATCCTCCTCGATTTGAATATGCCACGAATGGATGGTCGTGAAGCATTGCAACAAATTAAAGCCGATCCAGACTTAAAACGTATACCCGTTGTTATCTTAACCACCTCAAAGGCTGAGGAAGACATTTATTCGACTTATAATGAAGGGGCTAATTCCTTTATCACAAAGCCAGTCAGTTTTCATGGCTTGGTGGGGGCAATTAATGCCTTAACTTCTTATTGGGTTGATATCGTAAAGCTACCTGAATAGGGCTCCCAAAATTTTACCTGGTGGAATTTAAAGGATACTTGTTGTGATTTCTGGCCCGCGAATATTACTGGTGGAAGACGATGAAGACGATGTCTTTTTAACAAAGGCATATCTGGATGAATCTTTTGGTAAAAGCTATTCGTTTGAGCATGTGTCCAACCTGCCAGATGCCCTACGCAGAGCCAAAGAAAGCGCCTATGATGTTTTCCTCGTCGATTACCGATTGGGCAGTCATAATGGTATCGATTTTATTCAGCATATTAACCGGGATCTAAAGCTTATGGTCCCAGTGATCCTATTGACCGGGCAAAATAATCGTGAAACTGATATCAGCGCGATGGAAGCCGGAGCCACGGATTATCTTGTTAAACAAAATATTGATGCGCGTGCTTTAGAACGCTCAATTCGCTATTCCATGAAGCAGAAACAGGCTGAAGAGCATATTCAGTTTCTCGCCTATCATGATGCCTTAACCGGGCTCCCCAACAGGACCCTGCTTTTTGACCGACTAAAAACTATTCTTGCACGTTTTGCGCGAAATAAACATTACAGTTCTTTGCTCTTTCTTGATTTGGATAACTTTAAAAATATCAATGATTCACTCGGGCATTCCGTGGGTGATGCCCTCTTGATTGAAATCACGAGACGTTTGAACGAAGTCATTCGCGAAGAAGATTCCATATCTCGCCTTGGTGGTGATGAGTTTATTGTTCTCTTCCCTGAAATTTCTAGGAATAAAGAAGAAACGGCAGTTAAAACGCAAAAGGCAGCGGAACGGATTATACACTCCATCAACCAACCGATAATTGTTGGAAGTGAAGCTCTTCACATCGGAACCTCCATCGGGATTACCTTGTTTGCTGGGCTGGATACCACAAGCCCAGAAAATATTCTAAGACATGCAGATACTGCCATGTATGCGGCGAAAAGCGCGGGTAAAAACACAGCTCGTTTTTTTCAACATGAAATGGAAAACACTGTAAAAAGTAAGTTGACCCTGGAAAATGAACTGCGCAAGGCTATTTCTGAAAATCAATTTGAGATCCTCTATCAGCCGCAAGTCTGTGTGAATAGTGAAAAAATCTTAGGTGCAGAGGCGCTTGTGAGATGGATGCATCCTGAAAAAGGTATGATTTCGCCTGTGTTATTTATCCCTTCTGCAGAACAAAGTGGTTTAATTCACCCCCTAGGTGAATTGGTTTTCCGTGCGGTATGCAACGACCTTCCCAACTTTTCAGATATTCCGCGCATATCCGTAAACATCAGCGCGAAACAATTTCATGCGCTAGATTTTGTCGAAAAAATTGATGGTATTCTAAAGGAATATGATGCCTCTCCTGAATATCTAGAGCTGGAACTCACCGAAAGTGCCCTGCTTGCAGATATAGATGATACCGCATTGAAGATGAAAGAGCTGAAAGATATGGGCTTTACCTTTGCTCTGGATGACTTTGGAACGGGTTATTCATCTCTTACCTATTTGAAGAAATTACCCTTTGATGTCTTGAAGATCGATAGATCCTTTATTACTGACATTATCGAAAACCGGGAAAACGCGGGCATTGCCACAGCTGTGATTGCTCTGGGCAAGGCTCTCCATCTTTCTGTCGTTGGAGAAGGCGTCGAGACCGCCCATCACCTCCAATTCCTGAAAGATGAAGGTGCTAATTCAGCGCAAGGTTATTATATCAGTCGCCCCATATCCGCAACAGATCTAGTGACCTGGATAAATCAACGGATTGCCTGTTAAAAAACGAATTATCTATGTTCCTCTCGATGACAAAATAAGAACCACGATTGAGAGCCACTGTTTGAGATATGTAATGGTGAGGCGTCACGTGCGTGATACAAGGGTTTACCCGTCTGAATTCATCATTATTGAGTATCAGACGGGTGAATTTTTTACCTCATTCATTCAAGCCATTTGTAGGCTTTCTTCAGGTTTGTGCAGGCTCACGACCACCAAAACAGCCAAACCATTGGCCCAGTAATATGCCGCATCCAGCCCGCTAAAGCTCAAAACAAAGGGCGCGAGGGTAAAGACTACACCAACCATAAAGTCCACGGCCAAATGAAGCTTATAAGAAAGTACTCGAATTATTCCTAGGTGATGATCGGTGAGGACGGTTAGAAAAAAAGCTGCAATCCCGGTCACAAGCGATAACCAAAAAGCCAGAGGGTTACTTTGACCCAGGTTTAATAAAAACGGCATTGCTATAAGGCTGGCAGCAACGGGGTAATCGAGGTAGGCGTGAATTGACTTTGTGATAAAACGCGGCAGCATGATGATATTCCTTATATCGTGTGTTCGTATTTTCCTCACTGCGCTCTATCAACAAACAAGAGCGGTGATCGATATGTGGAATATAGGATGTGATTTCTGAACGCAGTAGGGCGAATAGTCCGTAATTTTTTGCAGATCGTCCAGATAATTAGGTTAAATGGTTTTGTGAGTAAGGTTCCCTTTGTAATTAAAGTTTAAGTAGATCGCGGTCCTTTTTCTTTTTTTTACCTATTAGAAAGCTTAAAATCTTGAAGAATATCTTGAGTTTGTGGCGCCCTTTTCCAAGCTTTTTATATGCATAGGTATCTGCTTCTTTCTCTTGTTCTGGGACTTGCCCACCTTCGGTATGCTTATGAAAGTGGTGGCCGATCTCGTGATAAAGAGTGATCTGTTTACGAAATCGATTTACAAGTTGTATGGGATCAAAAGGATGGTTGTCTGTGTTCCAGACAATGTTGATGACGCCGATGAAGGGAAGGTAATTACCTAAAAAGTCATAGTGAGATTTATAGGGGATAAGATAAATCCTTGGCACACCCTTTAGATCATTTGGCGGGATAATTTCTAACCATCTCAGGACATGTGCTGTGGCTTGATGTCTGCTGTCGATGGTCTTGTCCTCAAGAATTATGGTGTCGAGATAAGCCGTTTCCTGGAAATTTGATTTCTTAAAACGCAGGATCGACTTGAAAGCTCTGGCTGTTGTTTCATCACATTTTTCCGATAAGACATTTTTGACAAATTTTTCTGATATCTCTTCATCCAGATCATGAAGAATAACAAGCAGTCCAGTTGCCAAGACTAAAATCTCTGGGCGTCTATTCTTTTTCAATTCGATGAGCTGGAGCTCCTGGAGTAACAAGGGGATAGACTTTGCTCCAGACTCAAACAGCTTTTTATATGCTTTCGCTTGGGTTGGGTAATGTCTGCTGACCAAGCCCCGCTTCAATTGATTAATTACGGTTTCCAAATCGTGCACTTCCAAATTGTCCATTTCTGGTTCATCTGGTTTCAATTGGGAAGTCTCGTTATTGATATTCGTCTCCAAGGTCAGGTTCTGGAAGGTGAGGAGGAAGGTCCATACTACTTATGCTTGATATTACCTTTTCTGTCCATATAGTTAGCGTTCTCTATATGGTTTTGGTGGCGCAGTATAATGTTTGAAGCAATCGTATTTACCGGGCTACAGGCCTGTGGGAAGTCCAGCTTTTATCAGTGGAAATTTTCCAATACTCATTTGCGCTTAAATCTGGATATGCTCAAAACCAGAAATCGGGAAAACATACTGCTTGAGGCCTGTTTGAAGGCAAAACAGAACTTTGTGGTGGATAACACCAATCCGACCGAAGAAGCGCGTGCCAAATATATCTCTGCAGCCAAAGAGCACGGTTTCAAGGTCATTGGTTACTATTTCCAGTCCAATATCAAAGACTGCCTGCGGAGAAATGCGACCCGAGAGGGAAAACAGAAAACTCCCGAACCCGGTATCAGAGGCACGGCCAGTAAGATGGTTCTACCGAACTTTACAGAAGGGTTTGACGAATTGTACTACGTGGTTATGGATGAAACCGATGGCTTTAAAGTGAACGAGTGGCAAGATGAAGTTTAACGATCTAGATAAAAGTATGCGCATCTATGAGACCGCCCATGACCAGTGCGTGCTCCCCGGGATTTTCATCGTTGTCCGATTGGATGGACGGGGATTTACCAAGTTAACCCGTGAAGTCCATAATTTCGAGGCACCTTTTGACACCCAATTTCGTGATCACATGGTCACAACCACTGCGCATCTGATGGAGTGCGGCTTTAACGTCATTTATGGTTACACCCAAAGTGATGAAATCTCTCTTCTTCTTCACCTGGGCGATGAAACCTTTGGTCGCAAGGACCGCAAAATAAACTCTGTCCTTGCCGGCGAAGCCAGTGCCAAGTTTTCACTGAGCCTGGGTGCTATGGCCTGTTTTGACAGTAGAGTGTGTCAGTTACCCAATACGAAGTTGGTCATCGACTATTTCAGGTGGCGCAATGAAGATGCCCACCGCAACGCTTTGAACTCTCACTGTTATTGGATGTTGCGGAAAAAAGGACAAGATGCCCAAACCGCAACCAATGAGCTAAAGGGGATGTCGGTCGCGGATAAAAACGAGCTCTTGTTTCAAAACGGGATCAATTTTAACGAAGTGCCGACCTGGCAAAAACGCGGCATTGGCCTCTATTGGGAGAGATACGAAAAAGAAGGCTATAATCCCAAAAGCCAACAAACTGTATTGACGAGTAAACGCCGGATAAAAACCGATTATGACCTGCCGATGAAAGAAGAGTATGAGGCTTTCATAGGGCAAATTTTGAGCCCTGAAGAGGGCGCTTTCTCTGAGTGATATGCCATTTGTTGGGTGTTTCGTTTAGAGGCTATTTTCGCAAAGTATAGATTTCCTTTGGGTTTGTGCAGACGTGCAAACCCAAAGGTTGTCAGGGCATTGGCCCAGGATCTAGGCTGCTTCTTCAAAGCTCTCTAGGGTACTTTCTTCTTGGAGTTGTATTAATAAGTCCTGCATACTGCTCGACATCATGCCTCCAGGAGGTTTTCCGCCCATTTTTCCCTGCCGCCCCATATTATCCTGGTGAAAAGAGTTCAATTCTTCTTCGGAAAGCTCGCCGCTTCCATCCAGATCAATAGCGGAGAACAATTCCGCGACCTCATCTGTACCGGTGGGCTTTCCGATTAAATCTGAGACCTGTTCATGAAGCGATGTGAACTCATCAATATCAAAGCTGCCACTGCCATCGGTATCGGCATCTTGTTGCAATTGTTGGATCTGTTGTTGCATGCTGGCAGATATCATACCACCGGGGGGCATTCCTCCCGGTGGTGCCGATTTTTCCGCCATCTTATCCTGGTGGAAGGACTGCATCTCCGCTTCAGAAAGTTCACCGCTTCCGTCCAGATCAATGGAGGCGAATATTTCTGTGGTATTTTCTGTACCACTCACACGGCCGGATGCTTCGGGTTTTTGCTCAAGAAGGGAGGTAAACTCCTCAACATCGAGGCCACCACTGCTGTTAACATCGGCACTTTGTCGCATTTGCTGCATCTGTTGCTGCATAAGCTGCCGCATCATCATGCTGTCTTGAGTGGAAGCAACGCTCGACATTTTAAAACCCCTTCAGTTTGGTTTCTAAGTTCCAGTGCTCAGGTAACTTCTTAACCAATGAAAATATTCTATTCTGAAGAGTTACACGGCCTGGGTCGGAAAAACTGTCTCGGTTTATCAAATAAAATGATTTTTATCAGGTTGAGCTCACTCGTTTCCCAAGGCCAATGACAGCCAACTCAAGGGATTTGCTCCATTCATAACCGCAACTGATCCGGATGCAGTTGTCGTAATTATTTGTGGCCGAAAACAGGTTTCCCGGCGCAAAGCAAATGCCTTGCTTGATGGCCTTTTCAAACAGTATGCCGCTATCGATTTGTGGGTCCAGTTCCAGCCACAAGACGAAACCCCCTGATGGACGGGAAACTTTGGTACAGGAAATATCACAGCTTAAAATGATGTCTGGATATAGTGGCAGCGGAATAAACGAGAGTGGAATAATTTTAGAGGTAGGGGAAGGGAGAATTATGCCTTTCCCCTACGTGAATATCAGTCACGGTTTTTGGTGAAATCCATAGTCCAGTTGACTTCCCACGTGGTGCCGTTATCAGGTGAGAAGGCCTGCTCCCCGCGCGGAGTAGGTGTGTCGGTTCCGGTCCATCGAAAACGCACCTTGATCGGTTTGCTATTCAAAATGTCTTCGGCGTAAAACTCTCCGATACTACCCTTGAATTGGCCCAGTACAGGAACATCAAGGCTGTGTGGATTGCGTCCATCCAGCCACCATATTGCCCATTTATCACTGGCTGGATCATATGTACGTAAAGAGATCGCACGGTAAGGATCATCGGGCTGGTCAAGCACGTTGTCATCCATGTTTCCGCCCATATTATCTGGTCCACCAAGTAGGGGGCGCGCGGTCATATGGCCCCCAAATTCCTGCCAATTATCAGATCCGATTAAACGATCGCTGAGGCGACGATGATGCACGTTCCAAGTTCCCATCAGAAAATCAAAGGCGTTTGCCTGAGATAATCTATCCGGGGAAAGATTGTCAGGGGCAATTGTATTTTGGGAAGCGGTGTCTTCATTTTCGATAGGTGCTGGTTGTGTCATGGGGTGGTCCTGTTTTTCTTTGCAGTGGTTTTTAATGGAGCGCACAGACTATTTCGTTATACTTGCCAAATAATGTCAGGTTTTATTTGTGGCCAGAAATAAAAGAGAACCAAATGCGGGCTTCGCGACTTCTTTCTATCCTCATGCGTTTACAAAAAGGGCAGGTTACCGCCGAGCAACTCTCTGCTACGCTCGAAGTCTCTGTGCGCACGATCTACCGCGACATGGATCATCTCAGTCTTGCGGGCGTTCCGGTTTATGCCGATAGGGGGCGCGCAGGCGGGTTTCAATTGCTGGATGGCTGGACCATGCCGGCTACGGGGCTCACAGGGATAGAGACCGAGGCGTTGTTGTTATCAGGTTTGCCCGATCAGGTCAGGCAACTTGGCCTGCACGCCGCAATGCTCAGTGGCCAGGACAAGATTATGGAAACCCTGCCCGAGAGCCAACGCGAGTTTATTGGAAAGATATCTAACCGGGTTCATGTCGATCCAATTTCCTGGTTTGGCAAAGAAGAGCCCGCCGACAAGCTCCATGATATCGCCGAGGCGGTCTGGAACTGTCGCCGCGTATCATGTCGCTATGAGAGTTGGCGCGGGGAGGTGCAGCGAACCATTAACCCGCTCGGGCTGGTGGTAAAGGGTGGTACTTGGTATTTGGCCGGAGAAGTAACCCGGGAAGTAACCCAAGAAATCAAGAGTGATCAAAGGATATACCGGGTCGCTAAATTTCAAGAGATTAGGGTGCTTAAAGAAACCTTTACTCGGCCTGAAGGTTTTGACCTCATTGAGTTTTGGCGCCTCGCGGTCAAACGTTATGAGGCCGATATCTACCGTTCAACCGCCAAGCTCAGATTGAGCACAGAAGGTCTCAGCCAAATCCACAAACTGGGCGATCCGGTCGCAAAAGCCGCTGAACAGAGTAAATCAGCTCCTGATGAAAATGGATACTTTGATGTGACGATCCCCATCGAAAACATAGACCAAGCCTGTTCAGATATCCTGCGCCTTGGCACCGACTGTCAGGTTTTAGAACCATCGGAATTGGTGGAGGGGATAACACAGGTCTTAAAAGAGATGACCGATCTCTATATGAAACCCTAAGGGGGTTGTTTATGCCTGTGTTTTCGCACCGATCTTAGTCTCGGTGCCGATCAGAAGACGGTGTATGTTCTGATGATGGCAAATGAAGATCAGCACGGTCATAAAGGCCGCCAATTCCATGATCTGCAAGTTACCAAACCAGTAGGCATATCCTGGTCCTGCTAGCGAGGCGATCAGGGTGGCGAGGGATGAGTAGCGCCTCAGCAACGCCACCGCCAGCCAAGTCAAACAACACAACAGACCCGCCGGCCAATTGGCGGCCAACAGCACGCCTAAAAAAGTCGCGAACCCTTTGCCGCCTTTGAATTTCAGCCAGAGAGGAAACAGATGGCCGATAAAGGCACCGCCACCCGCCAATAGAGCCATATCCGGACTATAGATGGCACCTAAAAACACTGCCACGGCACCTTTACCGCCATCAAGAAGTACCGTCAGTGCGGCCAGCCCCTTGTTGCCTGTTCTCAGCACGTTGGTGGCACCGATACTGCCCGAGCCAATGGCGCGGACATCACCGAGGCCAGCCAACCGGGTCAGCACCAAACCGAAAGGAATGGAACCCAGTAGATAGCCGAACACAACAGCCGCCAATAACGGCCAAAAATAGGTTAAGTCGCCCAGTGATGCCAGCATGTACTATTCCCTGTCGGAGCCGGAGTATACCCCGACGTTTTCGATATAAATTACCATCTATGGTGGATCGTAAACCAGTCTGGTCACAGATGGAAGGGACATCGTTTCGCGGCCATCCAACTGTCAGGTTTTAGAACTAACGGAGTTGGTGGAGGAGATAACGCAGGTCTTACAGGGTTTTAGCTGACTTTAGTCATCTTCACCAACTTCTGCAGAATGAAAACTATCCATATCGAAACGACAACACCATTTACATCCATAAGGCATTCTTCCAATCAGGTGAAAAGGTTACACCATCAAAGGCCGGGACTAAACACCTCGTACAAACGTGGTAATACTTCAAAGTAAGTATATTAATTCCATGAGTATGGATTATTAAGATCAATCTCAAGCCTCAAAATCTCGGGCATTGGAGTACCCCTTGAGCGGGGTCATGACTTGATTACTAGAGCTAGGGTTTGATGATGAGGGGCTATAATTATACCTTGTGTATAATTATACGGAAGGTATAATTGTAATTAAGCATCAATCAAATGAGACTAATCAAATGACTAATACTGCAACTGTACGAAAAGTAGGAAACTCTTTAGCTCTGACGTTGACAGATACTTTGAAGAAAATGGATTTAACAGCTGGTGATGAAGTCTATATCACAGAAACGCCTCGAGGTATTGAGATAAGCCGTTACGATCCAGACTTTGATCAGGCCATGGAAGCAGCAAGAGCCTTTATGAAAGGGCATCCTAATATGATGAAGGAACTTGCTAAGTGATCTGGCTCACTATTGATATTGTCACTGCAATACACGAAGAATCTTTAGCAGCACATGGCGGTGCTTCGGGTATACGGGATGAAGGTTTGCTCATCAGCGCCGTTACTCGTGCTCAAATGCATCACTCTCACGGCAGCCCCGAACCTGATGTTTGGGAATTGGCTGCTGTGCTCTGTATGGGCATTGTTAAAAATCACCCATTCGTTGATGGGAATAAACGCACAGGGATCGTAGCAGCGGCCACATTCCTTGCCATAAATGGTCACAGCCTCACGGTCGATGAAGCACAAGGTGTTCTTATGGTTCGAGGCTTAGCGGACAGCTCGGTTGATGTGACTGAGTTCTCTGAATGGTTACGGACAAGCGCTCCGTAACTATGGTCGATCGAGAACTGTTGCAAATATAACTTGGAAAGATCACAGCAAAACTCCTACTTTTTCATACACTTATTGATTTAGTGTTTTTGACTATGAAACAAAGCTTCAAAACTCAAGCCGCCATTTTCGCCACTCATGACCTTTTGGACTATCTGCGCTGAACCCGCTTGAGGGTATCGAAGGGTTGATCAATTGGCCCGTACTTGGAACCATTGTTGTCGCAAGGCGAGGGTCGTACAGATCGCTCTGGTTATACCGCGATGACATTGTTTTGGGCCTTGCTACTGGGATTTTGGGTTGATGGGGGCGGTCTAGGCTTTGAAAACATGTGGCAATGAATAACCCTTTGCGTATTCAGGTGACCCGTTTTTTCAAATACCCGTTCGCCAACTCAGACAAGAGGACGAGAATAATCACAGTCAAAGTCGCTGTTGCGGCTTTTTCGTATTGGAAAGATCTGACATAGGTTTGGATGTAGAGGCCAATCCCCCCAGCCCCGACGACGCCTAGAACCAAGCTTTCACGCAAGTTCAGCTCAAACCGGAACACCGTGTCACGTAGGATAACCGGTGCCATTTGCGGCCAAATACCATATCTAAGCTGTTGTTGACGACTTGCACCTGCGCTTTGCAGCGCGGTGATAGGCCCCGCGGCGACGTTATCTATCGCTTCGGCATAGAACTTAGACAACATCCCGGTGGCATGGAAAGTGATTGCGAGTATCCCGGGCAACAGCCCCAGTCCGACAGCACCAACCATTAACATGGCCACGAGGATCAAAGGGATCGCCCTGATGGCAGCGAGAAGAGCACGGGTCGAACGCCAGATATAGGGCTGCATTAAAGTTTCAGAAGCCAATACACCGAGAAATACGGAGAGGATAACCGCAAACAAGGTGCCAAGTATGGCGATTTGCAAGGTTTCAGCCAGGCCGCGTAACATATCTTGCCAGATGGTGAAGTCCGGCGGGACCATGCGACTGAGAAAGTCCCACAAACGAGGGCCAGCCTTGCCAAATTTTGCCATTTCCACATCTGCTGTAAGCGCGGCCCATGCAATCGCGCCGACCACAACCAGCCAGGTAACTGTCCGATGCATTATTTGACCACCCGTAAACCAGGTTCAGGCGGGGTGCCGAAGTATAGTGATTTAATTGTATTCTCTGAGACCTGGTGTGTGGGCTGATCAAACTGAATGCGCCCATCGCGCAGGCCGACAATGCGGTCGGCAAAGCGTTGTGATAACTCTGGCTGGTGAGAGGTGAATACCACCCCAATGCCCCGTTTTCGAGCTTCACCTGTGAGCAGTTGCAGTACTTTTTCTGCCAGAGCCGGGTCCAGGTTACTGACGGGCTCATCAGCAAGGATTAATTTGGGCTCTTGAGCCAGGCAGCGGGCAATGGCAACCCGTTGACGCTGGCCACCGGAAAGCTGATCCACCCGTTTGTCTGCCAGTTCGGCAAGATTGGTATCGCGTAAAATAGATCCAACGATCATGTGGTCCTGAGTACTAAAGCGCCCAAAGACGGACGCCCAGTTCTTTGTCCGTCCCAATCGCCCGTTCATTACGTTTTGATAGGTAGTTAGACGGTCAACCAAGGCAAAGTCTTGAAAAATAAAGCCAATATCTGCCCGCGTATTCCTTTGCGGTGGTTTGTTGGCATCCAAGGTTTTTTTCAAAACACTTGCTGTGCCGCTCCACCCCTTTAACCGCCCGTCTAGGAGTGTCAACAAGGTCGATTTACCAGCACCCGAAGGGCCGATCAGCGCAAGGCATTCGCCTGATTCCATCGACAGATTAATATCCGATAAGGATACCTCGCCGTTGAAATCATGGCTAATGCCTGAAAGAGTTAGCGCTGTTGTCACTTCAAAAATCCGTACCGTTTCGCTGTTGACCTTACACCGTCATAATCGCGTATATCTGCTTCGACATACCCATCTGGGCCATAGAGGTAGGCCAGTAAATGTTTGTTCTTATCTGCATTTAGGCTGAGCATTGCCTTAATAAATCGGGCTTGTACATCTGCGTCAAGGCCGTTTCTGGCAATTACGACGTGGCTTGGGATTTGCTCAGATTCAGCAATCCATGTGACTTCGGCCTGTTGTTCGGGTAACAGCAACAGGTCTGCGTATTGACTGGCACCTGCCGCATCGACCAATCCAGAAGCCATGGCTTGCATTGCCTGTTGATAACCACCAGCAAAGAATTTACGGCCAAAGAACTGATCCGCCTGATCCGGCGAGGCAATCAAGCCGTCTTTGACAAACAGGTCCAGCGGATAAAGATAGCCAGATTCAGAAATCGGATCGGCAAAGGCAATATCGCGGTCCTTCAGATCGGCCAAAGTTTTGATCCCGCTATCCCGGCGCACAAATATGCGGCCGGAATAACTCGGCGTTCCGCGGTAAACCTCTGACAACAAGGGGACGGCATCAATTTCGGCTTCGGCCAAGACGAATGGCAGTGCCCCCATAAAGGAGATATCAGCATCGCCATTGCGCAGCGCCTCGACGGCGGCGGCATGGTCAAAGGTTACAAATCCGCTGACTGGGACCTCTAACTGTTCTGACAACCAGGCGCAAATCGTTTTGATATCACCCAACAGTTTGTCGGGGTTTTCCTGGGGAATGAAGGCTAATTTCAGGCCATCAGTTTTTGCAGCCAAGACAGCCTGTGCAGGCAGGGTCAGGCCGAGGGCAGTCATTGCCAGAAAAGTACGACGTGACAGCATTAGAACATCCTCGCATCATATTCGTTTTGCAGGGTCTGGAATTCCTGCCACCGTGTTTCAGCCTCTTTCCAATCACCAGTGGCCACAGCATCACCGACAGCGCGTAGAGTACTTGCCAGTTGATAGACCTGAGGGCGCGCAGCAAGATTGCTCATAGTGCCAGCATCCGCAGCCAGATCAGGCGCCACAGTATCGACTAGAATGGCAATGTTCTTGGTATCGCGGGCAGGCAATAATGTATTAAGTGTGGACGCAAAGGTGGTTAACTCTTCGAACGCCAGACGGAAGGTACTTTCTTTGCCTTGGAAGACTTGGTAGGGCTCTTCGCCATCTCCAACATCTTCAAGATAGGCGGTGAGGTCTGCGCGTTGGTTTGCATCAAGTCCAAGAGATTTACTGTCATTGAACCATTCCACCACACGCGCCAATGTCGGCAGCGACCCATCATGCATGTAGGGGGCTGTAAAATTGATGTTGCGAAGGGTTGGGGTTTCAAATGCCGTTGCGGTCCCATTTTCAAAGGGAGGTTCTGAACTTCCTATGTCATAGTTTTTTCCATCACGAAAATTACGGTCTGGCGTATGGCAAGAAGAACAGGCGCGCCCGTTTAATCCGTCAAACGGGGTGTTGAACAAGTCTTGACCACGCAAAGCAGATTCTGAAGCGCCATCAGTCAACCGACCGCTGCGATCAATTTTTGGATTTGGCAAAAAGTCGAATTGGCGCATATAGGCCACCAAGGCATCAAGTTGGAACGGAGTTGGTTCTTGCCCTGCGAATTCCGTAACGATCACATTACGGGTAAAGCGACGCAAGCTAGGCTCACGCCCATCACGGCCATAAGGGGCAGTGAAGCGGATACCGCGCAGGGATGGTGTATCCAAAGCATCATCGTTGCGATCGTTAAACAGTGGATTGAAAAAGGCGCTATCCACATCCATGCCGCCAGTACGATGGCTAAGACCTGGAATGAAGAATTCACGGTTCACGTCAGAACGGTTGTGACAGGTGGAACAAGCAATGCCTAGTTCGCTGGCTGGTTTGCCAAAAATCACCGGGCTATCAAATAGCATATCGCCATAAGCAACCAACGGAAGATTGGCTTCGTCTTCGCCGGCCTCTTCAAACTGTAGGATCAAACGCGGTAGTTGCTGTTGATCTGCAATGTTGGACCCAGGTGGCAGGGACGCAGGTAGGTCTATCTCATCAGCCCGAGAGATTGCGCTTTCAGGAATGGAACTCAATTTTGCTCGATCAATGAAATCATCGGGGGCGTAATTGGTATTCAAATAAGTTTCGATGGTCTCACGTGCTGAATTAAATAAACCCGCATCTGCTTTAAAAGACCCGGACCCCAACACACCTTTGGAACCGAGGGCAGAATTTATTTCCAACCAAGCCCGACCCAGTGAACGGTATGATTTGGGATCAGCAGCCTTGATACCATCTTCAAATGCGCGAAACAAAGCCTGGGCCCGAGCAACATCCAGAGCTGCTTTTGGCGTTCCCATGTTTTTATCTGCAGCAGCTAAATGCTCAAGAACTCCCTGGTGGATGGTCTTGGTGGCGGCTTGAAACACAGCTTGGCGATCTTCGCTAGAGAAAGCGCTCTCAAGCGCGTTTCTGTCTGCTGCGCTCAAAAGCGACAAGGCGGGAACAGCGACAGAAGCGCCACTCACAGGTTTCTCCCAACTGTCTTCAATTTTTTGCCAGGGAACAGGACTGAGGTTTCCCATAAACAAAGTCAACCGGTAAGCGGCAGCTTCGGGAGCCCAGGGAGCTTGCTCTACGACGGTGGCAAGACTTATTGAAGGCGCAAAGATGAGCGCCAAAGCAGTAAGGATACGTTTCATGTTAGCTCTATGATTATAATTTAGCCATGGCTACATTAATTAGCACTTGCTGTTTAAATGTCAAGTTTAGAATTCATCTAAAAGCAGTAAAATTTATGTGAATATTCAGTATTTTGAAGTAATGGAATTATTTTTAGGGGAGTTAATTCCTATATCACAAAATTTATGCAGCTTTAAAGCACTCTATATTCTCTTTCAAATGTTCAATCTTGCTGGTTCCTGTCAGGACAATGCCGGAGGAAATGGTGTTTTTTATAAAGCCGAATGCTTTGGTAATCTCAACATGGGGAGAGGCGTTATTCTTGATCATATGGCCCATGTTTAAGGGGCGGTTAATAATGGGTTTCATGTTGGTTTCGTCTAATAACGTTATAAGATCTATTAGAGCGTCATTTTCAAAGTTAAAGGGAAATTGTAGAAAGTCATATTTCCCGCTTGAGCAAGCGACAGCCGCACTTTTTAAATCCGATATGCTTGCGCCAAAACGATGAATGCCGAGCTTTTTTGCATAATCCAGAGCTTCTTGAATGTCATGGGATCTCAATACGGTATCTGTCGCTTTATGTACTTGTAAAATATCAATTTTACCAAGCCGATTCATACTTTGATCTAGGCTTTCTTTCAAACTGTTAAAGGAATGGTCAACAGTGGTGGACTTGGTGTTTTCGCACCAATGTTCCCCAAATTTGGTCGCGATGGTTATGTCGTTTAATCCGCCGTGAGCTTGCAAGAATTCCCCAAAAATTTCTTCACTGGCGCCATAGGCTGGGGCTGTGTCAAAAAACCTTATTCCCAGAGTATAGGCTTGTTCTAATAAATAGAACGCTTGGCTTCTGGAGGGAGGTTCTGTGTTTGATGCGCCCCATTGCCGACCAATTGAAAGAAGGCCGAGACCGAGATTTAAATTATTCATTCTTTTATCGCTTCTTGGGATGGAAATAGGATTGATCATGTAAGGTGATTTCGGATGAAACTTCACCAATAACGGCAACCTTTCCCGTATGAATGCTCTGGTTTCGAATTAGGCCGCGCCCTTTGACGACGGCAGCTCTAAGATCTGGGTCTTGTCCGCTAAATGGCTCTCCGGGGGCAAGGATACAGTTTTGAACTGTAATGGAGCCTAACACTTGCGCGCCGTCGCCGAAGGTGGAATTTCCAAGCAATATTGGTCCGGCGAGATATCTGCCATTATCACCTATTTCGATCCGTGTGTCGGGGGTGTTTGCCTTAATAGTAACGCCACCCTCTGGGCCAAATTGGTTACCGTTGCCAATCTCGATAATACCTCCCTCAATTGAGGGACAATTAGCATCCGAACCATTTTTGTTGAGGCCAGATGCTTCTATATAGCTCATAGGATAAAAGGTGTTTGAGTTCCCGATCCTAACGGCCTCTGGCCTATCAGCGCGCACGGTAACGTTGGGGTAAAATATATTATTGGTACCAATTTTTGCATGAATAGAAATCAAGGTTGAAAAGGGATCAAAAACAGTATTGCCCATTTGTGTGAGCGTCATGGTCTTGCTTAAAGAAAGAAACCCGTTGTCTCTTCGTTGGGCATCAATATCAGAATGTAAATTTTGCTCAGACACTCTTTGTGATCTTTCTTGTATCTTCATCATGTTGTGGAGTGAGAGGCGGCTGTTTATTCAGTCGTAGCAAGTCAGATACCAAAACCAACAAACACTGTACCCGCAAAGGCTGTGAGGCCTCGCTTGGCTTTGGCCAGAGCTTGGCCCATGACCCGAGTGGTAAAGGTGAAAGCAACCAACCCATACCAGCAGAGAGAAATCGAAACCATGGTCAAGACTGATAGGGCACCGTCGCTCCAGATGCAATTTTCTGGAAGGGCCGCAGCAAAAAGGCTGGTAACAAAGACAGCCGTTTTTGGGTTTGCCAGATTTGTTGTCAGGCCTTTGGTGAAGGCACGTTTGAGAGATTTCGCCTGTGATTTTGATTTTTCAGACCCTTGAGACCAATCCATAGGCTTTCGTGCCGCCCAGATCATCTTTGTCCCCATCCAGATCAGATAAGCTGCGCCTACAAACTTGAGCACGAGATAGAGCATCGGGGCTGCAGCAAAAAGAGCAGAAATCCCAAGCCAGCCCGCTATTCCCCAAATCAAAGTGCCGAGGCCAATGCCAAGTACCGTCATAAGGGCAAAGGCTCTGTTTGAGGTCGTCGCCGCGCCCAGAACCATAAAGAGGTTCGGCCCCGGCGTAATCGCGGCAATCATCCATATGACCCCAACAGATATAAGAAAGCTCATATTCGGTTCTCCTCAATGACAGGTTATATCATAATTCATGGACACAGTTTTGTATCATTTTGAGAGGCCGTAACTCTTAAAAATTGTCCCCAAAAAGGGTCGTGAACTGAAGAAGTTACTTTAATATGTTGGCGCGATACTGTCGGGCTCGTCGATGAATAGAATTTATTAATCTCAGTATTTTGACAGGTATGCGGGGTGTGGTAGTTCCCGACATCCAAGACCTTTTCTGCCCACTGGTTTACAAGCTGTATGAAATCATTTTCGTTTATATAGGTCGGCATGTTGTCATAGGGATTATCAAAGGCACAACTGCGATAAGTCTGATCTTTCTGATTAACATCATGCACTTCAAGTTTCATGGGAAAGCTTTTGTTCACCCAGTTTGCATAGATATGTGATGGATGCATTTTGCCTATGCGTCTTCTGGTCAAGTCTTCCGTTTCAGGGATTCCTGTTTTTTCCAGTGCGTCAAGGCATCTATCAAAGAGCATATTCTTCATGGTTTCAATGGCGTATTGACGGGTTGCGTTGGAGGGCAGAGGGATGTTGATTGTAAAACTGTCTGTTAACAGTTCACGTTTCTCTTGTTCTTCCGGCGACCAAAAGCGATTTAGATTATCGTGTAAGGCTCTGCCAAATTTGGACTTCGTTATTTGAGGTAAAAAATCACCTTCAATATTGAGAACTTCTAATTTACCCGTTTTGCTCTGCTTGACCGTTACAGGAAGAGTTCTTTCTTCATCAAATTGCTCTGTGATGGGGTGCTCTTTCAGAGTGTCTTCTGTTATCTTGATAATTGAGTACCAAGGCCCGCTCTCGTAACTTGAATACTGCTTATTCCAAAACCAATATTCCGTGGTGGCGATTGTTATTGGCCGCCATTCCTCTGCCCCGTCGGGAATAGGAACTGTTCCCGACGCAGAGGCCGTCGTTGAGCAAAGTAACCCAATTATAAGATAGGTTAATATCGTTTTATAAAGAGAAATCAATTGAAGTTGTGTCCATCGAAGGGCTGGGGCGAAAGGTTTTCTTAGTGCTACTTATGCTTGTTGTGAATTGATCTGTCTAATTTTGTTTGAGTAGCTGTACGTGTTTAATACTACATAACGAGCATGCCATACGCCGTTAATAAATCGGATGCTTGGGATTTTGAGATAATGGCGCCCCGAAAATTTGCAGCGTCTCTCAAATCGACTAAGCCAAGGTCTGCACCCCGAAGATCAGCCCCTTTGAATTTCGCGGCTCTTATCGATACACCGACAAGTTTACAGTCCTCAAACTCAGCGCCGCAAAAGTCACAACCACCAAGATCGGCTTCGGTTAAGTTAAGGGCTCGAACAGTCTGGTTTCTAAACGAAAACCCCCTGATTATTGCAGAAACGAGATTGCATTCCTCAAATTTTACACCCAAATTCCGGCTATTTGAAAAATTAGCTCCGAGTAGTTTACAGCCTACAAATTTAGTATGTGCGAGCTGTGTCCCAAGCCAACTTGATCCAGAGAAATCACATGACTTAACCGAATTATCGACGCAATTGGCATATGCTAAGGATAGTCGATGTCCTTTGCATCGTAACCATTGGCAATTATCAAGATTGGCATGTTCCAATGAGGCGTCTCGAAAGTCACAGTCTTCAAAGATAGCGTTAGTCAGGGTTATGTTTTTCAGTATCGCTTCGGAGAAATTGCAGCCAATAAAATGCAGATCACTCTTGGAGCCCGAAATCAAATCGCCAACATTGCCCTGATTGATTGTCTCTTCCTGTATGATGTGACGGGAAGGTACTGTTTTTATATGATTTTCCATACTAAAATTTTCTTTTAGAATTGGGTGCTTTTGCTCTTCAAGGGGGGCGTTCCTACAACACCTCGCCAAGATATGGAAAAGCACACCAAGACAGCAATGCAAAGAGGACTAGATTTGCAGATAAGACTAAGCGGCGCGATTTTTTGATATGGCCCATAACTGCCAATGTTAGCGCCAGTAGAAATCCGATGATATTCTCCATCGCAACAAATTGCGCGTATTGGAGACTTTGGTATTTTACACCAAGATCCCATGCATTCTGAAAAAAGATATAATTCAGGATAGCAAACCCCAAAATCAATATAATAATCATCTTGGCGAAGTGCTTGGAATTGGAAAACAATTTTAAGACGAAGATATAAAGGATGGGCGTTATGAAGGGGAACACGTACTTTCCGCCACTAAAAATTACAATAAGAAATGGTAATGGGTATGGGGCCAATATGTTTGGAATTCCAAACGCTTTTATTAAGAGTGATATGAGTGCCAGAAGCCCTGCACCACCATATAACCAGAGCTTTTCAGGCATGTTTATAACTCCCGTGAATTATGTTAAGTGAATGTCAATTTATAGTTGAATTGTGAAAAATCAAGCTTGAATTCACTCACTCTCAATAATGTCTTTCCGTTCCTTAATCCGCTGTACGAAGAAATCAATAAAGGTGCGGATGCGGGGGACGCGGCGGAGGTCTTGGTGCATGAGCAGCCAGATGTCGCGGCTGCTGACGGTTTGGCCGGGGGTGAGGCGGACGAGGTTTGGGTCTTGCTCGCCTATGAAACAGGGCAGGATGGTGGCGCCGATGCCAAAACGTACGGCCTCTAAAAGAATGGCGACTGAATCTATCCTCAGTCGGCACATCTTGTCAGGGATTTCAGGGGCTAGTCTCGGCCAGCTTGGTGTTGCGGAGCCATCGTCCCAATTCAGCCAAACCATTTCATCGGTGCGCCCCTGCAAGCTCTCGACATAATCCCGTGCGGCGTAAGAGGCAAAGGTTGCGGTGGCAAGCTTGCGGCCAAACAGTTCTTCTCTGGGATTGTTGGTAGCGTACAAGGCGAGATCACCGGGCAGGCGTTTATCGTCAATTTCCTGGGTCCGAATACGCAAGTTTATGTCAGGGTATTCTTGCAAGAACTCTGAGGTCACAGACATCAATAAGTGGTTGGAGAGGATATCTGTGGTCACAATGTGAATGGTGCCACCCTGATGTTCATCGAAGCCGGCAATGTTCTGGTTGATCTCTTCGACTTCTTTTTCAAGCCGTGCGGCACCTTCAAAAATCGTTTGTCCCGAGGGGCTTAAGGTGTTGCGTTTGGCCGTCCCCATAAAGAGGTTGAGGCCCAGCCGTTCTTCAAAAGCCTGTAGCTTGCGCGATACCGTGCTCTGGTCGAGGCCGAGTTTCTGTGCGCCTGCAGTTATTGATCCGCTGCGAGCGACGGCCAAAAATATACGAAGATCGTCCCAATTTTCCATCTATGCAATATAACATGGGTTTTATGCATTTCCATCGATTTACTGTGTTTATGCATTGTGTGAATGTGGCTTCAGTTATCAACACTTGGGTATCATCACCAAATCATCATTAAAGGAACGACACCATGTCTGCTTACCTTGTTGCTCGCTTTGCCGTTAAAGATCCTGCTAAACTGGCGGCCTATTCTCAAGCTGCTGCGCCTGTTATCGCTTCTTTTGGCGGTGAACTGCTTTTTAAAGGCGGCGCAGATGGCGTCTTAACGGGTACGGATGGGTTACCTGGAACTGCTGTGTTCCGCTTTCCAAGCCATGACAAACTCAAAGCCTTTTATAACTCTTCGGAATATCAGGCCCTGACATCTGCTCGCGAAGCTGGCGCTGATATGGTGCTGTCTGCTTTTACAGCAGCGTAAGACTTTAAACATAACTAAAGAAAAGCCAGTTGAGGGTGCTCTGCTGGCTTTTCTTATGAAAGGAGAGATCATGTCCAGATTGCCAGAGGGGACAAATATTTTTGTGATCGATCTGCAATATATTACGCCGTTTGAGCAAATAGATCCGCTTATCGAGGACCATAGGGCTTTTTTAGAAAAGTACTACGAGCAAAAGGTTTTCATCGCCTCGGGTGCAAAGGTCCCAAGAGAGGGCGGTGTCATCCTCGCCATTTCAGATACATTAGAGAAGATCGAAACCTTGATCAAAGAAGACCCGTTCCACCAAAATGGCGTGGCTAAATATTCTATTACCGAATTTAAGCCGAGCATGATGGACTTTGGTTAAATCGTAAGCGTCCGATCTTCTCGCCTAAATCTGAAGATTTCTAAGTGCCACAGCGTCCTGTTCACGGCTAAAAGGATCGCTGGTTTCAGGTAATATTAACCCTTGGAACTATATGTTATATTGATCTCCTAATGTGCCCGCTTAAGATGAGGTGTGGAAGTGGAAAAAGGGTCTCGTACGTTTATTGCAATACTCCTTTTTCTTTGGCCGGTTTCCGTTCCGGCGCAAGAGCCGCTTGTCTTTACCGGTATTGAAAATTCGTCTTATGCAACCATTAGCGAACGCGTGATGAGGGAAGCTTATGGGCGTTTGGGCATCGACGTTCAATTTCCCCGTTTACCTGCGGCCAGATCGTTAATTGTTGCAAATTCAGGAAAAGTCGATGGAGAATTATATCGTATTAAAAATATCCATTTAAAATATAAAAACCTCATTATGCTGTCTGTACCCATCGGGATCATGGAAGGGGTTGCCATTACAACAAATCCAAAAATATCTTTGAAGGGATGGCAAAGCCTGGAGCCATACCGCGTCTGCATTCGCAACGGTGTAAAATTTGCCGAAGCGGGGACCAAAGAAATGGAGGTCGATGTCAGCAACTCGAACGATCAGCTTTTTAATAAGTTAGGCAAAAATAGATGCGACGTCATTGTTCTCGCTCGTCTTACAAGCATAGCACTCGCGCAGGATTTCGAGAAGAAAATGAAAATGCCCGTTCAGTATTATGTGGTCCAAACATACCCGTTATTTCATTACCTACATAAAAAGAATAAGCATTTGGTCCCAATATTGACTGAAGTCTTAAAAACAATGGAAACAGATGGAGCCATTGCAAAGATACGGGCTCAATACATTGAAGAAATATCTTCTGCAAAATAGGATTTATGGTTGGTCCTCTGGTTTCTTATCCCCTTTAGTGTAATTCTTTAATCATCATTAAAGAGATTTTTCGAATTAGGTGAGGGGAAATCACAAATGTTTTTCAAAGGTGAAAACGTATTTTATCGCCCTCTGTCTCAAGACGATTTAGCCGCTCTATATAGGTGGGCATGTGATCCAAAGATCACGAAATACAGCTCGTCATGGTTTGTTATCCCAAAGCCCTTGGAATGCCATAAGGCTTGGTTAGCCTCTCTCAATGAAAGGGATACATCTATCGACGTGGCGATCTGCTGTAATGAAACTCAAAAGATAATTGGCTACGCGGGGATTACGTCTATTAATCACATTAACCGCTGTGGAGAGTTTTACATACTCATTGGAGAACAAGAGTATTGGGGCCGAGGTATTGCGACAGAAGCAACCAAAATCATCACAGAGTATGGTTTTAAGAGCCTGGGTTTACACAGAGTAGAGCTCACTTCCTTCGTCGATAACCCTGCCGCCATCGCAGCCTATACAAAAGCGGGTTATAAACATGAAGGTATAAAGCGCCAATCCAGCTTTCGGGACGGGAAATTTCTGGATAAGGTAATGATGTCAGCTTTATCTACAGAAATGACGATTTGAACAAGGTATAGGCCAATTACTTAAATCCTTGGCTATACGAAAACCTGTTGTCCAATGTTCATGATCGGCATAGGAATGGTGCCTCGTTGAGGAGGTAATAAATTGTTTTAAACCTGGATAGCTACCTCCTCTAAGTACTCTTGCTTTACAATTCCCAGATAAAATCGGTGATCCATCGGTTGAAGAGTTGGCATAATCTGAATTAAAACAATCTTCTACCCACTCTTTTAAGTTTCCGTGCATATCATATAGGCCAAAAGCATTGGGAGGATAACTACCAACATCTTTTAACTGGTCATGTTCAAAATTTGCCTGTGACTGGGTAATATCAGAGCCCGTGTTAAATAATGTGGTTGTGCCAGATCTTGCTGCATATTCCCACTCAGCTTCGGATAATAGTCGGTAATTTTCTCCAGTTTTCTGGTTAAGGAGTCTTACGTATTCTTTTGCGTCTTCCCATGACAACATGTTTACGGGCTTTTTAGCTCCCTTAAAGAGTGAGTAATTAAAGTCCATTATTGTGGACCATTCCATTTGGGTTATCTCGTATTTACTAACCAAAAAGCTCTTTTCTATGCGAACTTTATGTTTTGGTTGAGCGCTTAAATCATCCCCATCGGATCCCATTAAAAATTCTCCAGCAGGCACAAGAACTAATTCGGGGCAAAACCTACAATCTTTTGTGGCATATTTCGTATCGGGGACGTTGGCACAACTGACTAATAATAAAGAAATTAAAACAACAAAATATTTCATGGCTCTACTAAACTTGTCCGTACATAGGATATTAAAATGTGTGAAGAACAATGGTCATTAATCAGAAATGAAGCAAGGGTGCGTTTATAAAGTGAAGCTAAATTTAATTGCTGGTTTCCAATAAATCTACGCACGATAAAAGAATCACCCAATTAAACTAGGTCAATCTAATTAAAGGGTAAGCTCCTAATTTTATTAGATGTTTACGGAGAGTTCTTGTTGAACTAAGGTTCGTGTTACTAAGTCTCTCCTTCCTCTATTCCTTCCCGACGGGCCCCTTTCATGATCATACGTAAGGCACAAGAAAACGACTATCTCTCCGCTGTTTTACTCTACGCTGAATTTGGCGCATCGGTTCCTGTTATTTCGGGCGGGGAAGGGAAGCGGCAATGGCTGAGCTTGCTTGAGCACTCGGGGACGACGGTTGTGGTTGCAGTTGAAAAAGGGGCCGAAGGCGCAGGGGGGAAAGAGGGGCAGGTTTGTGCTATCGTGACTTTGCATCTTTTACCCAACATGACTTATCTCGGACGGCCTTATGCACTGATTGAGAATGTAATCACTGCTGAGAACTGTCGGGGGCAGGGACTGGGGCGACAGGTGATGGAACACGCCATTGATATTGCCTGGGACGCCAAGGCCTATAAAATCATGCTTCTTACCGGGAAAGGCAGACAAGACGGCGGCGCCAAGGGCTTTTACGAAAGCCTTGGGTTTTCCGATGACGATAAATACGGCATGACCCTACGCAAAGTCCCTGCGCGAAAATAAACGTAAATAGAAGGTATGGGCCTCTAAAATTAACAGCCGGATCCCTCTGCAACGATCACGGGGAGGTCGGTGCAGCCATAGTCAACACCGACCAAACTCAGCAGGCAGGTTAACTGTCCCCTGTGATGGGTTTGGTGCTGGAATATATGGTGGATGATGTCGATGGCTTTTTGGCTGACATGATCACCTTGTGTGCTCTGATAAGAAAGTACGGAATTGATATCCTCTGTAGTTAAGGTCTTGCACCAGTTATGGAGAGTGTCGTCAAGCTTGCGACGATGGATAGTGAAGTCCTCAAGATTATCGTAATAACGATCTTGTGGAGAGATCGCGGTTGGGAAGTGATCAAGAGACTGAAGTTTTGAAGCGTTTATGTTCTGAGCTCTCATGCGGGCCAATAAGACAAGATCGCCGAACATGATATGGTTCCAATAATCCAAAATAGAACTGAACAAACTACCAGTATCCCGATGGAGCTGTTTTTGGGGTAAGCCCGCACAGACAGACAACAGCTGGCTGTTCATGCGTTGGTTATAACGCGCCATCATGGTGAGAATAGCCGTTTCGTTCATTCTGCTTGCCCTGGTTACTGATTTTTATCTCCAGATGCTATCCACAATTTCTGGGTAGATAATATTCAGAACACGCCAAGGACGAAAAAAATCACAAAAAAGGCGTGAATGAGATATCCGACCAAAAAAATCAACCATTCGTGTCGGCGATAAGAGAGAAGTCATCTCAAAAATATGCTTATTTAAAAACAACAGGTTATGAGGTGGTTAGATGTTTCAGCGTCGGATTCCCGAATGGCTTCGCCATGCCCCAACGCCGGGCGCAAAAGGCTTTGCCGTACTCTCTGGTATCGAAGCGATTTCTCGCGGTATTTTGATATCAGTTTTTCCCCTAATTATGTATAGGGCCTATCAAGATACCGTTGTGGTATCGGAGATATATTTCTATGTCGGGATCATATCCCTGGTTTGTGGCCTGCTGGTGCCATGGTTGACCCGTTATATCCCCAGGCGGTGGATGTATTCCGGTGGTGCGGTGCTTTTTATTGTCAGTGCTTTCCTCGCTATTGAAGGCTCGGCGATCGCCATCGCTTTGGCGTTGTTTTCCTATACCGTGGCGGTTGTTGTGCTCTTTGTCTGCTTCAATGCCTATGTGCTTGATTATGTGGCAAAGGTAGAATTGAAAAGATCCGAGACCCTGCGATTGTTTTACAGTGCTGTGGCCTGGTGTGCAGGTCCTGCTGGTGGTGTGTGGTTGATGCAGTGGTGGACACCTGCGCCTTTTCTAGTCTCTGCTATTGGGGCGGCGGTATTGCTCGTTGTCTTTTGGTGGATGCGTCTGGGCGATGGCAAACTCATCACTAAGGCCCGTGCTCCAGCCCCAAATCCGGTTGCATTCTTGATGCGGTTTTTTGTTCAACCCCGGTTGATTGCAGGGTGGCTTTTTGCGGTGATTAAATCCTGTAGCTGGTGGGTTTATATCGTCTATTTGCCGATTTATGCGGTTGAGTCCGGTCTTCATGAAAGCATTGGCGGCATTGCCCTTTCAATTTCCAATTCGCTGCTTTTTATCACGCCCTTTATGTTAAAATGGATAGACCGCTATTCAGTGCGCTATGCCATCCGTTTTGGTTTTTTTGCCGGTGGAGTTGTCTTTATTGCAGCGACTTTTAGCGCTGGCTGGCCGTGGGTGGTGGTGGCTTTCCTGGTATTGGGTACGCTGTTTTTGATCCTGTTGGATATTTGTGCTGGTCTGCCGTTCTTGATGGCGGTGCGACCCTCTGAACGCACAGAAATGTCTGCGGTTTATTCGACCTTTCGGGATGTCTCCGGCATCGTGAGCCCAGGTGTTGCCTGGCTGGTCCTATTGGTTGCGCCGGTTTCCACCCTCTTTGCCACGGCAGGGATTGGGATGTTCGCCGCCTGGGCAGTCGCTGGACGGTTGCATCCTCGCTTGGGGACGCCAAAAGTGCCTGCTGTTCCTACAGTTCCTGTGGTTGTGTCTCCTGTTAATTTATCTTCGTCGCATGAAACAGAAGCGGCCGAACCGGTCCATTTTTCAACTAATTCTTAATGTAAGGCACTTCTTGGTAAGTAACTGAAACCACGTCATAAACATTGAAGATTGCTTCCCAACAGGCTAGTGCCTATCGTAGTTAAAAAATAATTGGGAGGCTCGCTTGAAATCTTATTCACCTTCAAAAGTTGAGGGCGTTTTACGTTTTCTCGAATTTGGTAACGTTGGCACACCGCTGATATTTTTGCACGGCCTAGGGTGTTCGTCTTCGTTCGAATACCCTCATGTTGTAAGCAGTTCTCCCCTTGCCGGACGCCGTGTGTTGCTGGTTGATTTGCTTGGGTCAGGCTATAGTGATCGACCTGTATCCTTTGGCTATCGTATTGAAGATCATGCCGAGGTCGTTGCACAATTTGTTGAAGAGTTTGTTGTTGGCCAAGGTTTTGAAAAAGTGGATCTCTTTGGTCATAGCATGGGGGGCGCTGTTGCCATTCAGGCTGCGACCCTCTTGGGACATCGGGTTGAAAACCTGATATTATCTGAACCCAATCTGGATAGTGGCGGTGGACAGTTTAGCCGGGATATTGCAAATGGAACAGAGACCCAATATGTCTCTGAGCAACATCAAGATATTATCAAAAATGCAATTTTATCTGGGAATAATGACTGGGCGGCAACGATGCAAACCAGCTCGCCTCTGGCAGTGTATCGTGGGGCTGTTTCCCTTGTCGAAGGATCGTCACCTTGTTGGCGAGATCAGCTCTATCAGCACTCGGCAAATAAGTGCGTGATATTTGGGAAACATTCATTCCCCGATCCAGATTTTGACATCCTTGCTGGTAAGGGTATTTCTACGAGGACCGTTGAGAATGCCGGTCATTCCATGGGGTTGGAAAATCCAGTTGGGCTGGCTAAGGCGATCCGTCTTGCTTTGGGTGTGCCTGCTTTGGGTGTGCCTGCTTTGGGTGTGAACGAAACAGAGTAATCTTAGATTTCGGTGGTTTTAAGTTACGACAAGGCTATGGCGCTTTAGAGCTCAAAGCTGAACTATACAGAAAAATAGGCCAGCCCAGGATTAAAACCCAAGCTGGCCTGTTCGCTATAAAAGCCTATTTTTCGCCTATTTCTCTGGAACAACCTTACGATAGAGATGCCAGGTCGAATGACCGAGCACGGGCATGACCACGCAGAGGCCGACAAAAAATGGGATAGAGCCGATAAGCAGGGATCCCGCGACGATAATTCCCCAGGCTGCCATGGGGATGGGGTTCGTGGTGACAACCTTTACCGAGGTCTGAACCGCCAGTGCCGCACTCACATCCTTATCGAGGAGCATGGGAAAAGACACCACACTGATGGCAAGTACGACTACTGCAAACAAGAAACCAGCACCACAACCGATAACGATCAATGACCATCCTGCAGATGTTGTCATGATCTCAGTGACGAAAGCGCTAATAGAGGTGGGCTCAACTGCACCAAAGGTCATTTGATATATGCTGAGCGCCGTCACCAACCAGATCAGGAAGATGACCATCAATAAGATGCCAAGTGCGCTGATAGAGCCGATCGCAGGTGAATGGCAAACATCAAAGGCATTTTTCCAGGCAACCTCTAATCCTTTTTCACGGCGGCGGCTGAGCTCGTACAGGCCGATAGCAGCAAGCGGACCGATTAGGGCAAAGCCTGTAACCAGAGGGAATACCAGGGGTAAAATATCATAACCTGCGGCCATTCGGGCTGCGAGCAATCCTACGATGGGATAAATGACAACAAGAAGTAGGATGTGGCTGGGTTTTTCTTTGAAGTCGCTAAGGCCCTTGGCCAAAACGTCCTTGAGGTCGCTTACGCTAATTTTGTGAACATCTGGAATAGAGTGAACGACGGGACGATCAACGGCTGCTTTGTGGCTCCCGTGCGCGGCTGTTTTAGGCATATTCATCTCTCCTGAACCTGTTGTCCCTGAATTAGGGGGGGCTCAAGCGAAAACGGCACTTTGGTGGACCACATAATAAGAAGTGTCAGGGGCGACCTGTTAAACCCAGAGTGCAACACCCGTAAAGATGCTGTTCAAAAGGCGGTTAAATGAACCCTGACAAGGGACCGCTATCCGCTTATTTCAGACTATTCTACTCGGAATTGTTAAAATTGTCACCTTTACTTGGGTTTGTCTTATTTTGTGCGGGGTTAAATTAACTTTGATGGGGTTCTAAGTTAAATAAAGCTATCTTTGAAAATACTCTACTGGTTTAGGAATAACCGCCCATGAAATTGGTGGCGTGAATAAATTTTTCACAGGCTTTTCACTTATTGAATGCCGATAAATGTGGCTTAATAATAAAAAAATAAATTATGGATAACAGCGGGACCAAGTTTGGTTCTAGCGCCGAGTTTGTTTTATTCAAAATCAACTTTGAAGAGCCAAAATAAGACCTGTTTAGTATAGAGGGGAGACGTTTATGGCTGATCCGACCGATACACCCGTACTGGAAACGGATGCTTTGAATGCGTCTGCGGTAACAACTTCGGCTTCATCAACAAGCAGTCAGCTTCCCAATTGGGCACGGTCGATGATCGATGGCCAGTTCAAAAAACTGTTTGGGCGCCCTTATTCTATTGATAAAGCTATAGAATTACTAACAGCGATTAGCACTTTATCAGAGGTATCCGATGAAGATGTTGTTGAGATAGGGGTGATGTATGCCTATTACCTCCAACATCATCAGAAAAGCCTGATGGCCGCCGAACTGTTGTTGTTGTACCTCAACCAAACTGACCCCGTTGCCTTTACACCGACAAGCTTTCAATTTGATTCAGGTACCCGCCGGGCGGTTATTCCCCAATCAACGGTGCGATCACTTCCAAGTTTTGATAGTTTGGTGTGCGCGAATGCCACGGTTATTCTGGAACGGGCCATTCAAAAGCGGTTGGATAATCCCACAGACCTCCACCCAGGTTCGGCAGCAAGCTTTAATAAGCCTGATGGCAGTGTCGAAAACATAACACCCGCGATCAGTCCCATGGAGGCAGGGGGGACTGAAACTATCTATTTTGATTTTAATATTCTGTTGCCAGCGAATGAAAAGCTCCCAATTAAACAGGCGCTAGGAACTATTACTGTTGTTGCAAAAGTAAGCGTAACCAGTACCCCTGCAGCCACAAATTCACCGCAAGATCCAAATAATAGCTGGCAAATCTCCATCGATAGTTGGGAACACTGGGGCTACGACGAGGGTGATTTTGAGTGGAATGTTTTATCGACAGATCAAGATGATAAAAAGACGCAACCCGTTGGAATATCAATTGAAGATCTGTTGCCTAGTTGGTTACCAGGTAAGAAAAAGTTATTAGCTGAAGTAAACAAAGTATTCCCTGATCTAAAAGGTTTATTGGATGGTTTTCAGGTCAAAGACAAATACATGCATCAAATTGAAAACAAAATAATTAACCTGCCTGATGGCTCCAAATTCCACCCTAAGACTTATGAGATTTATATAGAATCCTGGAGCCTGGATCCGAATTCAGGAAGTTGCCGCGTGAAATCTGAATTCAAGAAATCAACCTAGGAAGAGAATTCAATAAACCAAGATTATATCAAAACAGGAGAGCAGTTCCCATGAGTGACAGCACATCGTGTACCCCAAAAGAGCCACTGATTAAACTCGACGAAGCTGGTTCTGCTTCTATCCTTAATTACAATTTACCGCAGTCGACAACTTACGATGTGGTCAGTTTTATCAAGCTGGATATCAATCCCAAAAAGTTCAAAGCCAGATTCAGAGTGCTGCCCAAAAAACACTTTTGGGGACAACTGGATTTGCTTAAAAAAGACGATAATTTTACGGTTAAAAGCATTGAAAGCATTATTACAGGAAAGCAGTATTCTGCCATTCCAGAGCTACAAAACCTCAGCATCAATCTCAATGCGACAAAACCACGGACGTTTAGGAAAGCCGTCCCGGGTGTGAACTCTCTTGCCGCACCGATAGCGGCGACAGGTCTGGTCATGAAATCGGCTAATATACCAGTATCCACGTCATCTTTGGAATTTTCCACCAGTCACATCGCCAGTCGAATTTACGATGGTTACATGCCAAGTCTCTATACCCGCCTGAGTGGTCGGCAAGGCTTGAATTTCATCAAGCGCCCGACACGCGCGAAGCCTGCAATTTACATGGTTATGAAGATGAAAATGGCGTCATACCTCGGTGATTATGGTGCGGGCCAAACCTTGAAGACCTTTAGTCTGCTGCCGGGTGAGACAACAACCATTTCTGTCAAAAGCTATCATCAAAATGAAGAGACCAGCAGTGCCTCTGAAAGTGTGCTGGACAGTTATAGTGAGTCTTGTACCGATGAGCTACAAACAACTGTGGAAAATTCGACCCAGCAAACCGAGAGTGCCTCCGAAACAGATACGGATACTATGTCTGTGGAGGCTGGCACGAGTGGCGGTGTTAATTTGGGAATTGTCAGTTTTGGTGGCAGTGCAGAGGGCGGAGCTTCATCGGTTAACACCACAACTGAAGCTGTTGAAAGCCAAGTGAATAGTTTGGAAAGTGCGGTCGACCATCACGTTCAAACAGCCGACACCAACCGTCAGGTCGAGGTCAATACTGAAACCAGCAGCACGAGTAGCAGTGGTGGAGAAGAGACCATTACCCGTACGCTGGAGAACATCAATCGCAGCAGGGTTTTGAATTTTGTCTTTCGCCAGTTGTTACAGGAATATTTTACCATTACTTATTTAAACGAGGTGACCTTTGTTTATGATAACGGGGTACCTGGAGGCCGAAAAACTGCCAACTTATCGTCTATTGGCAATTTGCTCAAAGAAGTTTTAAGCGATCCAGCAGAGGCCAAAAAGGAAGAGAACAGAATTTACGAACACCTGTGCAATATTCCTGATCACACTGGTACTCGAGTGAGTTTCATCGAATTGATAAAGGGTGCGAATAAAAACTGCATCAATCCAAGCGCATCTTCTACCAAATATGAATACGTCAAAAAACGCGGAGATCTGAAACAGGAATATAGAGGGAAGTCCGTAAATGGTATTATCCTGAGTGTGAAAGATCGCATTTTGCGCACTCCCTCGGTCATTGTAGATGCGCTATTGGGGCAAGGTGAGGCGTTGGATTGCTATAATATCCAGCTGCAAGAAGCCGCCAACAAGGAAGCCCATCTTGAAAATGAGCTCACCGAACAAGCCATGGCGATAATTGATGCCATAACCGATCCAGAAGTCAAAGCCGCGCTCTATAAAAAGGTCTTTGGCGATTGCTGTGAAGGCGAGGAGACCAGTACGACTGAATAAGGGAGTAATTATAGCTGAAACGGCTATAATTTATTATCGAACAAATAAGGAAGTTCTGGCTTATAAGCTTGGGCTTCCTTTCCTTTTTCTCTTACGATATGGCAGTAGCGTTTTGATTGCCAACTTTACTGTTACTCTGATGCTATCTTGAACACGTAATTATAAAGTAGCCCACTGTAACGCTGTATCCATATCTTTGAATATCTGAGTTTCCCATTTCCATTTTTTTACAAATTTTGCGTAAATTTTCGCCAGATGGATAATCTCTTGATTTGTGGTAATAATTGCAACCTTTCGACGTCTTGAGCTTATCGATGCGGCGTTATCCATATGTGCCATTTCCATAGCAAAATCTTCACTAATATCTACGGAGGTGGCCTGGCTTAAATCGACAATTTCATATTCAGACTTATCCCAATTTTGCTGGCCCCACATCTCATGTCCAGCTGCTAAGAAATCGTCCCGAGTTACAACCCCGTAAAGCAAGACAATGACACCAGTTTCTTGAAAATTGACGGCATATGGCATTGTATTACCCGTATGAAAGTGCCTGTAATTATCAGAGATTTCATACTGCAGACTAGAAGTGAATATTTATTGAAAATTGGTGTATTGCCTCTTTTTGTCGGTTCAGAATTCATTCAATTGGCGCAAAGGACAGCAGCCTGATTTTGACAACTGTCCTTGCTTGAGAGATGCAATGTTTCCCTTAAAGTTACCACCGACGCCTAAGTTCAAAATACAGAGGATCATTCCAAGCGCGGTGTTTAACTAAGGGGTCAATTTTTCCTCTGGGCTGATTGATATCCTTTAACAAATGATCGTTCAGATATGTCAGTTCAACTTGAGCCCTGTGATTTTTATAACGCGCCCATAATCTATGAAATAAATGAGATAAAAGGCGTAGAGCTCTATTCGTTTGGGGAGCGGAAAGATTACACCCGGATATATTATACTTGGTCTCATATAATATTTGATGTGGTTTGCAGGATGCGACCATGAGATCCTCTCTTTCTATTTCTGGCTCTATAATAAGTTGTATATCTTGCTTACCTCTAATATTTAGAACTTTATTAAAATGTACAAACGCCTTTGCTTGACATGTAGTGTTAGAAAAAGTCACATATAACCATGCCGCGTTATTTACCTCCCTTAAATGCAGTTCGTGCTTTTGAAGCTGCAGGTCGCCATGAAAGCTTTAGTGGTGCCGCAAAAGAATTGAATGTGACCCATGCCGCAATTAGTCGGCATGTGCGCGGGCTCGAGAAACAGCTGGGGGCGCAACTTTTCAAAAAGGTTGCTCGCGGAGTTGAGTTAACCGAGAACGGTAAAATTTATCTTGCAAAGATAACGCCTGCAATTGATCTGGTCTCTGAAGCTTCAGAAGCTCTTCGATGCCAACAAACCGGAACTTTATTGATAAGTTGTGAGCCAACCTTTGCGATGAAATGGCTCATGCCACGACTTGGAGAGTTTCAAGAAAAATTCCCAGAGGTTGATGTGTCGCTGGTTGCTTCGTCAGAGCTTGCAGACCTCAAAAACCATGAGTGTGATCTTGCGATACGATATTATAATCAGGTTCCTGTCGGAATAAACTGTGATTTAATATCAACTTCCCCTGTGTTTCCTTATGGTGTTCCAGCCTTTTTTGAGGCCGAATTGCCTGGGGATCTTTTGCAATACAAGTTGTTGCATGAAGATAAAGGTCAGTCTTGGACCAGTTGGTTTACCAAAGCTGGACACGCAAATTTCCAAACACCTCAAAAACCCAGCCCCCTTTCATCTTTGCTCGCAATAGAGGGGGCGCTGGCAGGGCAGGGGGTCGTGCTTGCATCTGCAGAACTTGTGGCGAAAGATGTTGAAAATGGACGTTTAAAACGCTTGTCTAATGTCAGTCTCGATTATGGAAGATATTACCTTGTCTATCTTAACGAAGTCGTGAGACGAAAGCCTGTCGCTGCCTTTCGTCAGTGGATCATCAGTTCCACAACCGAGTTTCGAGACAGTTGATGTAAATCGTCGTGTACAATTATCATGCTCAATTAGTCGGATTTTAACTTCGTCATGCTGTGGCCCATAGTTTTTGTGCAGCACTCATGACCTGTTGTTTGCGAAAGAAGGCCTCATCCTCTTTGCCACCGTCATCACCCAACCAGGCTGCAAGCGGTTGGGTAACGTTAGAACAGCGGAAAATACCTGCACAGGATTTGATTTCCTGATCAAAGCGCACCTTGCTGATGTCTTTGATGTTGGTATGAAAAAGCTCTAGTAGGTCCTCGAACTCTTTTAAATCTCCCTGAACATTTTCGGCTGCGTTTAAGACGTTTTTTGCCAGGTGAATAGGTTGTCGGCCAAGCTCTGCTGATATCAAAGGGCGCGCCTCAAGCATGCCCTCTCTGGAGCGTGCCGACCCAATGCAGGTATCCTGAAGGACGCCATAGCTAACACAGCGTTCTTTTTCGCCGATCATATAGGTGGAGAGGGCAATGATATCAAAGTCGATGGGCTCCATATCATTGGCCAGACTATCAACCTGTCGGACAATATAATTATGATCTTCACCGTGAGTGACAGCATTTTGGAGCTCTTTAAACACTTTGATAAATCGTCTTTTGTCGAGCCTGTACAGGCTGTCAATGAGCCTGAATCCCGCAGATCTCGGCAGGAAATAATCGATGTTTTCTGAGTGAAGCTTTAGTTTGTCGAGCAACTCAAGGATAAGACTTTCTTCTTTGGAATAATTTGGTGAATTGTCTTGGGCATTACCTGGGGAAGACTCTTTATTTTGAGTCTTGCGGTAATTCAGTGTCTCTTCGATTTCAGTGGCCCAGGCAAAAAGCTCACACACGGTTTTGTCGAGATAGACATGTTTATCATCAAACAGGATTTCCGGGTTGCGCCCTTTGTCGAGATAGTCTCGCTTCATCGGTTCATAAATATTTTTTTCGATTTGTTTGGTGCGAAGCCGGGCCATAAGCAAGTGACTTACGAGCTCTCTCAAGCCCGAGGCGTAGGAGGGAGCAAAAAGACAAAGCGAAGGCACGGTCTCTTTTCGACGCCCTTTACCATGACCGGGATGGGATGGGTGTTGGCCCTGGATAAAGGAAAGTGTTTCTGCCAACTGATTACCGATAAATCCAACTAGCATGTTTTCAGCCTGTAGATGCTGATAATCATCGACTACAATTGGTTTCGCGGGTTTTTTGTTATAGAGCAAGGGCAATATTTTTTGCGAAATTAATTGCGCCAGTTCACTCCGACCGGGGTGGGATCCGACCTGCAGGCTATTAAGAAAATCGAGAAGGTCGGCAATAGCTTTACGGGATTTAGCGGTATCGTGAGTTTTCTCTACTGTAGCGCGTAGATCGCTAATGACCGCGACCACAGCAGCTTTAACGTCGCTGGAGGCCGATTGGCTGTCCAAGGAAGCAAAACGTTGTAACGATGGCAAGGGGGAAACCACACGACAACTCCTACTATATGACAACAGGACATGTTACCACACAAGAGCCAATTGAGTGTTAACAGGCAGTGTTTTGGGGGAAAATAGTCGAATTATCTTTAAGGGTAACAAAGGAAAATGGCGTAGAGTTTTGTTTTGTAAATGTAATTATCTTTGAACTCTTAGGTATGAGACGAAGAGATCAAAGGGGAGTTTTGTGCTTAATGGTGCGCATCTATTGGTTGTAATGCTGTGGACCTTAAGAGAGAGTGCATTACAAGTTTCAATATCTTAATCGCTCAAGCTTCCTCATAGGACGTTCTAAAATCTGGAGCCTTATCACAAATGCCTTTTCGACCAGACCAGTTGCATGCCGTTGTTTTTGATATGGACGGGGTTTTAATCGACTCAGAAGCCCTATACTTAAAAGCTGCCAGGACAACGGCACAGGAATTTGGCTTTATCTTCAGCGACGATCTGCATCAATCCATCGTTGGGTCGCCTCAGGAGATCTGCAATAAAAAAATTCAAGAGGCGATGGGGCCAGAGTTTCCGTTTGTCGATTACGATCGTCTTTATAGTCAAATGGTGGTCGCAGAATTTGATCGGGAAATACCGATAAAGCCGGGCGTGCGAGAGTTGCTTTCCTTGTTGAGCACACTTGAAATTCCCACAGCAGTTGCGACCTCAACAGGCCGGAACCTCGCCAATGACCACTTGTCACGGGCAGAGTTGTCGCCTTATTTTCGCAGAATTATTACCCGCGATGATGTGAGTAAGGGCAAGCCTCACCCGGAGCCCTATTTACTGGCGGCAAAGACCTTGGGCGTTGACCCCAAGTTCTGCCTGGCACTGGAAGATTCCCACAATGGCGTCCGCTCTGCCCACGGTGCTGGAATGCAAACTATCATGGTGCCGGATATGCTCCCCGCTACTGAAGAAATTTCAGGCCTCTGCATTGCGGTGATGGACGGTTTACATAAGGTGAGAGAGCGTTTTGAAGTGAACTAGGGTTAGTTTATTATCAGAGTACACTGTGCTTGGTCAGCCGGGGAAAGGGTAAGAGATAGCAAGGTAATCCATAATCGTATTAAATTGATTTCACCTGCGATTTATCCTCTGAAATCGATCCGTATTAGGCATTTTCTGGTTCGAAATGCCGTTCTGACTTCATATAGTTACGGGCTTCGCTGCCGCGTATCGTGGCAATCAAAAGCCCATTAGGACTGTCATCTTCTTCTCTTATGTATAAGGGAGCCATGAAACGCTCAATTCGGAGCAGGCGGTGGTCGTAATCCCAAGTAATATCTTGAGCAACTTGGTGGCCTTGATCTAAGGCTTGTACATAGTATTTTACCAACGCCTGACTATAATAATCTGGGGTGAGGTCTTCAATGAAATGATCCGCGACATAACCCAGGGTGCGGTTGATAACTTCTTCTCCAACTAATCGGATTTTGAAAACCTTGGAGCCGCTGCTCAGGCGTTCTATCAAACAGATATGGGGTAAACATTCGGGTATGTCAGTGGGGCAGATTTTATTGTCTCACAAATGGTTAAAACCACCGCATTCTATGCGGTAAAAAAACTAAGTTGCGTGCGAAGCACGCTCTTTAGACACGAAGCCGACTTTTAGTCGGCCCTACCCAAAACCTACCGACTTTAGTCGGTAGTAGTTTAGTTTTTTTAAAGGGCCCGGTACCCTTTGCCCAAGCAAAGGCGCAATCGCGCACTCGGGTCAAAATCTCGGATTGAAGAGCCTCTAACGGCTTGTCTTCCACTGTGATGATCTTGTCTTCTTCGACCATATCTGGTGCAATCATACTGCTAACGTCAGAATGCACTTTAACAGATCAACGTAAAATAGGTAATTAAGTAAGGATTACTGAGGCTTTTAGTCCTCTGGTGGAGGTGTTTTTTCACGCACTATTCACTTCTATTTTGAACGAAGTATATGGTTCAATGATCAGGTAAGAAGAAGCTTCGCTTCAAGCTGGCCAATTTACACTCGCAATCTCACAGTTCGAATTTCCAATTTATCCTGATCCAATTTTCAGGTTTTGCAAGGGTTTACAAGATACCTCTTTTAAAAGGAATTCATGATGCTGGCAGAAAATTGCATCCATAATCAGGGCAAATAACCGTGAAATAAATTTTGTGAAAGAACCCTGCAATCACTGATACGAAGGAGAGCCGTAATGTCTGTATCCATAAAGGATTTACTCGCAAAAATTGGGCATGAACTTGTGCCTGATCTCGCGAGCAAGTTTGCAATTAATACTTTTGCCAAGGCGACCACCCCTCGGCCGAGACCTTATAGCTTGTGGTCTGATCAAAAGGGAAAAATATGCGATTATACTTCTTGGCCCTCCCTGACAGATCGCACGTTTTCCGGTCGTCATCTCAGGGCTGCAGAAGAAAGTTACACGGCCGGATTACCCGAAGATGCACCCTATGATGGTACGGGGCCAGGTGAACATGGTGTTATTACTGGTCTTTTTAAACGGACTGAAACCGCAACTTGTCCGCGATCAAGCCTCTTGTTTCCGACTTTTGCTCAGTGGTTTACCGATAGTTTCCTTCGCGCTGATTCTGCAGATAGACGGAAAAACACCTCAAATCATGAGATTGATCTCTGTCAGATCTATGGCTTAACCGAAGAGACAGCGAACCTGCTTCGAACCAAAAGTGGTGGCAAGCTCAAAAGCCAAATGGTAGGGACAGAAGAATACCCTGATAATTTGTTCGACAGTAATGGCGAGGTAAAGTCGGAATATGTTGATTTACCCTATGTAAAAAATAAAAAATACGCGAGTATTATAAATAGCTTCAATGACGCTGAAACCCGCAAAAAAAACTATTTTGCCACCGGGTTGGAACGCGGTAATTCAACGGTTGGCTATGCTGCTATCAGCACCTTATTTCTTAGAGAACACAACCGGCTTTGTGATGAGTTAAACGCACGTAACCCCTCCTGGAATGGGGATGATGAACGTTTGTTCCAAACCGCACGGAACATCAATATCGTACTATTACTTAAAATCGTGGTTGAAGATTACATAAACCATATTTCCCCCATAAAATCCTCGATTTTTAAGCTTGATAATTCTTATGCCGAAGAAGAAGAGTGGTATCGCACTAACTGGATGGCTGTTGAGTTTGATCTCTTGTATCGCTGGCACGGGCTTGTCCCCAACACCATGACTTTTGGCGGCACCACTCTTGCGCCATCAGAATTCATGATCAAAAACGATGCCTTGATCGAAAAGGGACTGGGTGTGATCCTGGACGGAAGCTCTAAACAACGCGCAGGCAAGATCTGCTTACACAATACACCTAACTTCTTATTGAAAGCAGAGCATGCCGCCATTAAAATGGGGCGTGATTACCGCTTGAGATCTTTCAACGAATACCGGGTGCAATTTGGCTTGGACGAGCTCGACGATTACGATGATCTAACTTCGGATAAGGAACTTGGGGCCGAGCTAAAGGCGCTTTACGGTGACATCGACAACCTTGAATTCTTTATCGGGCTTTTTGCGGAGCAAGGCGACGACAATGAATTGTTCGGGGATCTGATGTTGAGCATGGTAGCGTCGGATGCTTTCACTCAAGCTCTGACCAATCCTTTGTTATCAAAGCATGTGTTTAACAAAGATACCTTCACCAAATACGGAATGAAAGTGATCAAGAACACGGGCTCTCTTGCCGATCTGGTGGAGCGAAACGTGGATAATCCGGAAACGGTAAAGGCTTCGTTCAAGTTTTAGGTATTGTCTAGCGGTATTGATCTAGAAATTATCTGATAAATACGAGTGTAGAAGTAAGGGGGGGAAATTCATTACTTCTCCCCTCCTTAAATTTAGGCTTTTAACCCGAAATCATTCTGCATTTAGATCGATGTAAATATTCTGATATTTATATTGATCTGATTCAGGATCTTCTCTGGCAGCATTAATGGCTGTAACAATTAGGACACCAAGAAGTCCACCGCTCGGAGCATGCTGGTTACGAACCGCAGTTGTGTAATTATATATCTCGCTGGTTTGTGTTCCCAACCCGATATCGGAATTACATTTAACAAACAGCGGAGCTGAGTGTTCACCATATATTGGGACAAGAACGTGTTGTGGTGTTTTAAATTCAGCGGTGTATTCCTGTCCGTTCAATACACAATCCGCACCAATAAATTCTTTGGTTGTTTTTGCGGCTTTCTCTTTGAAGTTAGTGCGGATTTCGACCAGGGCCGTACCACGAAAACGCGGAACCGCCGTATCGTCTTCCGTACGGGCGGCGGCGTAAATATCCAGGCCCTTTGATGTCGCGACATTTGTGGGTGTGATGTTTAGGGGAGGGGTTTCAATTTCTGAATATTTTACCCCACAAGCACTTAACAATAGGGTCATAAATATTAGCGCAACAACTTTGCCTACCATAATACTGCCTTATAATTTTTCGTTGTTTGAATTTGTGATTGGGTCTCTGAAAGAGGATACTAAGTACCTTATTTTACATCTAATTACAGATTATTTTTCTTCTTATACTTGTAAAGCAATTCTATGTCGATATCTTGGTTTTAATATTATTAGTCTTTGTATTGCGGGAAATAAAGCGTGATTAAGTATAGATCCATTTGGGGGGCCATCGGCTTTGCTGCTGCCGGTATTTTACTTGGAACGACGGGTGCCTCAGGACAGGAAGAAAAGAGCTTCCCGGAGTACAAACAGGCTTGTGTTGAGGGAGAGGCCTCGGCCTGTACTCAAGCGGGTATCAAATTTGCTGAAGTGTTCAATTATCAACAAGCAGCTCCCCTTTATAAACAAGGTTGCGATGGCGGGGATGGTTTGGGTTGTGCCCACCTCGGGTTACAGAATTTAATGGGGTTGGGTGGTGAAAGAGATCTTGGCAAAGCTTTCGCCTTGAACACTCAGGCGTGCGATCTGAAAAATGTAATGGGCTGCTTTAGTCTCGGTTATATGTACCGTAGTGGCGTTGGTGTAGAAAAAGACAGTGAAACAGCGGTGTCTCATTATACATGGGCATGTGATAAGGGCTTGCCTCGAAGCTGTCTTTCTCTTGCTCGGATGTATAAAAGCGGAAACGGTGTAAAACAGGATAAAAGCAAAGCTACTGAACTTAAATATAAAGCTTGCTTGGCGAGTTTACCCTCACCGATATTAACGGCAGAACTTTGTAAAAATATGTTGGTTTGGGAAAAGTAGGGAAATACAGCGCGGTGGTGGTGTCAAGGCCGACGCGGACCAAGGCCACCCCCTATAAGGTAAAGGCATGGTTTACCGTATAGTTTCACAAATTTGTCGAGTAGTATCTTCAAGGAATAAGCTATCTGATTTTTTGAAAAAGCAGCTAATCTCAGAGTTGTCCGAACATTTTTAATAAAGGTCCGCCAATACCTGTTTGATCGACAACAGTGACAATTACGTCCCCCGAAAGCGCGGATAGGGTAAGGATGATTGCCATAACGGGGAACCGCATCAACAGTGGTTTGGCCGTGCGTGACACAGTGCACCAAACCGAGCTTAATTTAGATTTAGGGGCGAGAAGATCTTTTTCTTTTCTGGGGGAATATACAAAAGGTGATCCCAGTAAAATGACGAGAGCAGGTATTGTCATATAATAGATAGACAACCCGGGTGAAACTGTAATTTGAGTTGTTAAAAAGATAAGGCCGATTAAAGTGGTTAGAATGGCAAAAGCGCCGATATATTTTTGAAATCCATACTTTTTCAAAGCGCAGGCACTGATCGTAGCCAAAACCGTAAAAAAGATCATAAAAGCTGTTAATCCATCTCCGTAATCACCTCTCATGCCAAGGATCTCTTTTAGTCCGATCCATTTGAAACCTTGCCAGAGGATCATTTCGATTACCAGCAACAGAACTGCCGTGGCAACGATGCAAAATATAGCCATGAGGTAATCTAACGGGAGTAGAAGTTTACTTTGGTCTGAAAGGTTTTGACGGCCTCTATCCCGCCAAGCCCAGACTGCATAGGTTGCTCCGATTGGTAACAGCATTCCAAAGCCAACTAAAATAAATCCTAGGTACCCCAGATTACCGGTAATTTTTTCCGACATTGAAGGGATTTGTTTAGTGTCTTTATTGAGGTACTTCAAGATAACCAGCAGAACCGTAACAAGGGCGACGATAAGCAGGAAAGGAAAAAGTAATTCTAAAACGTAAACCGTTATTTCGGAAACCGTTACGTACCAGGACAGTGTGTATTTTATGGGGTTAAATAGAAATGGGGAACTAGAAACAAATAACGTCCAGACCCAGAAATGTCGGGTGAAAATTTTGGGAAGAGAGCCTGGATAAAGATTACTAAATACATTTCCCAATGATGATTTTTTTAAGAGAGGATATCTAGCCGACACTGTATCAAGAACAGTCCCTAATATAACTAGGGGTAATGCTATATCAGTCAGAATACCTGTGCTTGCATGCGACAAGCTCCATCCCTGGAGAAAGTCTGACAGGTTCAGTTCCTTATGTGACAATACACCGGACAAGTGGTGGCCCCATATATGGATTGCCAAAAAGAAAGCCGTGATCAGGGCGACCCAAATACCAAGGATGCGCCAGATAGTCATTAAGAGGATAGCTAGGGTAATCCCGGCAAAATAAGATGTGGCAGAGCCTGCTGGCTCAGGATAATAAGATTCTGCATTTCCAAGTGTCCAGGGAAGTGCGGAAACCCCCACTAGGAGAAATGAAAACAGATAACGCCTCCATAAGCTTTCAGAGATTTTTCTTTTGTATTTCATACAAGACCAAACTAGGAAAAAGGTCGCACACAAAGTCCAAATGGTAATTGTTTCACGATGATAAATAATAAGTGGATCGCGCAGAGCCTAGGGAAGGGGAGAAGAGAAATAGAGAACCAGAAATATCCAAACCATTGAAATGACCAAATAGGCCCGTGAATAAATAAAGGGGCTGACCCAGATAACTCAATTTTTGGGGTATCATCCAGCCTATGCGAAAGAGTCGTCTAAGTACTTACAAGCAAGATCGCCTGATTGAGCATTTTGTATCAGGTTCCACCGCGCTGACAGCAGCGAGCCTTTGTGCTGTAAACAGAAAAACAGCAGCGTTCTTTTTTCTTCGCCTTCGTGAGATTATCGCTCTGGAACTTGAGACGGAAAGTGAAGCTATGTTTGGTGGAGAGGTTGAGGTCGATGAGAGCTATTTTGGTGGACGGAGGAAAGGTAAGCGAGGTCGGGGTGCGGGTGGTAAGATCCCTGTGTTTG
>OJFV01000064.1_pt1 | contig 80734 bp, 76 predicted proteins | sample 1594391 | NCBI WGS metagenome assembly OJFV01 (sample SAMN05416856, study PRJEB24817) | seawater metagenome | isolation source: Sea water | place: Canada:Atlantic | collected 2013-11 | reverse complement strand
GAAGCATAACCATTATTCATTAGCTCAAACAGATGCGGTTAACGTCACGCTCACGATAGATCGGGCTTGGCACCAGCATGATACCATCGGCACCAGCTTCCTGAGATGCTTGTGCCATATCGCAGGCGTCTCGGGTCGCGGCTTCGTTGATGGTCATAAGGGTGGGCTTGTCACCTGTTGACGCCTTGGCAGTCTTTAATTGGGCGATCTTTTCTGCTTTTGAAAGCATAGAGCCTTCACCAAGAGATCCGCAAACGATCAAGCCATCACAGCCTGCATCCATGAGGTAATCAAAGCAGCGTTTCATTTCTACATGATCTTGGTTGTCGTTGACATCAAACTTGGTTGTGACGGCTGGGATTACGCCTTTCCACATGGTCTTATTCCTGTACTAATTATAGTTGTTAAAAAGGGTGTATAGTGTTCTCACTTATATTTTCCATCGTTCGACATCGCTGGTATAGGCAAACTACACTTCGCTTTGTGCCCTCAGGGCTAACATAAACCGTAAACACCATGATTTCTTCCTGGTGTGTTCTAACGAACGTTTGCCAGGAATTTTTGCGTGTGAACCGATTGGGGTGCACTAAAAATTTGTTCGGGCGGCCCGACCTCTTCCATGACACCTTGATGGAAGTAAGCCACGCGGTCTGATACATCACGCGAAAAGCCCATTTCATGGGTGACACAAATCATCGTCATACCTTCATCCGCGAGAAGACGCATGGTATCCAAGACTTCGCCGACCAGTTCCGGATCGAGAGCCGAAGTTGCTTCGTCAAACAGCATGTATTCCGGCTCCATCGCCAAGGCCCGTGCAATGGCGAGGCGTTGTTGCTGCCCACCAGACAGAGCAGAGGGATAGGCATCAAGCTTATCACCGAGGCCAACGTGTTTGAGTTGCTTTTCGGCAATAGATTTTGCCTGATCCCTCGAGAAATTTTTTACGATCTTAGGGGCCAGGGCCACATTTTCCAAAGCGGTGAGATGGGGGAAGGAGTTCCATTGCTGAAAGACCATGCCGAGTTTCTGGCGCAATTTATTGATATTGGTCTTTTGGTCATGGACCGTGGTGCCATCAACCAAGACTTCTCCTTGTTGAATATCTTCCAGACCATTGATGCAATAGAGCAGGGTTGATTTCCCTGAACCGGATGACCCTATGATGCTGAGAACTTCGCCTTTACTGACATTGAGATCTATACCTTGCAGGACATGGAGGGCACCGAAATATTTATGGAGTTGCTTGATCTCAATCATGAGGTCCAACTTTCTTCCAACTTTTGGGAGTATTTTGAGAGAGGATAAGAGAGTGCAAAGTAAAAGGCACCTGCACAGGCCAAAATGATAAAGGGCTCTTGAGTTCTAGTGATCAATATTTGCGAAGCCCGTAGCAGCTCCATGTAACCCAAAACAGAAACAAGGGCGCTGTCTTTGATGACACTAAGGGCCACTCCTACCCATGAAGGGAAGACTGCGCGTAGACCGATGGGCCAAACCACATACCGCAGGTCTTGCCAGTAAGACATGCCCAGAGACCGTGCCGCACGGCGCATAGGCTCACCTACGGCTTCAATGCCTCCACGCACGACGTTTGCCACCAGCGCAGCCGTGTAGATGCTGAGAACAAAGGCGCCAGCAGCAAAGGGTCCCATCTTCCAACCGATAATCGGGAAGAAGTTGTAAAATAGGATGAGCTGAATGATCAAGGGGACTGATCTGAAGGCATCCAAAACGGTACCAATCGTTGCCTGAGCAAACCATTTAGAAGCCTGGAGTGACCAGCCAAAGAAAATACCGAGCGCGGTGCCGATGCTGATGGATACCAGCGAAATGCCCAAAGTTCGACCGGCCGCTTCGCCCAAGAACAAAAGGTCAGTGGCCTGAAAGTCGGTAAAAAAGGAAGCTGAATTACTCATTTATCATGTTCCTTTCTTAGTATCTAAAGAGCCGGCGGGCGGCAAAGTTTGAGGCGAGAAGAATGATTTTGACGATGACGTAGTAAATGATCGCGGTGACGGCAAAATATTCAAAAATGCGATAGGTCTTGGAGGCAAAGAACTGGGTTTCTCCTGAGAGTTCGCGAAATCCGACCAGCATGCCGAGAGAGCTCATCAACACAGCCCAAACCATTTGATTGGTCATGGGGTGATAGACGATGCGCAATACCTGCGGAATGATAATCCGGATATAGGTTTGTGCCGCTGTCATGCCAAGCGATCTTGCCGCGCGAATTTGGGTATCTGGCACGGCAAGAAAGCCACCTCTGAAATTCTCGGCCAGGTATCCAGCGTTGTTAAAGGTTAGCCCTGCCAAAACGATGAGGTAAGGGGAGAGGTGAAGCCCAAACGCGCCGAGACCAAAGCCAAAGAAAAATAGTTGAAACAGAGCAGGGGTGTTTCTGGCAACCTCAACCCAGGTCGTCGCGATTTGTTTTAAAGGGGAGGGTCCGTTCATGCGTAGTAGTGCAAGCCCTAAGCCAATAACAATACCAAGTATCATTGATATGACGGCAACTTCGAGTGTCAGTAATCCTGCTTCAAGAAGTTCGGGGATTTTCCGAAAAACCGGTCGCCAGTGAAAATTGTAATCCACGCGTTAACACTCCGATTATTCCCCTCAAAGAAAACGGTACCTTGAGGGGAGTAAAGGTCTTTTTCCAGGGCCAGTGTGGCCTTAGTCGAGAACGTTATTTCTGAGTATGCTTTTCAAAAACAGACTCTAAATAAAGGACGCTCTTAATAAAGCACACCGGGAATGCGGAGTTCTGGAGCTTCACCACCTACATAGGCATCCCAAAGCTCTTGGTAACGACCAGAACGAACCTGATGGGTAACAAAAAGGTTCAGGTAGTTGAGCCAAGTGGTATCTTTACGAGGGCCAACAACAGACGTGTAATCTGTGGTCCACGGCATACGTGGTCCTGCTGCAATGGTGTCGTACTTATCGACGATTGGCTTAACGGCTGTATTGGTTGTGATACCAACGTCCGCTTTACCCTGTGCAACTGCTAGGAAAACTTCGTTTTCACTCTGGTAACCCTGGTAGAGGTCTTCAGTTCCCCATTTCTTGGCAATTTTAAGGAATTCCTGCTCTGGTACGGTTCCAACCGCTGCGGCAACGCGTTTGCCCTTCATGTCTTCAAAAGACTTGATACCAGTTTCTTTACCAATCACGGCCTGTGCATAGTAAATGGCGTAGGGAATTGAAAATCCGACCGTTTTTGCACGAGCCAGGGAGTCAGATGTGCCGCCAAATACAACATCTGCAGAATTAGTTACGATCACAGGAAGACGTTCTGCCCAGGTAACTGGAATGATTTCGTGCTCTACTTCAAGTGCAGCCGCGAGATCTTTACAGTATTCAACATCAAAGCCTGCAGGTTCGTTGTTAGCATCGCGATAACCGATTGGTGGGAAATCTAGCACCACACCACAACGCAGCACACCTTCGTCAATAACATCATCGAGCTTATCCGCATAAGCGGCGGGTTGTGCAACAAAAGCAGCAAGGCATCCGCCGAGCGCAAGCGTCTTCATAAAACCTTTTAACATGTATTCCTCCAACTGTTGGTTTGCTTCTTTATTAAGTCTTTTAATTAAGTTTATTGCGGAATTGGTTTGAGGCTGATTTCAACAAGTCTTTTTGCTTGCTTTCAATTAGCGTGGAATATTGTATACTGCACATTGTATACAATATTCAATATAATAATTTTACTTCATCATCAATCAAAAGGTTTTCACATTCCAAAAAATCAAAAACCTAGATTGATGTGTTTGAAAAAAAAGAAGATTTAGAACAGGAGAGAAAATTGAAAATATTTGCTACCGACCTAGGAAAAACGGCATCTTCGTCAGATGTTATCTTTGATGCGCTTCGCGGATCGATCATAAGCGGCCAGGTTCAAGCTCAGGGGCTTGTACAAAGTCTGCGTTACAAAGGATACGTGGTATCACTCCTTTCACACGCTGAGACCGAAGAGATTTACGAAATACGGGCTCATTTGGAACCGATTGTGATTGAAAGATCTGTTGCCTCTATGAGCGAGGAAACACTGGAGGAGGCCCGCGAATACTGCGACTTGTTTAATACCGAGACCGATGCAACCAAGTGGGGGGAGTGGAACCGCCGTTTTCATGAAACTCTGTATCGCGACGCACAACGACCCTATCACTTGAAGTTGGTTGGTGAAGCCATAGACAGAGTTGATTCCTATTTGAGGGCTCAATTGATTTTAACAAACGGCATGGAAAAAGCGCACCAAGAGCACCTTGGTATTATTGATGCCTGTATCAAGGGGGATGGAGATCTTGCGGCCAGTCGAACCCGTGACCATATTCTCGGGTCGTATAAGATGTTGATTGAGTATCTCAATAATCAGAAAAAATAGGCTGCTGTCGAAACGGGGAAGAGGACGGTTGTTCAGTCTATTCCTTTGAGAGTTTGTTCGTGTCTTGCGAAAGCGGTGCTCATGTCTGGCCCTCGTTGTAATCGGGGGAAAGAATTTGCACGGCTATGCAAGGAAACCCAAATTCTATATTATTAGAAAACGAGATCAGATTACGTGATATATTTTGCGGATAGTGTGAGGCATTGAATGAACCATTCATTTGAATATGAAGAATTCGGAACCCTGATAATGCTCAGGGGAAAATTCAATGTAGAAGACATTATGGGCCTCCATAAAAATATCTATAACCATCCAAAACCTGATGAAAGTTGCTATTTCATCATAGACGCGACAAAGATGACCATTGTGGAAGAAACCCATGAAGTACCGTTAGTAATACCCTTTGCGGACCGGGTTTTTGCAACATATAAGCCGCACATGCATGCCATCTTTGTCTCAATCGACGATGATTTTATCGCACTTTACAAAACTTACCGGGACAATCTGGCGAGTACGGATTGGATATTTAAGCTTTTTGACACTCTTGAAGACGCTAGGGCTTATCAAACCTCCATCTGTTGAGGCATCGGCTTAGAGATCGTTCTGTATCGGTGTTATGACTTTAGACGATACCTTATTAAATACCCGCACTAGGGATTGTCTCTCAGCTGAGTTTGAAATGTTAGCGGTAACCACCAGCTGGTATCGAAAGGCTTTGTATCTTTTGGAATAACCGGGTTTTTTAGGACGATTAATTTCCGCGTATCCAGGTTACCCTGCTGAATAATTTTCCCGAAGTTCTGTAAAAATAATTTTCTATAAGATCCATCTTGAATAGCTATTTGAAGGCCTTCTTCTATTTGTTTGGCCAAGAGAGGTCGGCTTTTAGTAACAAAGAAATATACTGGGTGCGGGTAGAACAACATAATGTTATCGGCAATGCTCAGCTGATCCGAATAGCGTTGCTGTTCATCCCATATTTCATTCAATCCCCGGTGAAAATAATCAAATCTGTTACCGATCAGGAGCCGAAATAATTTGAGGTAATTTACGTTGGTTACGACAGGCAAATTGTTTGTTTGATATACTGGTAAATCCCCCCAATGACGCCCGTGTCCACCGACATATTTTCTAAGATCATCAATAGTTTCAATTTTACTGAGTTGGCTGTGCCGTTCTTTTTTTGCCAATAGAAGCCTCAAACCGAGAAGCCCTCTATAGAGGGGGATTCTGATAGGAAACATGTCTTTCCCACGCGCTTTAGTCGTTGACATCCACTGAAGGTCTAGCTGTCCCTCAATCACCTGATATTCGCCCCGCTTCTCATTTACGTTTTGGGTATGGGGTGTTTGGATTTCGAAGGGATACTGTAATTTACTTAGTGCCAGAGTAAGAACTTTAAGGCCAAATTCGTAACGATCTTGTTGTTGATAATGTTTGATAATTAACTTTTCTTCTGCTCTCAGGGGGCATGCAAACAAAATCAAAGAAAAGAATAGTAATGTAATGTAGGGACGCATGTTACCAACCCTCGAACAACTCACCCAAGATAACGAAGTCCTCGTTCCACCTGGGTAAAGGTATTCTTAAAACCATTACTTTATAAGGGAGTATAGATCCTAGTTACTTCGGAACGGTTAAAGTGCTTTTAGTGGACAGAAAAACTCTCTTCATGCTTGGTTTTTTGCTAAGTGTCATACTAATTGAAGCCAAACTTGCCAGAGCACAGTTTGCGGTAGATTGTCCTGCCACACTTGCTACGGTTAATAATGGGTTTCTCTCCGATACCGTTGGGGAGAGGATTAAGGAAATATATAAAGACCTTAATTGCCGAGTGATGTTGGTTCAGGTACCTGGACGCAGAGGTATTGCTTTGTTCAATATTGGGCAGGTTAATGGCGAAGTGATGAGGTTAGATAAGGTTGAACCCCTTTATTCGCGTAACTTTGTCAGATCAAAAGTCAAGTTACTGGACGTGCATTCTTCGCTCTGGGTTCACCCTGATATGATCCACAGTACGGAAATCCCGGTGGGATATACTTTTGGCGTCATTTGGCAGGAAAAGTACGTCGAAGGCAGAAGAGCTAGAAAATTTAATGATAATACAGAGCTATTTAGTGCCTACAGTTCAGGAGAAATAAAAAGCCTTTTAGCTGCTGATATTACCGTTGGCAGAGCTATAAGGAACGAGCAGTTAAAACCCGCTCCAATTAAGCTGAAGCTATTATTATCAGCACCGCTCTATCATTATCTTGGTTCTGAATTTTCTCCTTTTATGATCCGGTTTTCAGATTATTTAGAAAAGAACGAACCCTTTACTGAAATCCTTAAATTACAAAATTAAGAGCGATCAAACCCATTTTTCTGACGGGTGATCTACATCTTGAATGAGGTGGTTTTTTTTCTGAAGAACAATGCAAACCAAAATCCGGTCAACGTCTTGGCCATTTTCTGACAACGGCAGCATTAGTCGAGAATATTTAATATAGTCTTTGTCGATCCAGCTTGCATCGAGATCGTGCAGAGTTGGTTTCTTTTCATTGATCATCGTATCAAAATGCCGTTTAACCGAAGGGTAAAGTGGCCCTAAGACGATGTCTTTCACATACTTACCTGTATAATCTACACCCCACATGGAAACGATATTCGTACCCATCAGGGTGGTTTCGTATTCCAGAGGATCTCTGTGTACTTTGTATATGCAAAGATTTGGGAGAAGGTATGGAAAATCAATTGGGTCAATGTCAATGCGCTTTGGGGCAAACCTGTTTCCCCGCTTTTCGTTCCAATAGTCATAGAGCTGTTGGTGTTCAGGGTAAAATAGCTCTTTCATTTAGTATTGATCCAATTAAGTTTCACCCTAAGTATATTCATGGTTAAATTTATTTCACAAATAAAAATTAAGCAATGTAAGTAGTATTACCTAAGATGGAAGTACTTGCTGTTATTTTTTACTATTTATAGTTGATTTTTTAAATGAAAATGCCAGCGTGTAAAGAAGTTTAGGGATATCTGAACGTATTTAGAATTCTTGTCCTCTGGCCTCGTGAGTGATATCTAGGTCCCCAGAATCTAATAGTAGTCTATTTGGCACGACACCAGTCAGAGGCAGGATCGCAATGAGCGACAAAAATCAGGACTTTCAACAGGCATTAGCTAATCGTTTAACCGATGCTGCATACCCAGAGCTTCCAGAGCATTATCAGGGTAAAGTCCGCGATGCTTATGACCTGCCTGACGGTCGCCGTATTATGATTGCAACGGATCGCCAGTCTGCCTTTGACCGCATCCTTGCTGCCGTTCCTCATAAAGGACAGGTCCTAAATCAAACGGCCCGTTTCTGGTTTGAAAAAACCAAAGATATCTGCCCCAACCACATTATAAGCTTTCCAGATCCCAACGTGGTGATAGGCCGTAAGCTTGAAATGTTACCGATTGAAATGGTGGTGCGTGATTACATGACCGGATCGACCGAAACTTCGATCTGGCCGATGTACCAACGTGGCGAGCGGACTCTTTATGGGCATGATTTTCCTGAGGGGCTATCCAAAAATCAGAAGCTGCCAGAAACCATTATCACCCCGACGACAAAAGCAGCACAGGGCGAACACGATGCCCCTATTACCGCAGCCCAAATTGTTGAGCAGGGAGTGCTGGAACGCGATGTTTGGGAAGAGCTGGCTAGGCTTTCTTTGGCGCTTTTTGCCCGTGGCCGTGAAATCGCTGCCGAACATGGTTTGATCCTGGTTGATACCAAGTATGAGTTTGGGGTTGATGAACAAGGACGCATAACCCTTGCAGATGAAATCCATACCCCTGATTCCAGCCGTTACTGGGTTGCTGAAAATTATCAAGAGCGCATCGATCAAGGGCTTGAGCCTGAAAGTCTGGATAAGGAGTTTCTACGGCTTTGGGTAAGTGAGCGTTGTGATCCCTATAAAGACGATATTCCCAATATCCCTGATGAGACTCTCGAGATCTTTAGTGAGAAATACATCAACTTGTTTGAACGTGTAACCGGCGAAACCTTCAAACGTGAAAGTTTTGATCAACCATTACGGGATCGTATTCGGGACAATCTGGCTAAAGTTCTTCCAGAGTACTTCTAGGGCAAGATTAAGCACAACTTCTTAAACACGCTCTTGCGCTGCGAGGGTTAAGACGTGATCTATCGACAAGTTAATCAGGTCGAAGAGACTACTTGTGTCCTCTCTTTGTTGAGGGCTGAGTACTGCATAGTCTTTTTTGATTGGGGACTTGGGAAAGTATTTCAAAGGCTTTCCCCCTTGATCCAAAACCGCGTTCCTTTGTGGCTCTGGTAGCTTAAGCGCAAGTCCGACAGGACTAAGCGACATGAAAATATGTCCGTCAATACGGGCTGCAGCCCCGCTGAAAAAGTGTTTGCAGGTGAGGGCCTCGTTTTTTGATCGGTTGGGAATTTTGTTCGCTAGAGCAATAAGCTCAGTTAAATAGGGTTCCGCCATTTAGTTCGTCTATAATCCTATTAAGCTGTATGTCTAGTATGAGCAGTTTCAAGCTATCATCTAGCGTCCAACTTATTCAATGTTCAATTTTTAAGTTCTGAAGGTTTAAGCGGTAATTTGATCTGAAAGCTAGAGCCTTTACCCTTACGGCTCTTCACTTTGATTTGTCCTCCTTGCCTTTCGACAAGATCTTTGCAAAGCGGAAGTCCAAGACCTGTACCGGTTTCCCCGCCAGTACCCAAAGTGGAGGTCTTTTCGTTTAACCGGAATAAGCGAGAGGCCTTAGGGGCGGGAATTCCAACTCCGGTGTCAGAGATATCTATTTCAGCCCATTTACCATTGGCTCGACTTGTTATCGTCACTTCGCCATTCACGGGGGTGAACTTGATCGCGTTATGGATCAAGTTCCTTACTATGGTATCAAGCATATAGGTATCGGCCATCACTATGATACCTTGCTCGCAGTCAGAGGTTAAGTGGATGGCTTTTTCATCAGCGGTGGGGCCAAATAGTTCTAAGTTTTCTTGGATAATCTCTTCAACGCGAACGGGGCCAATTTCAAATTCCATGCGATCCATTTGTAGCAACGACCAATCAAGGAGATTTTCCAACAGTTTAAAGACTTGTTGAGCGGATTTGTGAACTGCTACACCGTATTGAACCGTTTTTTCTGGATCAATCTCTGAGCCCTTGATCGACAGCAGGCTTGAAAACCCAAGAAGAGAATTAAAGGGACCTTTCAGATCATGCGCGATGATGGAGAAGAATTTGTTTTTCTGTTCGTTTAGTTGTTGGAGCTTCTCTTCGGCTTGCTTATGTGCTGTGACATCAGAAAGCCAGATCATAACCGCTTCTTCCCCCGCAAAGACGTAGGGGCTCCAATCCGCATAGGCCCACCAAAAAGATCCATCTGTGCGTTTTCGTTGTTGTTCAAATCCGTTTATGGTGCCTTCTCGTTTGTAACGTAACCAGATCTCTTCTCGGTCTGATGGGTAGATGTAACTATTAGATATAATGCTCTCTATGTCGGTTTCATTTTCTGGAATATGGAACATTTCGATGAAACGACGATTGTAATACAATTGCTTTCGACCATTTCGTGAGACGATAGATACACCAAAAGGACTGTTGTCGAGAATTTGTATTAAGCGAGCTTCACTTTTACGCAGTAAAGCTTCGGCATGTTCGCGGTCTTTAATTTCCTGTTCCAAGGCAAAGGCTTGGCTGATCCGATCGGAAGACTGATTAATTGATCTTACGACCAAATCCAACTCATCGGGAGATTTTGTGAGATCTTTTTTACGCGCAAGCTCAAGAGGAGCATAAGGATGTGAAAGATTTAAAGTTCCCAGATAGTCGGTAATACTCGTTAAGTGGCGGCTTACCATCTGGTGAAAAATCATAATCGTAAAAATCACGACCAAAGCCGTTTTAAAGGCGTTGCTGATGAGAATAATCAAAGCTCGATCGAGGACGCGTCGAAAGGCTGCTTCAACATCAATGGCAACCACTAAGGTGCCAATTTTATCAATTTCGCCAAGGTATCGATAGTTTAATGGAAAGTTTTTTGTCCCTCTGTCATCGACGGGTTTATCCCCTATTGACAGTAAGATTTCATTATCATCTATAATGGCAGCGTAATTGACATCTCGGATATTTACGAGACCCTCAATGATGGTCTGTAGAAGCTCTGTATCTGTGGCCCAAAGACCCTGACTTATAGTCTCTAAATGAACCTGTCTGATTTGCTCGAGCCCTTTATCTCGCTCGGCAATGTCTGTTTGATAATCTCTTTGGAGCTGGAAGATGGTGAGCAAAAGTGTGACCAGGGAGCTGCATAGCACAATGTACAATATCAAGCGTCGTGAAATCGACTTAAAGGGAATGGTATTTGTATTATTGTTTGCCACTTATACAGGCCTTTACAATGAGCCAATTTTCAAGCGAACTTTAAATCAAACTTCTTAGCTGCCATGGTTGGTTTCAAAACAGTCATAGGTATCATCACAGAGAGGAAGATTCTGTTCGGCCAATGACATCAAAACGTTAATAACGTGTTCACGGATCCGTTTGAGCTCTCCTGATGCGGCCATCTCTGTGAAGACTGCTGAAAGTTTGGGCACCAAAGCCGCGTGTTTTTTATGAAGATAATGGAAGAGTTCAAATCTGGCGATCGCAGGGGACAATGGAGTGACATCATGGATGCCAAAGCGTTTGATTTGATATAAGCCATTGAGCCGTGGGGAGATGGCAACATCAATTCGGTCCTTGTTTAACATCCGAAACAAGCTCGCATAGTCTCTTGCTACGTAAGTATCCATACCCTTGGTGTTGTTTTCGGCAAACTTGATACCGCGGATAAGGCCAATTCTATAATCTTGTAAACTTTTCCATCCATCTATGGGAATGGTTTGGGATTTACTAAAGGCTGAGCCTTCAATGAAATTTATAGCGGGGCGGATTTGTATCATGTTGGTGTATTTGGTCGACAAGCCGTCGATACGTTGAACGTCGCCTGCGCACCACTGTTGGCAAGCCTCAGCGCACGCTCACCCGGATGTTTTTCGATATAGATTTCAAGCCCGATGCGTTGGTAAGCTGTTCGTAAAATAACTTCACTGATAACGGTATCAACAGTTCCCGCGGCTGCTACCAATGTCAAACGATCAGAGGCGGCCCCAGGTTTTACACCTGTAAGGAACAGGATTGCGGTGAAGGCCAGCACAATGCTTTTTAGATTTAGCCCACGTCTACAAGTGACCAATCTATAGAAGAGGTCTGAGTGTAATGTTAGCCGAGGAAGTAGTGTCAATTTATGCCCCTCTTGAAATAAAAATACCCCCTTATTGATATTGGTGGGGCATTTTTGATATAAAATTAGGGTAACAACTGATGTATAATATTACACAGATCGTTATTATTTATTTAAGACAAAGCAGAGGTAATACAGCCTTCGTTCTCAATTTGAGCATTCTGGTTGAGTATCCTGGGTGAGTATGACTATTAACATGCGAGGTAATTTGCAGGCTGAAGTTCGTTATTTTCGATATGAGAACGAAAAAATACCATTGACCGGACGCCTAAAACATCGATCTTTATTTTAACCTCATGGCAAGAAGCCCTGAGAGGGCTTCTTGCAGAAACGTGCCTTATTAGTTTTATTTAGCTATGTTCGTAACGAAAGCCACTCCGGTTTTCCGGGTGTTTGTCGTGATGGCTGAAATGGCCGTGAATAGAACTTGAAACAAGGTTTTCAAAGGTCCTTGCTTCCATGTGAACTAAGGTCTCATGATCGCCACCTTCAAAGAACAAATCATCGTTTTTATTTAAGCTATCTTCGACGACGACTTCTAAGCCGTACGCGAAGCCCAGAGCAGGGACGGCACCTTTATCGCAGTCTGTAAAGAGTGCGGAAAACTCTTCTTCTGAGGCAAGTTCTACTTCCCGGCCCAGCAGTTCAGCAAGTTCTTTCAAACGCAGATGGTGAGAAGCTGGCAAGAGGGCCATCATGTACTTGGTCTGGTCCTTGATCACGACAGCCTTAACGAGGCGTGATCCTGGTACGTGAGCGACTTCGGCAGTCATTGATGAGGTTTCTGTGTGTTCGTGCTCGAGTGGTACATAACGGACGTTTAAGTCCTTCAGATAATTCTGAATTGTGATTGATACAGCCATGGTACATCCCCTGGATAGTTATGCTAAGGGTTGTCGAGGGTCGCTATTATAGCTGTTATGGGGGATATTAGCCAGTTTTGAAGCTATAGATTGCCAAGCCAACTGAGGATACACAGTGCAAAGTAAAAATAATATGCTTGGTGATAAACAAAGCCATTAAGCTTCTCATAAAAGGTCTCGTTTTAACTTATTGATTTTATACGTTCTCTCAATAGGAATTTTTGGACCTTTCCTGTCGATGTTTTGGGAAGGATGTCAAAAATAATACTCTTAGGTGTTTTGAACCCGGCCAGGTGTTCTCTGCAAAAGGCTATTATTTCTTCTTCACTACAAGCTGTATCTGGTTTTAATTCCAAGAAAGCACAAGGAACTTCTCCCCACTTGTCGTCTTGTTTGGCCACTACGGCTGCCACTGCTACAGCTGGGTGTTTGTACAGAGTGTTTTCAACTTCGACCGAGGAAATATTTTCGCCACCAGAAATAATGATGTCCTTAAGCCTGTCTTTAATTTCAATATAGCCATCGGCATGGACAACAGCGAGGTCGCTAGAATGAAACCATCCGCCTTCAAAGGCTTCGGCAGTTGCGTCGGGATTTTTTAAATAACCTTTCATGACCGTGTTGCCGCGAATTTGAATTTCACCCATGGCTTGACCGTTTTGGGGGACATCTTTTCCTGTTTCCAAACAAACCACGCGAAGTCCTTCAGTCATGGGGAAGCGCACCCCTTGTCTGGCCTTTAGACTTGCCTGTTCACCGGGCGATAAATGATCCCATTCTTGTTTCCAGGCACATTGAACAACATGGCCATACGTTTCAGTGAGGCCATAAACCTGCATAACTTCGAAGCCGAGGTTTTGCACTCCTTCGAGTATAGAGGCGGGCGGCGGTGCGCCTGCTGTCATGACCTTAACTGGATGATTGAACGATTGGCGTTCTTCATCTGTGGCGTTAACCAGCATGCTAAGCACAACAGGCGCTCCCCCAAAATGGGTGATACCGTGATCCGCGATAGAATTAAATATGGCTTTTGCTGTGATGTGGCGACAAAACACGACAGTTCCGGCAAGGGCAGCCATGGTCCAGGCATGACCCCAGCCGTTACAATGAAACAAGGGAACAGTATAAAGATATACAGGGTGGCCTGATAATTCCCAGCCAAGCACAGTCCCCATTGTCATTAGGTACGAACCGCGGTGATGGTAGAGTACTCCCTTAGGACGGCCACTGGTACCAGACGTATAATTGAGAGCAAGCGATTGCCATTCGTCATTTGGGAGAAACCAATTGTAGTCAGGGTCACTGCTTTCTAGAAAACCTTCGTAATCCATCATGCCGAGTTTGACCGTACCTTGAGCTTCACCTTCGGCCTGCGTGTCTACGATATCGATAAGGAGAATATCTTGGCGGTTTGAAAGTATAAGAGCTTCTTTTACGGCAGGAGAAAAGATGGTATCGGTGATTAAGATCTTAGTTTCTGCATGTTCAAGGATATAGGCAATAGTATCGGAATCTAGCCTTGTATTGATGGTGTTGAGTACGGCACCGGACATCGGAACACCAAAGTGTGCCTCGAACAATTCAGGCGTGTTCGCGGCTATAATTGAGACAACATCCCCTTTTTGAATACCATGATGGCTGAGGGCAGAGGCCAGTTGAGTGCAACGCTTGTATGTTTGGGCCCAGGTGTATTTTCGAGAGCCATAGATCAAAGAGGTACGTTCTGGATAGATGTCTTTGGCTCGCTCGATAAAAGAAAGGGGAGAGAGCGGGACATGGTTCGCTGGATTTGGCATCAACTCGGAATTATCCTTGTCCGTTTTCATAATGTCTCTCTCCCCAAGAGTAGTATTGCTTGATAGGATGTTTATTTTAACCAGACCAATCGATTTGGCAGATCTCGGCACTACGGCCTTCGAAATCCCAGACACGACCAAAGGCGCGGACCCGTCCCCTGTTGGCTTTGGCAATGGTGACATTGGCACCCATCCAGTATTCCGTGTTGGTTACCTGGACTTCCTGACCTTCGTCCTTACCGCCAATGGGCTCGATCTCACCGATAATCTTACGGCCAACCGCCAAACGACGTTTGTTGCCATCATTTTGATATTCCACAGGAGCCCGTTCCGCGCCGAGGAACGTTCCAACCAGCATGGAGAACAGACCTGTTGTACCACCAGCCTGGCCAGAGAATATTTTCAAGATGCCGTCATAGGCTTCTTCACTGGCGCGTTCGTCAATATAAGCACCAACTGTCCAGTTGCCACGGCCCATGTTGCCAGGGATATCGAGAACCATGCCAACGTTTAGTCCGGAAAGATCAGCACCATTGAAGTGACCGCTATCGATGCGAACACCCATCCAGGCCTGGCAATAGCCTTCGGTCGGTGGATGTTTGCCAAGGGATACAACACAAGGACAGAAGACTGTGCAGTTACAGTTCAATATAAGCTCGCCCTTGAGGGACCAATTTGTTTCTGAGCTGGAGGACATAGATTATAACTCCGTAAAATAAGGCCCATACATGTGACCTATGAATGAGTAAGGGCAGCTGGCTTAAATTAAACCAAGGGTTTGACACAAAACGAGGATTGCAGAAGAAAGTAGGGCGATGCCCAGTGGAGCGGTGATATAGCGGCCAATGTCAGGTAGCTTTTCAACGATCATTAAAATCATTGCGCCAAACATCCAAGCGGGGTTCATAGTCCCGCCGACAAAACCAAGCAGCATTAGTGCCCAGCAACAGCCAACACAAACTGCTCCATGATGAAGACCCATGCGATAAGCACCGGCCACTCCGGGTTGCCAGCGCCCCATAAAATAGGCCATGGGAGAGCGGCACTTGCTTAGGCAAGCTTCTTTCATGGGGGTAAACTGGTAAATACCAGCTAGGATTAGTAGTCCAGTCGTTAGCCAGCCGGATAAAATAATTCCATCAAACGTTATTAAGTCGAAGTTTGAAAATAGCAGTTGCAGGCCTGCTGCAGGGACTGAGAACAAAAGCCAAACGCTGAGGTATCCGCTGAGTAAAGCCCAGAAAGCATGCGCTGGAACTTTCCCTTTGCCGGCAATAAGTATGTCTTGATAACTCTTAAGCATCGGAACGGCTGTTGGCGCCATCATAGCAAGAGACATGACGGACCACATTGCGACAAGTCCAAAAAATGTCAGCTCGTTTGTGGCTGTTAAACAAAGGGAAAGTAAAAATTCAACACCAAGGTTTGAGGAGCCAATACGGGTTATTGCAGCGTGTTCGGCTGACATCCATAGTAAAGCCCACCAAGAGATCATGATGCCGACAAAGAACGTTACCCAAGCGGTGCTCGGAAGATAGCTGCTCACTAAATGTGGCATAGAGGGTGTTGTGGTTTTCACTGACATTACTTTAAATAGCCATTCTGATAACGAGCGGTTCAACAAGTGCTTCAAGGTGTCTCTCGACACTTAAGCAAAATTAGGCCAGAGGTGTAATGCCGGAAATTTTCATGTCGTTATTGAAAAAATTGATAACGGCTAATGCGAAATATTTCTCTTCTTAATTTGTTATCAGTAAATTTAGACTAAATTTCATAGCGAATTATATTTTCACCTGATAATTCCTGAGTAATAATTCCCCGTTAGCATTAGGTGGAACCATTCTTGATTTTAAAAGAGATTTAAGGAGATATTTTGTTATGATTAAGTCCGTTGTGGAAATTGTTGGAAATGCCAAGAAGGCAGTGCCAACAATAAGTCCAGCTGGTTTAATGGAAGTTTTAGGTCAAAGTAATGTTGTCGTTGTCGATGTTCGCGATGAACCAGAATTGGCTTCTACGGGGATTATCCCAGGTGCCATAAATATTTCGCGTGGCATGCTGGAGTTTCGAGCTGACCCAACGACCCCAATGCATCACAAGGATTTGGCACGGGATAAGATGATTGTGCTCTATTGCGGCTCTGGTGGGCGTTCTGCCTTAGGTGGCAAGGCATTGATGGATATGGGCTACGGTGATGTACGTAATCTCGGTTCCATCAAGGATTGGATTGATGCCGACGGCGAGATTGAAGCTCCTGATATTGGAAGCTGATCATAACGAATAAGCAAATTGAAGTGTATAAAAGGCCTGAAAATACTAACAAATTATCAGGCCTTTTATGTTGTCTGCTGTATCTACTGGGGATGTATTAGGCTGGGGAGAATATCTTTAATCCTAAAATACCTGCAACGATGAGAAGCAGACAAATGATACGCATAATATCGTGGCTCTCGCCAAACAGGACCATGCCGAGGATTGCAACGCCGACGGTACCTATTCCAGTCCAAACAGCGTATGCGGTACCAACTGGGATAGTTTTCATAGCCGCAGACAACAGCCAAAAACTTATGGCCATGGCGATTACTGTGAGAACTGAAGGTACAAGCTTGGTCCAACCATCTGAATATTTAAGGCCAATCGCCCAACCGCATTCAAATAAGCCCGCCAACACCAGATAAACCCACGCCATAATGTCTTCGCCTTTTAATCAATATTGAGAGTTATTGTGCCCCATAGGATAGGGCTTGATATTAACTGATATCAATTGATATCCCAAATATGCAGCTCAGTCTGACGCCTGTCTTCTAGTATACGTGTATCCGTCGGCGGATTATTCGGTACGACGAAAGAATTGCTTATGAATTTACTGCCTTTGGGCATTTCTGATATGACCTTTTTAAAAAGCCGGGGCATTGGTTCTGGAGATAAAAACGCATAGGCCCATTGGTATCTTGAGAGATCCGCATCCCAGAGGCTTTTGCGTTGAACGTGTACATTATCAAGACCTGATATCTGGCATCTGATAATGGATACAAGATAAGGAAGCGGGGCCGTTTCCGCCCCAGTGAAAGTATGCCGGGGGAATTGTCTCGCGAGGGCGACCAAAGTACCTGAAAAACCGCTTCCAAGATCTATAAAGTGGATCGGCTTATTATCTCCACTTAACCGATCTTCTTCTAGTAAATCAGCCAGCGCTTTCCATGTGGTTTTATTGCTTAGATATAAGGGGACGCGTTCGTCCGCGCTATTCCAGTAAAACAACAGCAAAGCGAAGAAGGTGAGGGGGTAAACCCAAGTGGGAAGGTCAAAAATAATAGCGAGCACGACAGCAAACGGAATAATGAATTGAATGGCAATCCACCAAAGGGGGAGGCGAAAAAGATAACTTACCAAAACAGCCCCCGCCGCTTGAATGCTCACTTTCGCCCATAGTGATAGGCTGAAGGAAAAACCCTGCCATAACCCTTGGATAAGAAGGTACAATCCTATTAACACTACGAGCTGTATGCCGATAACAGTTAGTATGGGACTGAAGCGTTTTAACAACTGCAATTTTGGGCTCGCACAATCAGAGGGTTCGACTTGGTTTACTCTGATTTGGAGTGTTAACCAAAAACTTTCTAATTGACAGGATTATCTTACTCGTATCTTTGAAAAAGGGGGCGCCGATTTGGGTTGATTTCTTATTTACAAATACCGCCCCGTCAAGGTGGACGAGGCGATATAATTGTGATCACCGCATTGTCAGCAATTTAAATCCAGCAAGGCCAAAAATTACCGATGCGGTGCCTTCGATCCAACGGCGGAAAGATCCGTAAAGAGTGATCATCTTCTGGGTCGAAAAGGCGAGGGCGTAACCACCAAAGACAACAATCCCCATTAACCAGCAACCGCCAACGATCACAAAAGAAATCTCAACCGGGGCTTGGGGACTGACACCGACGGCAATGATGGAGAGCCAGGCAAAGATAGACTTAGGGTTGGTCAAGTGGATGCCGAGACCCAACAAGAAGTACTGTCGTCCGGTCCTGTTTTTGCCAGTGTCGAGTGCTTTGGGTTCTTCGGAGCGTAGGCAGGACCTGAATGATTTATAAGCAAGCCACAACAAATAGAGCCCTCCGACGATACGCATCGCGGTCATAAGCCAGGCATAGGAAAATAGAAAACTCGAGAGACCAACTGCGGCTAGTATTCCCCATGTCAAGGACCCCATTACCACGCCTGCAGCAAGCAGTACGCCAGGTTTACGTCCCTCACTCATAGATGTTGCCATGATCGCAAGGTTGGCGGGGCCAGGGCTGATAGTCGCAACCAGATAAGCGATATAAGATACTGATATTGCTGGAAGATAAGGGAGAAGATCGTTTAAGGAGTTCATTATATCGGCCTTATCTCTCAGTTTGGATTGCGGAAAGTTTGTTCGGTAAAGGGGCTTGTTTCATAAGACCAGTTTTTGCAGCTGATTTGGTGCCTTGTCTTTTGGCAAATCGCTTGGCTCCGGCGACACAGAACACCACAGCACCTGTGACCGTAATCATAGACCAACTCACGGTCTCTCCCAAAAGTCCTGCGGCAAGCACGAGGCCAAAGAAAGGCTGTAATAACTGTAATTGTCCAACGGCTGCGATGCCACCTTGAGCCAAGCCGCGGTACCAGAAAATAAAGCCGATCAACATGCTAAAGAGCGATATATAAGCCAGACCAATCCAGGCGGATTGTTCAATGCCGGCAAAAGAAGCTGGCATGGTATAGATCGTAAGCGGTGCCATAAGCGGTAGTGAGAGTACTAAAGCCCAGGATATAACCTGCCAGCCGCCGAGTTTGCGAGATAGTTTCGCCCCTTCAGCGTAAGCCAACCCACAAAGGATAATGGCTATAAACATGAGGATATCGGCAAAGCCTGTTCCGCCGAGGTTTTGTGGCCCGAGATTTTGAGTAAGCGCGTAACCAGCAACAAGAGCTGATCCAAGTCCAGAGAAGATCCAAAAAACAGGGCGGGGGCTTTCACCCCCGCGTAATACCCCAAATATCGCCGTTGCCAAAGGCAGCAGGCCAATAAACACGGTCGAGTGGGCTGAGGTGACAGTTTGTAAGGCGAAAGCTGTGAGCAGTGGGAAACCGATAACGACACCGCTGGCAACGATCACAAGAGAGAGAAGGTCTTCTTTAGCGGGCCGCTTTTCCTTAAAGGCCAGAAGTAGGGCAAGGGCTAATAGGGAAGCAATGCTTGCTCGGGCGAGAGTGAGAAATAGCGGATCAAACGAGGCCACGGCAGCCCTTGTTGCTGGCAGAGAGCCACTGAAAATCAGCATGCCTAAGAAACCACAGATCCATCCACTTGTTGTCTTGTTCATATCACCACCACCCATTTGAGCCTATATAACTGCCAACTCTTTAATCTCATTCGATTTCAATTATGTTTCTCTGTCACCGTTTCTATGTAGGTTGCGAGAGAGAGTTTAACCAGATACAGTTCAGTACAATTTGTTTAAACTGTATTGGTAACAGAGTAAGTACAGATGGCGAGTGACGAGAGATTAGGTGACCAGAGATTAGACGATAAGAGAACGGGTGATATTGAAACTCATCCCTTAGCAAGAACCTTGGTGGAACAGGTGATGCAGGCGATTAAGCAGCGTATTTCTGCTCGTACACTGGCGCCTGGTGCAAAATTACCTTCAATTCGGAGCTTTGCAGAGGTAATGCAGGTTTCCAAATCCACGGTGGTTGAAGCTTATGACCGACTGTCTGCTGAGGGGGTCATTCTCTCCCGGCGTGGGTCTGGTTTTTTTGTTGGGGGGTATAGTTCTGGACACCTTACACCTTTAACCCTGGCTGAAATCGGGCCAAAGCTAGACCGTGAAGTTGATCCTCTTTGGGTGTCGCGACAATCGCTGGAAGCAGGTGAACGGTATCTCAAGCCTGGCTGTGGCTGGATGCCAGCGTCGTGGATGCCAGAGGTCCCCATTCGAAAAGCGTTGCGTAACCTTTCGCGCGCCAACGATGCTATTTTAACTGAATATGGATCGCCGCTGGGGCTTTCTGAAATGCGGCAGTTCCTTGCGCGTCGCGCATCGACCTATGGCATTGATGCCAGCCCTGACCAGATTATTCTCACTGGTTCAGGAACACAGGCCATCGATCAACTCTGTCGTTATTTGCTGGAGCCGGGTGATTGCGTGATTGTTGATGATCCCTGTTACTTTAACTTTCACGCCCTACTTCGCGCGCACCGGGCCAAAGTGGTATCGGTGCCGTTTACGCCTAATGGTCCTGATTTGGAGCAGTTTGAACTCGCGCTAAAAGAACACAGACCAAAGTTATATATCACCAACTCTGGTCTTCATAATCCTACGGGCGCGACTTTATCACCTGTGGTGGCTCACCGCGTTCTCAGACTGGCAGAGCAACACGACCTCACCATTATAGAAGATGATATCTTTGCCGACCTGGAGCCTGAACCCGCGCCAAGATACGCGGCTTTTGATGGCTTGGATCGCGTGGTGCATATCGGTTCGTTCTCAAAGACCCTGTCGGCCTCAGTGCGCTGCGGTTATATCATCGCCCGTCCGGAATGGATTGATGGCTTGGTTGACCTACGTATTGCGACTTCATTTGGGGCAGGCCATTTCGCGGCAGAATTGGTGCTAACGGTGTTAAAGGATGGGGCCTATCGAAAGCACTTAGATGCGCTCAGAACCCGTTTGGCTGGTGCAATGAGCATAACCTCGGCACGCTTAGCCAAGCTCGGCATAAAGCCATGGGTGGAGCCTCGAGGTGGTATGTTTTTATGGTGTGAGTTACCAGAGGGTGTTGATGGTGCTGACCTCGCTCAACGAGCTCTCGCCCAAAATATTGTACTGGCCCCAGGAAGTGTCTTTAGCCTGAATAATACGGCCGATAGGTTTATGCGATTTAACGCCGCTCAAGCTCAAGATCCCAGAATATTCGAGGTTTTGGGAACGTTACTCAACAAAAGTTAGCGGGTTTCCTCAAATAGCCTTTTCCATGGTCAGGTCGGTGGTTTGGTAGCCGAGTGAGGCATAGAGGGCGTGGGCGGTTTTGTTGAAGGCGAAGACGTGAAGGCCAATTTTGTCAATGCCAAGCTTTTTTACTTCATCCTCAAGGGCCGTCATGGTCGCACGGCCCAGGCCTTTACCACGGTTGGCGAGGTCGATCTCGATGTCGTAGATAAAAGCGGATTTTTTACCGTAATGTTCTTTTACTGCGAACCAGGTCGCGCCGACGGGTTGTTCGGCAGCATTGAGTATGGTGAAAATATAGTTGTCGGGGCTATTTAAACCCTCTGGCAGACCACTGGCGTATGATTCCTGTGATAACCTCAAGGCTTCTTGTGCGCTATACCCTGATTTTTCCTTATCGTCGGCAAAGGCTTGAATGCCATGGGATTTCCATGCTTCGTATGCGTGTTCAGCCATCGGGACCAGCGTGGCTGTGCGACCTTTGGCAGTTGGTTTATTCTCACTGTTCAAAATAACGATTCCTAAAGAAAATATAGTTTCGCGTTATGGTTTTGTATTAAATGAAACAATAACCTGTAATTGTGATTGAAGAAATAGTCTGTGCTTTAAACAGTTAAGCGATCCACTTTCAGCCAGATGCAAAAAGAGGAACAGCAGAAGATAATTCTTCCGCTGTTCCTCTTAATTTAGCCGAGATTAATTATCTCGTTAGTCTTTTTTAGGAGGACTTTTACGTTTTAGCGTAGAAGACCCGGTATTGTCACTTGTCGGCTTACCGCCCTTGCCTTTGAAGGGTTTGCCAAAGGCACCATTGTTACCTGAGCGGTTAGCGGTTTTATTTTCGTAAGATTTTCTTCCGCCCTTGGGACCTTTATAGCTTCTTGGTTTATCTGCTTGTTCACCCCTTGAATCGCCGCGACCTTCAGCGCTATCTACGCCATCCTCAAACCAGGTTTTTTTAGCGCCATCGGCCTGCGGATCATTGAACTTCCCGTCAGAACCAAATTTACCTTTTGATTTAGGTTTGCCGCTTTTGTTGGCATAATCACGTTCACCAGCTTTACGATCACCGAATTTCTTTTTGGCGAAAGGTTTGTCACCAAATTTCTTATCGCCAAATTTCTTTTCACCGGACTTTTCTTCTTTGTTGCCAAAATCTTTACCTTCAGCAGCCCGGTTACTGTATTCTTTGCTACGATCGCTTCTGTTGAAGTTATCGCGGAACGGCTTTTGCTTTTTGCTGTCACGCGGCTGACGGTGAAAGCCTTTGGCGTCTTTGTCGTCCATGACATCATCAGGCTCTTCGGGAATACCTTCGAGACGTTTGACGGTAATGGTCTTTTCAATCCGGTTGTTGCCGCCAATAGTTTCAAAAAACTTCTCAGCGCCCTTAGGGGTCAACTCTACATGGGTTTCCGCCATGTGGATGCGGATAGCACCGATTTCATTTTTGGTGATGCAGCCTGCGCGACATACCATTGGCAGAAGCCATTTAGGATCGGCCGTGTGTTTGCGACCAACCGTCATGGAAATCCAGACGCCGTCTTCAAAATCTACACGTTCTTTGCGCGTGGCACCAAAGTTATCATTACGGCCTCTACCGCCACCATCGCCGCCACGATCCCCACTACGATCACCGCCTCTGTCTCCACCGCGATCACCGCCGCGGTCATCTCTGTCTCTACCACGATCTCTATCTCTGCTACCACGCTCATTGCGGTCGTCACGGTCTCGGCCACCTCTATCGGAACGAGTGATAAGCTCTTCCGGTGCTGGACGCCCAGCATTTTGGGTACGGATCAAAGCGGCAGCAATTTGTTCTGCGCCGTGTTTTTCTAAAAGTTCTTTTACAAAAGACTTTTCGTCGTCTTTTAAAGGCTCAATAAGTGTCGGTGTGGCGAGGAAACGTTCGCGGTCACGCTGGATGATCTCGTCGACTGATGGTGGATTAGCCCAAGTCGCATTTACTTTGGCACTATCAAGCAAACGTTCGGTACGTTTGCGCCAGTTGTAAGGTACGATCAGTGCAGAAATACCCTTACGACCTGCACGGCCGGTACGACCTGATCTGTGTAATAGAGGCTCGCGACTTTTAGGAATATCGGCATGAACCACCAATTCCAAGTCTGGCAAATCCAGCCCACGCGCGGCAACGTCTGTTGCGATACAAACCTGTGCACGACCATCACGCAAAGACTGGATCGCGTGACTACGCAAGTTCTGGCTCAATTCACCAGACAACGCCACGACTGCAAACCCACGATTAGCAAAGCGGCTTACCATGTGGTTTACCGTGGCTCGCGTTGCACAGAATACGATCGCATTTTTAGGTTCGTAAAAACGGATCAGGTTAAGGATTGCGTTTTCTTTATCGTTAGGGGCAACTGTTAAGGCGCGATATTCAATATCGCTATGCTGTTTTTCTTCGGCTTTTGTGCTGACACGCACCGCATTACGCTGATAGCGTTTGGCAAGCATACCGATAGAGCGCGGAACTGTTGCAGAGAACATCAGAGTACGACGTTCTTTAGGTGTGGTGTCGAGCATGTACTCAAGATCATCACGGAAACCGAGATCAAGCATCTCATCGGCTTCATCCAAAACCACTGCGCGAAGCGCGCTGATGTTCAAGGAACCGCGTTCGATGTGATCGCGTAGACGACCCGGCGTACCAACAACGATGTGAGCGCCGCGATTAAGCGCGCTACGTTCTGCACGCATATCCATGCCACCAACACAGGTCGCTGTGTGTGCGCCAGTATTTGCATAGAGCCACTCCAACTCGCGCATTACCTGAAGGGCAAGTTCGCGTGTTGGTGTAATGATCAGGGCAAGAGGTGCAGAAGCACGTTTGAAACGGTCATCGTCGCCGAGCAAGGTTGGTGCCAGCGAAATACCAAAAGCAACAGTCTTACCAGAACCTGTTTGGGCAGAAACCAAGGCATCAGCATCGCGAAGTTCAGGAGCAAGCACAGCTTTCTGCACAGGTGTTAAAGCTTTATAGCCTTTTTTTCCAAGAGCTATTGCAAGCGCAGGGTGCACACCTTCAAACGGATCGCTCTCGATCACAGGTTCTGCTTCTACTGGAGCTTCTACTTCGGTGATTTCTTCTTGTGTTTCTTCTGGCGCGGCAGCTGAGGGGGCGTCCGCTGGAGCAGTCTCTGCTTCTACAGCTTGAACAGGCTCAACAATTTTTTCTTCTTCTACTGCTTCGGTTGCAGGAGCCTCAACAGTTTTTTTAGCTTTTGTCGTTTTTGATGAGGTTTTGGAAGCTGCCTTAGGCTTCGCTTCTTTTTTGGCTTTAACAGCTTTAGTTTTTGTCTCAGTGTCGGTTGAAGCCTCAGCTACTTTTTTAGGTTTAGCAACTTTCTTGGGCTTGTCAGCTTTTTCTGCCGTTTCAGCTTCAGCTTTAGCTTTTGTTGGGGCTTTAGCCTTAGGCTTAGCCTTCGCTTTTGTTTCAGTTTTGGCTTTCGTTTCAGCCTTAGCTTTTGCGGGCGCTTTAGCCTTTGCCACTTTTTTCGGTTTAGCGGCTACTTTTTCTTCATTTACTTTGTCGTCATTTGCGTTTTCGTCATTTACCGGGGTTTCCGAATTAGACATGTTCTTTTTCTCTCTGAGTATGAAACAGAACTTTCCCGGCTTTTGTCGTTCCGGAGGACGTTCTGGCTGCGCGGCAAGGGCCATCAGTTTGATGGCATCATTTTAAGGCGCTGCAATAATAAGTAAAGTTATAGGCCGCAATTCACTGCGGGCGGCCGTGAGGTCTTATCGTGTCGTTAATGCTGGCGCCGTTGTACTTGGTGTCGTCTGGGATGTAAAGCTTACAGATAAATCCCTACCTCTTTCTTTACGTAAAGAGATTAGTTAGGCTTTGTTGTACCTATTTTTTACAATCATAATCATCGACACAGGAGAAGGCATTGGAAGCCACATGTCATTGTAAAGCCGTTCGTATAACCGTTGCACAAAAACCGGCATTCCTGGTGAGCTGTAACTGTTCTCTATGCCACCGCTACGGCACGCTTTGGTGTCATTATACGCCGGAAAAAGTTACCGTGGAATGCGAACCCGGCGCCACCAAAGCCTATAGATGGGGCGATGAAACCATCGACTTCCACCACTGCACCTCCTGTGGCTGCGTGACCCATTGGAGCAACGTCGAAGGACAACCCGACCCCCGCATCGCCGTCAACGCCCGATTGTTCGACCGTATTGAGGCTGCAGATATCAAAATTCGTAAGTTTGACGGAGCTGATAGCTGGCGGTTTATTGAGGAGTAATGAGGTTTATTCTTTGATAGAAGATCGCGAGAGACCTTCTTTTTCAACCTTTATCCAAAGTTTATTGATCGCTTTAAGGATCTCCTCACGGTTCTTTGCTGACTTAATCCATGCAGGCAGTCGGGAAATCATACTTTGATTTGTCCAACCCCATTTGTCGTCTGGTTTACGTTCTCTTCTTTTGGCAAAGACAAAAGATTCAAGGTAGGACAGATGATCCGGGTTATAGGCATACAGCGTGTTATTTCCGAAAGGAGTCTCTAACCATAGAGGGAAGCTGGTAACGGGTTTAGTGTGTCCGGCTATACTGTTATGGCCACAATGCTTACATACTAGTTTGTAAGGTCGGCTTTTATAACCCGGTAGTGGTTTTGTTGTTCTTATAATAACTGCACATTCAGAACAGCCGGGACAAACCACATATCTGGGATTAGAAAATTTCCAATCGCTTTCTAGTGTATCTTTATGTCTTTGTTCCATGGATTTCTTGTATTCGATGGCGGAAATAGTCGGAGGTTTATCGAAGAGTAGAAAGAGATAAACTCCTCGGTCTTCTTTAAAATCGAGATGTTCATCCAGTTTAATTACGGCTTATGGAATTGGCTGAACCTCTAAACCTAAATACTTCATCGCATCTGGTATTGGAATAATTAGATTTAATCCAACTTGTGAACCTGAGGTTTGGTATCCAGCGGTGGTGATGCCTATTACAGAGCCTTTTTCATTAATCAAAGGGCCTCCGCTATTACCGGGATTTATCGCAACATCTGACTGTAACCAACTGTACCCTTCAAAAGTACGAGAAGAGCTGATTATTCCACTCGTCACACTTCCTGAAAGCTTCTCATCAAGGGGGGAGCCGATAGCATAAACTGTATCGGCTATCTGAGGAGAGTTTAAATCAATGAACGCTGTTGGAAGCTTGATATTATTTAGTTTTATAAGGGCAACATCTCTTCCCTTGTCAATTTTTATAACTGTACCACTCGTCTCGATGCCACTGTTGGTTATGAGAGTAACAATCTGGGCGTTTTTTACGACATGCGCATTTGTCATGACAAGCTCTCCCTTGCCGATTACAAATCCGGAGCCATGTCCTGTTGCTGTTCTAATTGTAACAGTTGAATTTGCTACATTTTTAATCGCTTCCTGAGTGGAAGTGAAGTTGCTTCGTTTGTTGACAACTGTGATCTTCTCACCATTTGGGCTAAGGTTGGCAACGGGGTTGCTTCTTTTTGCCATTTTTAAAAATTTGTTTGAAGCAAGTAAGTTGTTTACGGCAACTGCAAAGGAATTACTGAATAGCTCATATTCTACTTCTGTACTGGTATCATCCTGAACAGAAGAGCCAACGGTGGATACTTCGCCGATGATTTCTTTTCTAGCGGGGTTATAAATCTGCCATTTAACTGACATATTCATAGTACCTTTAGCGTCGCTATAATTTCCAAACCCCGCCATTGGATAACAAAACGTAGCTTCCATCGATGTGATTTTGGCGGCGATTAGAAGCTCTGCCCCCGAGACATCATACCCAGAAAATAGATCATCCGTTGAGCCCACAACTGGCCATCCATTCATCTCTAATTCATCTCTGAAAACATCGACAAGCTCTTCGGTAGAGAAATCAACTTTTCCACCAGTTTTCCATTTTAATTTACTTTGATCGATACAGAAAATGCCAATTTGAGTTGCCCCGATCTCGGAGCCTCGACGAATTTTTGCAACTACCTTTGTGATCGCTATAGGCTTTAATTTAGAATTGTCATGTATTGTAATCGCGGGCTTTGATGCAACCTGATTTACTGTTGTCTGGCAACCACCTAGCAGAAGAACAGATATAATTGGTATTATTGTATAAAATCGCATCGAGTACCCCAATATACGAATGGATAGGAATATGATCAGTACTCGTGATTTTAATTTAATGCAATAATTACGTGTAAATTATGTCCCGCAAAATGTTGCATGTACGATCTCTTCGGGTTTGGGGGGAAGTTCCAGATCCGTATTTTTGGGTTGCTCGCTATAAGGATTAGATAACACTGCAAGCAGGCGTTCGAAAGGTGCATAATCTCCGGTGATGGCGGCTTGGATCATGGCTTCGACTTGGTGGTTACGGGGGATGAAGACCGGGTTGACGGATTTCATTTTATTATATCGTTCGGTAAGTGTGGTATCATCTTGAGAGAGGCGTGCCTTCCAGCTCTCAAGCCAACTATCCAGCGCCTCGGGTTCCTTAAATAGATCTCTAAGAGTTTGAACACACTCTTCACCACCATCATCTCCGTTCCCCAACTCAAAACCAGCTAAGCTGGTGAGATGGCGGAAGAAGAGGGTGAAGTCGACTTCGTTGTCGGAGAGTAGTTTTAGGCTGTCGCCGATAAAGTCGGGGTCACCTTCTGTTAGGGGGAGCAGGCCGAATTTTTCACCAAAACCCTCGAAGTAGTAATCACTGAAGATTTCCTGGAAACCGTCGATGGTTTCCTGGCCGATGCCAACGGCGATATCCGGGTCTTCGTGAAGGATGGGCAGCAGGGATTGCGCGAATTGGGACAGGTTCCAATGGGCGATAGAGGGTTGTTTACCCCAAGCGTAACGCCCGGCGTGATCGATTGAACTAAACACCGTGCCAGGATGGTAGGTATCCATAAAGGCGCAGGGACCAAAGTCTATGGTTTCCCCGGCGATTGACATGTTGTCGGTATTCATGACGCCGTGGATAAAGCCGACTTGCATCCAGCGCGCAATCAGACGGGCCTGTTTGTCCATTACAGCCTCGATCAGAGCGCGGTAGGGTTGATCTGCCTTTGCGGCCTCTGGGTAGTGTCGGGCGATGATATAATCGGCGAGGGTTTTGGTGGCTTCGGTGTCTTTACGGGCGTAATGATATTGAAAGGTGCCAACGCGCACGTGACTTTGGGCGACGCGAGTAAAGACAGCACCAGGAAGGGGCCCTTCTTCACGAAGAACATGCTCACCCGTTTCTACAGCGGCGAGGGCGCGGGTGGTTGGGATGCCAAGTGCAGCCATGGCTTCGCTGACGATGTATTCACGCAATACCGGACCAAGCCAAGCGCGGCCATCTCCACCCCGGGAATAGGGTGTACGACCTGATCCCTTGAGATGAATGTCTCTGCGGATACCATCTGTCCCAATGGTTTCCCCAAGCAAGATCGCGCGGCCATCCCCCAGCCTTGGCGACCAACCGCCAAACTGATGCCCGGCATAAACCATCGCCAGAGGCGAAGCGCCTTTTGGGATTGTATTCCCTGCGAAAACGTCTGTTGCTTCGACTGTCTCAAGCTCAGTTGGATCAATCCCTATAAGCTCGGCAAGGGCAGTGTTCACCTTGATCAGCTTTGGCGCCGCCACTGGCTTTGGGTCCTGACGGGTATAGAACTGTTCTGGTAGAGCTGCGTAGCTGTTATCAAATGGAATTTTCATAAAGGGTACCGAGCTTATCTTAAAAGGGTTTTTAAATTTCTCACCTTAAAAAATAGGTGCTCTGTTAAGGTAGAACAAATAGATAATGTTCAAAGACTGGAAATAGGTGGTTTCAATTCCTATAGTGTTGATGCAACAACGTGAATAACCTTAAATATAAATTCACAAAGATAATGACTTAATAGTAGAGGATTAAGGGTTGGTTCGAGAAAACTGTAAATACAATCCAGATCTTTCTACGGATGTGGATCTGACGATTAAACGGGCAGAGCACGCTGGGCTAAAGTTGGCGATAATTGGCCGATCGATTGCGCTTTTATTGCTTGGGCTGTGGTTGGTGTTTTCTCGTCTCAACAATAACCCTGATACTGCTGCCAATTTTGCTTTGTTGGTCGGGACTTTCTTTATCCTTGGCCTTATGCATTTTCGGATCATCGGGACCCGTTTGGATCGGTTTTGGATCAAGTATCTCTTTGTGACACTGGATATCGGCATTGTTTCAGGCCTGATTGCGACCCAACCTCTTTTTGACACGGCTGACCTTCCGGCGGTGATGATTTTCAGAAGTTCAATGCTCTCGTTTTATTTTGTAATTTTGGGGGTATCGGCAGTTAGTTTTTCACCTACTCTTGTACTTTGGTCTGGTTTTATCGGCGCGGCTGGTTATCTCTCGGCCTATGCGGCAGCTGTGCTTCAAGATGGGTATGTCATGGATTGGGCTGATCTGCCTTCGAACCCGACTTCGCAAAATGTCATAGACGTGGTTCTTAATCCGTCCTTTGGTGGCACGGGAAGTCGGATACAAGAAGGCATCATTTTGGTTGTCGTGGCACTGTTAATCGCGATCGTCATGCACCGGGCCCAAAACACACTTCGGGATAAAATCTCTGCCGAGCGCGACCGCCAATCCATCACCGGGATTTTTGGCCGCTTTGTGCCTGAACCTATTGTCGATGCCATGATCGCGGATCAGGGGCTGCTAGAACCGATAGAGCGCGAAGCCACCATTCTCTTTACCGATATTGTAGGTTTTACCAACCTGACTGAACGCCTGGGGCCTAAAAAAACCGTCGAGATCCTCAACAGTTATTTTGACGAGATGACCGGGATCGTGACGGATCACGGTGGTATTGTCGCAAGCTTTCATGGGGACGCTATTTTGGCGATATTTAACGTGCCGCTGGAAAACCCGGACCATGCCGATCTTGCCCTAAAGGCAGCACAGGAAATGCTGGCGAGGGTAGGTGCTCAAAGTTTTGTTGGTGAAAAGCTTTCCATCCGTATCGGTATCAATAGTGGCTCGGTTATTGCTGGGAACGTTGGGGGCGGGGGCCGCCAGAGCTATACGGTTTACGGCGATGCGGTAAACCTTGCCGCACGCCTCGAAGCACTGGCGAAGGAACAAGGAGTGTCGCTGCTGGTATCCGAATATTCTGTCAAGAAGTTAGCTGATCAATCAAAGTTGGTGAGTGTTGGTTCTACGGCAGTTCGTGGACAAAGCAAGCATGTGGATATTTATACATGGGGTCCCGGCTTAGACGCGAATTAAGCATAATTCTTTATATGGATTTTGTGTAAAGAAACTGTTCAACATTATTGTGATACAATCCCGATATAATAATATTATATACAATAAGTAATTGAAATTATTGTGAGATCTTTATTTTTGTGTCGTCACTAAACTTTCTTGGGTGAGACGTAGTCAGTATTTGGATCTCTTTAGAATGTCAATCAGGGGATCGATAGATGACGATACGTAACAAGCTCATGCTCTTAATTTCTGTACTGCTGAGTGTCACGATATTAATTGCGGGAACAATCAGCTATCTCCAGACCACAGAGTTGGTGTCAAAACGACTTTATAACAATGAGCTTCCAGCAACGGTCTCGTCGATCCGAAATGATATCGAGAAAAAATTAAACGTTTATCTGACGACTTCTTTTGCAGTGGCAGATAATACCTTTGTTCTCGATTGGTTTGCTCAAGGGGAACCCGCAGAAGGCTTGGCGGGATGGCAAGCTTATGCAGCGCGGGTCCAACAGAGAACCAAGGCTTTTAATGTGTCGCTGGTCTCCAATGTTAGCCGAAAGTATTACGATCAAGAGGGCTATAACGAAGGCGCGAGCGGGGCGATAAAGTTCTGGTTTGATGCCTTTATTGACAGCAATCAACCTTATGAAATGGTCCTGGATAAAAACGAGACCACAGGCAACAAATGGAAAATGTTTACCAATGTCAGGGTTGATGTCGGGGGCAAGCTTGCTTCTGTGGGACTTGGAGTTGGAGCAGAAGAGCTTGCCAAAGACATCGCCAATATCAAGGTCGGCAAATCTGGTTATGTTTATCTGACCACGGCTGATGGCACTATCAAACTTCACAGAGACGCCGAACTTATCGGCAAGGAAAATATCAACAAGGCCGTTGGTATATCAGAGGTCGCTGGAAAACTTCTGACGGTATCCTCCTCAGAGGGCGAAAGCGGGGTTAATCTTGCCAACTATATGGGTGCTAATGGTGAGATGATCGTTGGAGCTTCTTGGATCCCCTCTATTCAATCCTTTGTTATTGTTGAAGTTCCAGCCATAGAAATTTTTGGCGAAATTACCCAGTCTATGACCGAGATCGCCTTGATTGTTCTGGTTATTCTTATTGCCGCTGTTTTTGTTGTGTTCTTGATTGCTCGGCAGATATCTTCACCGATCAACAAGATTACTGCAGTCGTCAGTGAGCTGACTCAGGGTAATACCAATGTCGAAGTGCCAGCCCAAGAAGGCAAGGACGAGGTCGGTGCTATCGCCAGAGCCGTTGAAGTTTTCAGGCTCGGCATTATTCAAAATAGAAAACTTGAAGAAGAGCAAAAGGGGGCTGCTGAGCGCAACGAAGCTGAAAAACGCAAACTTATGGCACAAATGGCAGAAGATTTTGAAAGCAGTGTTGGGTCGGTGGTTGATTTTGTCTCTAACGCCGCATCAGAGCTCAATGAAACCGCGCAATCTATGTCAGCTATATCTGAACAAACCCGCGCTCAGGCTTCGACGGTTGCCTCGGCCTCTACCGAGGCTTCTGCTAATGTGCAAACCGTGGCTGCGGCTACCGAAGAGTTGACGGCATCGAGTAATGAAATCAGTCAACAGGTATCACAGTCTGCCACCGTGGCCAGAGAGGCAGTTGATCAGGCTACCCACTCGAAGGATAATATTAGTGAGCTTATCAAGGCGGCGGAAAAAATTGGTGAGGTTGTCAGCCTGATTACCGACATCGCGGAGCAAACCAATCTGCTGGCGCTAAATGCCACGATTGAGGCGGCGCGTGCAGGCGATGCGGGTAAAGGCTTTGCTGTTGTGGCCAGTGAGGTTAAAAACCTAGCCAACCAGACCGCCAAGGCAACCGATGAAATCCGTGGTCAGGTTGAGGGCATCCAGTCTTCTACGCAGCTTGCTGCTGGTTCGATTGACAGCATCAGTGTAACCATTCAGCAGATTGATCAAATTGCATCGTCTGTTGCGGCAGCGGTCGAAGAACAAACCGCTGCAACTCAGGAAATTGCCCGCAACGTGGATCAGGCCGCAGCCGGAACCCGGGAAGTGTCTTCAAATATCAGCGGTGTAACCGAAGCATCAGGCGAAGTGGGGAAAGTTTCCAACCAAGTCCTTAATGCCGCTAGTGAGCTTGGAACCAACTCTGATCGTCTGAAACAGGAAGTGGCGAAATTCCTCACCCAAATCAGAACTGGCACCTAAATTTTAAAGGCGCAAGTAAGAATTCTATTTCGTAGGCAAGGTTATTTCGACTTGAAAGCCGTTGTTATTCTCAAGTTTTAGCTGCCCGTTATGGATACGAATAACGGCGGCAACCAAGGATAAACCTAGTCCGTTTCCGGGGAGATTTCTGCTTGATTCAACCCGGTAAAAACGCTCAAGAACCTTTGATTGTTCGGCCTCAGGAATACCTGATCCTTCATCGTGAATAACAACCTTTGCGCCAGTTTCACTTGGGGAAAGATCTATGGTTATGGTGCTGTCTGCGGGGCCGTATTTCAGGGCGTTGTCGAGTACATTTGAGAAGCATTGAGTAATCAAATCACGATCCCCAAGAACTGTTAAGTCTTTCAGTTTGTCTTGTAGGACAATTTTCTGACCTTTGTCCTCGGCGATTGGCTCATAAATATCGATCGCATCTTCTATGAGGTCGCTGAGCGATATTGCCTTGAAGTTGGTCTCAAGTTCTCCGGTTTCCAAACGGGTAATACTTAAAAGTGCGGCAAAGGTGATGAGGAGCTGGTCAACTTCGGATATCGCCGCTTCGACATGCTTTCTGTTGCTTCCATTTTCGGCGAGAGGCAGCAGTCTTTCCAAGCGCCCGTGTAGTCTTGTTAGCGGGGTTCGGAGGTCATGGGCAATATTATCGGTGACGTGGCGGATCCCGTCCATCAAGGTTTCAATGCGATCGAGCATACTGTTGAGAGTATGCGCCATGACATCAATTTCATCACTGGTCTTGGAAACAGGGATACGCTTAGAAAACCGCCCAAGCATGATTTCTGAACAGGTGGTGTTGATCAGAGTAAGACGTTTTTTCAGACTTTTATGTAAGATGATACCGGCTATGACTCCGCCGGAGAGACTGAGAAGCAAAGCACCCAAAAACACTAAGAAGACTTGGTCTTCCAGTTCTTCTTCCTTGAAGGTGTCGAGACCCAATAGCAGATGATATTGTACCCCTAGGTCGACACTTAAAAACTTGAACTCTACGGGGGTTTCACTTTCGTCTTCAACCTCTGTCCACCCAGGGGTTTTTGGAACTTCTTCGGGCCAGGAAGAGATGTTACCCGATAACTTGTTATAATTAGCATCCGTTAAAAGATAGATTTTGGTGTTCGAGTTTTCCTGTTCTGTACGGCGTTTGATTAATTCTTGAACAAGTTGAATGCCACCGAGTTCATAGACATCGCTCAGATCCTCGCTCTTGGTTTGTAAGCGGGTGTCTATCTCCTTTTCCATAAAGTGTTCCGACGTCTCTGAAACAAAGCCTTCAAAAGCAAAGGTTGTGATAATAAAGATGCTGCCAAAACTGAGGGCAAATTTTAGAGCTAGGGAGAGGCGAGGTATGGTGAGTTGAGGCAGTTTAATCTTCACGGATACAATACCCCGCGCCCCGAATAGTATGAATGAGTTCGGTAGGAAAACCCTTGTCGATTTTATTACGCAATCGGCTCATATGAACATCAATGACATTGGTCTGCGGGGCAAAATTATAATCCCATACCTGTTCAAGTAATATGGTGCGCGTTACCACTTGACCCGCGTGGCGCATCATAAATTCCAAGAGTTTGTATTCCTTGGGCTTGAGGTCGATCTCTTTGCCGGCGCGGGTGGCTTTGCGTGACAGCAGATCTATTTTTAACTCCCCCACCACCAGTTCGGTTTCCCCCCCGGTGGGCAAGGTGCGTTTCAATAGGACATGAACTCTGGCAACCAATTCAGCTATAGAAAAGGGTTTAACCATATAGTCATCCCCACCAGAGCGCAGACCGTCGATGCGGTGGCGCACTTCACCCAGCGCAGAGAGCACAAGCACAGGGGTCATTACTTCGGTGGAGCGTAAGGTTTTCAATACGGACAGACCATCTTTCCCGGGGAGCATTCGATCCAGGATGATGATGTCATAATCTTCGTTTGCGGCCATGTATAGGCCTTCACGGCCATCGTGAACGGTGTCGGTGATGAAGCCAGCTTCCTTTAGGGCTTGGGAGACGAAGTCAGCGACTTCGTGATCATCTTCTATTATCAGCGCCCGCATTTATGAATTTCAGTCCTTGCTTGTTTCATTCTGACATAGAGCCACCACCGGCCTTGTGAGAGCTGATCATGGTCTCGTTGTTATCAGCGGATACTAACATGGGAAATAGCGAAATAAACAACATGAACAAAAATTTAGAAATCAGACATCCTGAGGAAATATGACGCGCTTTAAGGTGCCCTTGATTAAATGAGATCGGCCATGAGATCGCCTGGGAGGTGATCTGGGAGGTGACCTGCGAGGCGGCCAGTTAATTGGGAAAGATCTCCTTCCAATTTTCGATCAATTTCTGGCCACTTCGCGGGCTCTTTATACAAATTAGAGGGTTTAAGAAGCGCACATGATCAAGAAACGGAAATTCAGAACATTATTTTCTTTATCTGTAATCCCTGTTGCCGTGTTGGGGGGCCTAAATTTTGAAACTGTGAGGAGTTTCTGCATCCAAAACTATCTCGGACTGATTAAAATGCCTTTGCTGGTGGGAGAACTGTCTGATCCACCAAAATATTTTGCACAAAACAATGCCAGGATCTTTGACGAAGAGGCAGGTGTCCTTCGTATTAAAAAAGGGGTGTGGAATATCGATCACCCCATAATTCTTGATGGGCCTTTGACAATTTCTCCAGGAACGACCCTCAACTTTTCGCCAAGCAGCTACTTGATTGTTGGAGGAGCTTTAACCGCTTTGGGCTCTAAGCTGGACCCGATAACGATACAGGGTCAAACTGGACGGCTTTGGAAAGGGATCTATGTACATGAGGCCGATAGTGCCTCTCAGCTCGAAAACGTCGTTATTTCGAATACAAATGCTCTGGTCGATGGGTATCTAGAACTAACCGGCGGGGTGACTTTCTACAAGTCGGATGTCGCGATTGAAAATTCGGCCTTTAAGGGCTCACAAGCTGAGGATGGTTTGAACATTATAAGCTCTGAATTTACCCTAATGAATACTCGGTTTGAGGATATGCGCTCAGATGCGTTTGACAGCGACTTTTCCCAGGGAGCCATTAGAGCCGGTAACTTTAACACCATCGGCGGCGATGCCATTGATTTCTCTGGCACCAAGAGTTGGGTTGAATATTCCCACATCTATAATGTCCGGGATAAGGCGATCTCAGCTGGGGAAAACTCGACCGTAAATGTTCTCGGTGGTTATGTTAAATCTGTGGGTGTTGCCGTTGCCTCAAAGGATGGCAGTGTGGTGGATATCGCCGATACCCGGATTGAAGACGTCTTGCTCTTTGGTCTGATGACCTATGTGAAAAAACCGTCGTACAGCTTTCCGACCCTCAACGCCTATAATCTTTCCTGGGGGGAAGATGTGTCTAAGCAGGCATCCAACAACTGGATCCGGCAGGCAGGCACGGTTTTGACAATAGACGGGGTAAAAGTTCCCGAGAAAAATCTCAACGTAAAGGCGCTCTATAAAGGCAAGATCATGTCTAAATGAGAGAAGGTGTCTTTATGAGCCGGGGCGAGATCTAAAGCAGGTAATGACTATGTCGGCTTATTTTCGAAATAATATGGTGCTTTTTGTCTTGTTAGTCGGGGGAGCTTTCTTTGTTGCACCCAGCTTCAATAGTTCACCAGGTCTCATGAGCAAGAAATTGGCGTATTGCTGTCCAAAAGATGGAGGCCCAAAAACTAGGCATCTTGAAATGTTAGCAATCGAGGAAATCGGTAGTTCAGATAGGGGAAGTATTTCTAAAGAGCAAGCCGGAGTGATTGCAGAAAACCATACTGGTGGAAAATTGGTAGATATTTCTTATCTCAGTCCTGAAAAGAAAAGGACTTACCGTGTGAAGACCACGACCAGAAACTCAGGCAAGACATACGAAACCGGGATTGATGCCAAAACAGGCAAAATTCTTTTCAGTGACGAAATCTGGTGGGTTCAGGATCTGTTTTGATAGCCTGAAATGGTTGAGATTAGTGCATGCAGTAAGTCCGGCAACAGAAGGCTTTTAAGTTTTCCCGATCTTTTTTGCGACCACATAACGGCTTGTCGGAGAGGCCGGGTAATTACCTGTTTCAATGATCTTAAATCCACCGAATGTGATAATCTCCTCAAGCTCGCTTATTTCCATGAATTTTACATAGGGGGCTTTGCCGATCATTTGCATCAGCGGTAAAATCAGTTTCATGAGACGGTATTTAAACGGTGTTCCCGTACCCAAAGCACAAACGGTTTTTGATATGAATATACCGTCCGATTTCAACAACCCGTTTATCCGCTCAATTGCTGCAGGCATGTCTTCTAAAAGGTGTAAAATATTAAGCGCTAAAACAGCATCATAAGGACCGGTGTCAATTTTACTGTCAGATAGTTCTGCATTGATAAATTTTATATTGGAAACACCTTGGTTTTCTGCTTTTTCTTTTCCGATCCTGATCATATTTGCAGACAGGTCGCTGGCGGTTATTTGATTCACATTCTCAGCCAATAACAAAGCTGTCGAGCCAGTGCCACAGCCAACCTCTAGGATATTGTCCTTAGGGGAAAGATAGCTTTTTGTCCGCTCTAGACTATAGGTATAGGCATCTATATCCGAAATCGGGGACTTGGCATACTTCACGGCGACTTTGTCCCAAAAGGCTGCGGGGTTTTTCATGGAAATCTCCTTTACCTGTTTCTTACTACATACGTTTACCTGATAGAAATTGCTAAAATCTGTTGATCTGATATACAAATATGCATGGATTGGAAATCGAATACATTCGACTGGAATCAGGCGCGCGCCTTTCTCGCGACCGTGGAAGAGGGCTCATTATCAGCAGCAGCACGGGCGCTCAATCTCACGCAACCAACGCTTGGTCGTCAGGTCGCAGCTTTGGAAGCTCAGCTTAATGTTGTCTTGTTTGAGAGGGTTGGCAGGTCGCTATCACTTACGCCCTCAGGCATTGAGTTGTTAGATCATGTCCGGATTATGAGCGAGGCAGCTAATCGAATATCGCTTACCGCCTCTGGACAATCCCAGACAATTGAAGGGCAGGTACGGATCTCCGCATCGGACATTATGTCTGCTTACATGCTGCCGACTGCCATAAAAGAGTTACGACAGGTTGCGCCCTTGGTGGAAATAGACGTGGTCGCCACCAATGAAATTAGTAACTTGCAACTTCGTGAGGCCGATATAGCAATCCGGCACATACGCCCGGAACAGCCCGATTTAATCGCCAAACTGGTAAACGAGGCTTCTGCACATTTTTATGCCTCAAAGGGTTATCTTGATCAGCGGGGACGGCCAAAGACAATTGCCGATATGGCGGCTCATGATTTCATTGGTTTTGGCGATAACGATAGAATGATTGAATTGTTGAACCCTTACGGGCTTGGTTTGGCGCCGAAAAACTTCCGGCTCGGATCCATAAACGGATTTGTGTCTTGGAAAATGGCCCAGAATGATCTTGGTATTATTGTTATGTCAGACGACGCGGCAGCAAATACTCCCGGTATGGAACGTGTGCTGCCCGACATGGAGGCCATGGTCTTTCCAATCTGGTTGACCGCCCACCGGGAACTACACACCAGCCGCCGCATCCGGCTTGTATATGATCATCTGGCTGATTTTTTGGCCCGACCGTTTGGATAGAAGTGGCACAACATCGTCGATTATTATTTACTCTGCCTAGTAGAGTTCAAGCAGGCAATTATATGCTTTTGTTATAATGTATTATTTATGACGAGGTCTTGTTTATTTTTCCTATCATTTGAAGGATATTCAATAAGGCATACAAGGGCGGGCCAGGTGGTGCCCAAACACTTGATCCTTTATCATCAACGATGAGTTTGGATGTTTTAAATTTGATCTCAATTTGTGAAGCATCTGGTTCGTGAACAAGCTTTATTTCTGATCTTAGGTCAGCGAGCTTTACATGAGATCTTTTGTTCAAATAACACGAATGGATTTCGCTTTCACTCACAAAAGTCCAGAGGAACCGATTTCCCCACATGGTTATTAGGGGGATAAAGTTTGGGACAATAACATAGTTTCCTGAAAAATCTAGATTATCTGCTCCATGGATATGCTCTCTATAAACATCTGGAATATTAGGATAAATAAAACAACTATGCTGGGAGGAGAGCTGTTTGTTTGCTGACCAAAGAATGCGGTTTCTATACCAAGAGTTTTTATTGCTCATACTTCTTCCAATAACAGGTCACGAGCCTCCATCAAGGCAAAACCAAGCAGGTTTTCTCCCCTCCAAAACTGTGGGTTTTCTGCTTTGGGATCATCTGCTGCGAGACCAATCCCCCAGATTTTGTCAAGCGGGCTAGCTTCAACCAGTACACGCTTACCGGTTTTGATCAGGAAATCTTTCAGTTCTGGGTTCTGGCCGAATTTCAACAAACTGGCCTTTACCACGATATCAAAGCGGTGCTCTTGCCAGATCTCTTCGTCAAATCCCCTGACCTGACGACCAAAAGCTTTAGCAGCACCGGGATTACGGGCTGTGATGATCTTCTGTAATGTTTCTACATCATCAAACAACTTGGCTTTTTCAGCCATCATAAAGTGCTCAGCGGAACTATAGCTTATGCCATCATTCTCAAAACGGGCCGAATACCACTGACTGAAACAGGCCTTGGCGATCTCAGGGCCAGAGCTCTTCTCCCCCCAGAAGAAGATGTACTTCACCCGTTTGCCAGTATTTACTTGTTGGATCAGATCTGTTTTGTTTTTCATCGTCTGAGATAAACGTTCATTTATTCCACTTTATCCACATTACCCTGGTTTATACTTTCCTCTACCACGGTGACGCATTCGGCGATAGACAAGGTGAAAACACCACCCTGATTTGCTTTGTAAGCATCTAACCAAGTTTGATAACCATCTAATTGGGAAGGACTGATTACCGTTGCTCCAACCAGTTTAGTTGTACTTTTAAGAAACATCTCTTTCGTAATAGGGATGTGACCAATTTCATTGCCATAACCCGTTGATGAATATGGGTTTTGTATTTTTAAACCGTCTAGGCTAACAGAAATTATTGTGAAGTTCTCGTTTTTATCTACACGTAATACCGTTAGTTTGGAATCGCTTTCTTGAGGACGTGTTTTGTATTCCCATACCTGCCCCGCAATAATGTCTTCCGCTTGTGCTGTGTAAAATAAGAAGCTGGATAAAAGAAGGATAATGGCGAAAAGTTTATTCATAAATTGTCCCGTTTGAATTTACAAAGCAGCGTCGGCTTTTTAGATGGAATAAAAGGGATAGAGAAGGCCTTTACGCAGCTGATTGTTCCCGGTTTTGGTGAAGGTATTCATTCAGCATTTTTTTCAGGTCTTCGTAGTCTATTTTCAAGTCGGTACTGGAAATTGACAACGGCGTCCCGGTCATTTTGTAGTTCATGCCTGATACGTTTCGCTGAATGAAATTGCCTTTGTTAAGAAAACTTTTAGGGTCATTAATGTGGATGAGAATGCACTTGGTGCCCTTGTTCTGGTATTCACCTAATTCTGTGATTTCCGACCAAAGGATAACGTTAGCGTTATAGTTCAAGCCTTCGTCGGTTATAATAAGTCCAGGTTTGTTTGAAAATAATCGAACCAGGGCAACGAGGCCGCAAAGGCCAAAAAATAACATGACAACGAACCCTGCACCTTGAAGGAAAAGAAGCTCTTGAGCACTTCTGTCGCTGGAGACTTGCTCTTGTTGCATAAAGATACCGATGACAACAAAGATCACAGATCCAAGCAACATAAAGAATAAGCTTACTTTGCTACGTGGAATTTTGGTAATTTCCGGTTGTTTCACTTCTTCCCCCCTTAATACCCAAATGGCTTGGCGTATTATTGCTAGCCGTATGTTTTAAATTACTTTTGAGCCAATATTTTTGAGGAGAGATGGTGCCGTGTTCGCTTTGTATGTGCAATCCTGAATTGAAATATATCGATTATTTTATATGTTTCTTGTCAAATTTAAGGCTGATTATTGAGGTGGTAACCTTGTAAAAGAGGAAGCAAATCCTGATGGTTGATGCTCAGGGCATGTGCCGAAATTTTAATTGGCGTGCTTTGGGGACTGGGGTTTAGCCAGTTTAACGCCCGTATCAAGATGTTACATTTTTGGTTATAATGTTGAGGATTTTTGACGTCGATTAATATAATTTTAGACATTCGAAATGATGTTCTGTGGATCGCCGTTATTTCGCCCCAGGGGATAAAGCCAAAATTTACCCCGTTTGAATTCACTCTCAGCCCGTCATTGTTAATGATCAATCCGGGAGTAGAGGTTAGTAACATCTTAAATCCAATAAATCCGCACCCGACAGCGGAAATAATGCAAATCAGTGCAATACCAAGAGCAAGGTATTGTTGAGGGTTGGTTAGCTCAGCCAACGAACGATCAAGCAGCTTAAGTCCTAAAGCGGCAAACACACCAGCGCCAACGATCAAAAGTATTGCCATTACCTTGCTGAAATGAATTACTTTTTCCCCATTCTGGGTCATTGTTCTGGCCTTTAAGTCTATGGGGTTTTCTATGCAAATCGATGATTTCATCGAGATGATTTTTAAATGCTCAAATTCGCAGGGATGGTGCCGTGGGCAGCGGGAAAGGGCAATGTTAAATTGCTATTACATTCAATCTTTTTGAATCGTCTTATAGGGAAGTAAAAGAAAAATTCTTGACATAATACCAAAAGGTACTATTTTAAATGATACCAAATAGTATTGCATTGAGAGTTAACATGAAAAACCGTAATTCATACATACTTGGTTTAAGCGTACCTTTGTTATTGGGCCTTTCAGCTTTAGCCGATCCTATAACGCCTCTTCCTATTACAGCTATTCAGGCCTCACATCTGGATTGGCAGGTCACTGGTGAGGGTGTGGCTTTTGCAGCGCTTAGGGGGGATCGTTTTGTTGAGCCCTATATGGCGATGGTTCGCTTACCTGCGGGACTGGTTAGCCCACCCCACACTAAATCGGCCAATATGTTCGGCGTGGTGTTATCGGGCACGATGTATCACGTTCCCGCTGGAGAAGATCAGGCTAATGCGGTTCCGTTATCAGCGGGGTCTTATTATCAAATCCCGGCTGGTCTGGCGCATGTAAGTTCCTGTGTTTATAAAGAAGAATGCATCACTTTTCTCTATCAGGATGGCAACTTCGACTTTCTACCTGTAACAGCGCCGCCCAATACGGGAACACCAATTTCGGGGGAGGTTCCAAAATGACCTCGCATGTCCAAGAGACCTTTAAAGCTCTGGCTGATCCTACCCGGCGTATGATCCTGACCCATTTAAGCAAAGGGGACATGACCATAGGAGAAGTAACCGATCATTTTGATATGACCCGGGCGGCGGTAAAAAAGCACCTGACCATCCTGGAGGATGGTCAACTGATTTCCGTTCATACCCACGGGCGTGAGCGTATCAATCGGTTGGAACCGGAGGGTTTGAAAACTGTTTCTGAATGGATCGGCTACTTCGACCAATTCTGGGATGATCGTCTGGGTGCCTTGAGGGCAGCTGTCGAAGGTGATCAAGCACGCCAAGATAAATCACTTAAGGGAAAAGGCTAATACAATGAGCAGTTCAACCATCAACAAGACCGTTTTTTTCAATGCAACCCGCGATACTGTGTGGTCCTATTTGACCGAGAAAGATAAGATCGCTCAGTGGTTCCATCCTCCCAGAATGGACCTGAGCGCGGGTGGCGCGTATGAATTGATACAAACCGCAGATGATGGCACTGAGCAAATGATGTGCTGGGGTACGGTTTTGGAAATGTCAGCACCAGAGAAAATGGTGTGGTCCTTTACCGTCAAGCCGCTCAATGGCTCCCTGACAACCGTGATCTGGACCCTGGAAGAAGTTCTCTGCGGCACAAGACTAACCCTCAAACACGAGGGCATCGAAGCCGCCGCCGGAGAAGCCGCCATGGGACTTCTTATGGCACTGGATGCGGGCTGGGACGAACATTTAGCCGTCTTTAGGAAGGCGTTTGCTTAGAGGGGAAATTGTATGTTACTCTGACTTATAGAGATAAACATGTGATAAAAAGGGTACTATTTCACCCTTTTCTTCTCTTTTGTACTTGATAGATCTGTCTACGACAGATCTCATATCACATACCAAGTTACCGAAACCCTATAGAGCACCTTTTCCAATTAACCTAGTCAGTTTCTGATCATGTATCATGCACTGTCTAGTGATTTGGATCTGTTCATATAAAGTTTGTGTTTTGGCTTCGGAAGCAAAGCCCAAACGTGCCTTTTCAAGCGTTATTTTGTCGACAGGATCTACTTGATATTGTTTTACGACGCGGGTTAAAAACTGAGAGTAACCGCTAATGCTGTGGGCTATATGACGGATTTTAATATCTTTTTTAATTCTTAAGGTACCAGCAGCCATCACAATTGCCACAGTGACTGTTGGCATTACACATTTCCACAAGCTATTCATTCCGCCTGGATACGCATCGAGTTCGCAACGACGTTGATCAGAAGCATTGGCGCATATTTGGCCATATTTACCATTGTTTTTGAAATAGTTATAAAAATGCTCAACAGCGGGCTCTGAAGCTGTATCTTGAATAAACAGGGCTCCAACTTCGACAGCTTCTTTGCTCGCTCCATGTGTATCGGCCTTTGTCAGTTTCCCGGTTGTATTTTGCGGTACGGCAGTTGCCCCGGTTTGACATCCAGCCAATATTACGCTCATCAAAAATAGTAAAGTGCTTTGACCCAATCTTCCTAGTTTATTCATTCTGTATCTAGCCCTTATGCACAATCTAAAGTTTAGGAAGATAGAAATAAGATATCGAATAAGTTCAGTCAAAGGAAATGCCTTTCAGGAGACTTGATCCTTAGTCAAAAACGTAATCTCACTGCAATGGGATGCTTAGTCCTTCGGCCACCTTAGTTACAAATCCATACTGTCTTCGAGGAAGATACTTGATCTGAGATAAGTGAACTCGATGTTATGTTAAATATCTTCTCTAAACCGCGCGAAGTGGCGTGATGTGAAGGGTGCCGTTAGAACCTTTGATGATATCTGCTTCGACGCCATAGAGGTCCCGGATTAAAGGTTCGGATAGGACATCTTCCGGAGGACCGTCGGCGACGATATTTCCTTGGGACAGGCAGATTAGGCGATCGGCGTGTTTGGCTGCGAGGGAGATATCGTGCATGGCGGCCATCGCAACCGTATCGTTTCGGTGGCAATGATTGGCAACACGGTCCAAGACCAGAAGTTGGTGGCGTAGGTCTAGGGCGGCAGTCGGCTCATCTAGCAAAAGAATAGATGGGTTTCGAAACAGGGATTGGGCGAGATAAACCAGTTGCCTTTGTCCACCACTAATTTCATCTAGAGTTCTGTTTTCCAAAGACTTCAAACCAAAAGAGGCGAGGCTTTCAGAAGCCTCAATTTGCAGGCATTCGGGAACACGCATCCCCAATGAACGCAAGCGCCCTAATAGGATGACCTCAAGCACGGTAAGAGATGATGTCGCCCCGGCGTCTTGAGGCATATAAGCCACGAGATCTCCGCGTTTTTGCGGCGCTAATTTCCCGTGCTCGCTGTGATAAAATGATCCTTTGGACGGGATCAGACCCGCCATGGCTTTGAGTAAAGTTGATTTACCTGTGCCGTTTGATCCTAAAAGAGCTGTGAAACTACCCGGTTTTAGAGAGACGTTGAGGTCTTCAAGCACCCTATGGGAGGCGTAACTAACGCTGAGATTTGAAATACGAAGCATTACCAATGGCTCTTTTTACGCATGAGGATCAGAGAAAACAGGAACGGTACGCCAATGACGGCAGTAACGATGCCTATAGGGACAACATAACCGGGGGATATCAGCTTTGAGACGATAGAGGCTCCAACCATAAGCAATGCCCCCATTAATCCTGCGAGGGGCATAAGAATACGGTGATCTTCGCCGACGAGCATTCTGGCGATATGAGGGGCTACCAAGCCGATAAAGCCTATGGTACCGACAAAGGCGACGGCGCCTGCTGTTAAAAGGGAGACCACAAAGAAGATCTTTATGCGGAGGTGTTGAACGTTTACCCCAAGGCTTCTGGCGCGTTCATCGCCAAGTCGCAAAGCCGTGAGTTTCCAACTATTTCTCGCCAAAATTATAACAGCGATTAAAAGAATACCCGCTGATACACTTACGGAAAACCAGGTGGCTTTGAGCATGCTGCCAAATAACCAGAAGACGATTTCCTGAAGCACTTCAGGTGAAGCCATATATTGCACAAGAGACTGTAGCGACTGGAACAGAAATAGGGTCGCGATCCCGGCGAGGATCATAATCTCGGCAGTTACGCCCCGAAGGTGGGCAAAACCATAGACCAGACCACAGGCAAGGCATGCCATCAAAAAGGCTGCAACAGGTACCGTGAATTCAGGTAAGTATGGTAATTGAATGCCAAAGAGAATTGTGAGAGCAGCACCAAATCCAGCCGCAGCTGAAAAGCCCAAGGTATAGGGGGAGGCCAGGGGGTTGCCTAAAATGGTTTGCATCTGTACTCCGGCAATGCCGAGGGAGGCCCCAACGATCAAAGCCATCAAAGTCATGGGGAGGCGAATGCTGTGGACAATGACATAGACGGTGGGATCTGTGTTCTCGCGGGTCATCAGAAGGGCGTCGAGTACATCAAATACATTCAGGAAAGCTGGTCCAACCAGGATATCCGTGAGTGTAAAAGTTAGCAATAAACCGATTGATAAGAAGAGCCAAAAAAGACGTCGATTAATCATCTTCGCATAGGCGGAAGGCTCAGTGATTACTTCATTGTAGGTAGATGTTTCAATGGTCATGATTAACTCAATCTCATAGGTTTATTGCACGAGCGTTTAGACTGTGCCTTTCAAAACAGTAAGTACCCGTGATAGACCAAGAAAAGCCTATAGATTTTCCCTGGTCTATCACTATGGGCTATAAGCTATTTGTTGAGTTTGATCATAAACACACCTTCTGCCTTGATCGGCAGATAGGTTTCGTAGAATTTACGGTGTGTTTCACTTGGGTCAATGTCAGTAAAGGCTTCTGGGTGAAGCACTTTTGCTACATATTGCAAGAATGCATAATCATAAAGCGTTCTGGCGCCACCGTGATAAAGCGCATGAACCTCACCGGATTTAACACCGTCAAAATTCCCCCAACCTGCACGTTCAACATAAGGCTGCAGGCGTGCGCGGGTTTTTTCTGGATTGGTATCAAAGCCCATCAGAACGGCCTTGTCGCGGTTGGTCCAGTCTGATCCGGCAATGAAAATGGCCTCTGGGTTTGAAGCAACCACATACTCTGGGTTCAACGGAGCCCATTTTTCAACTTTACCCAGGGCGATGTTGTGTCCACCAGCAAGATCAACCACGCCACCCCACATGGTATTTGCGTATGAGTTTCCGTATTCTTGCGGACCTTTGTTACCAAGTTCGATATAAACTCTTTTTGGGTCACCACCAGCCTTCTTAACGCGGTCAACGACGTCTTGAACAGCAGCGGAATATTCGGAGGCCAGTTTTTCAGCACGGGCTTCGGCGTTGATGATCTTCCCGATCATAAGTGTTGAGGCAACGTGCTTTTCAACTGTCTGTGCATTGAAATCGGCAACCACAACGGGGATGCCCGCTTCTTCAAGTTTTTTGATGGTATCGCCAAGTCCTCGGTATTGCCAGGCAGCGATAATTGCCACATCTGGTCTTGAGACAAGAGCTGTTTCAATTGAGAAGGTGCCTGAATCTACTTCGCCGACATCCACCAGTGTATCGATACGTGGGTTTGCTCTAACGTATTTACTCCATTGCGAATTCCGCCACCCTTCCCAGGCGTCTCGGGAAATTGCAACGACGTTGTCATAAGCATTTTCGCCGCCAATGGCATAAAAATCTTCGAAGTAGAAGCCGAGTAAGATACGTTTTGCCCCTTTAGGGACTTCGACAGTTCGGCCGACAGTGTCGGTTACAGTTATGGTTTCTGTTTCAGCTTTTGCAGTTGCATGCTGAAGTGAAAGTCCCATGGCAAATGCCATCAGGCCTGTGAGCAATTTATTGAACATGATAATTTCCTGAGAACAAGCAAGTTTGTTACCCACCCGCAATTGGGCGGATTGTTATTACAGTGTTGCTTGGTTCAAAGGAGGGCCCCGGATACTGAAAGCCTGATGATTAGATTCTTCGATTTGTACTCTGGTGACAGGATACCAACGTGTTTGATAGAACAACTCGCTCGAGGGAGAGACATTGCCGAAGGAAACCGAAGGGAGAACCGTTTTTGCAAAACCCATGCACCAGCTACAGGGCTGTTCATGATCACCAGTGGAACTTGGAATGGTGCCATCAGCCGATAACTGGATCGTTTTAAAACCCGTAGGTGTGCAGATGACTATTTGATTTGTTGAAGAGCCAAGCTCAGTTACTGATAGTGATGCGTTTGCTGAGCCAACAAACCCGGTCATGAGCATTTGCGCGATCAACCAGACAACAGCTGGCAACAATCGAAGATCGCTATATTTTCTCATGTTATAAAGCACAAAAGGTTTCCGGGTAGCTTCCTGCTCACAGCAGAAAAGGTTTGAGTGGTGGGGGCTTTCATTGAGCGGAAATTATTAAATAAGATGTTTTTAACTACAAGTGATTATCAAGACGAAGACAATATGTCGCAAAAGGATGATAATATAACGGGTATTATTCAGTTATATAATTCATAGCGCACACGTATTTCTCCCCGGTTATGAACCCTTTGGGAATTCAATAATAATCGGGGAGGGGGGCGTTATCTGAGTTCGTTTAAGCCAGTACACTTAAGGCAAGGATGCTGATAAGAACGAGATACGTGCCAAGAACTGATTTTAAAAACCACAGCGTTCCATTGGAGAGTTTTGGTGGGTTTGGCAAGGTAACCTCCTCAGACATGGCGAACGGAAAACTCGACATTAAAAGAAGGAATGTTCTACTTAAAGGCGAGCAGTGTATTGCGAGCGAAGATGATAAGATAAGGTAAAGCTATTAATATTGAACTAATTATTGTAGTTAATGTCGTTTTGTCGGCTGTTTTTTTATATAGCTAATGAGATGAATATCTCGCTATTAGGGTGTTTTTGTTACATAAGAATATTTTCTGTTATGCTTTTAGAAAAGCTCAAAATTATAAGGATAAAGCTGATTTGTTAAGGATGAGAATTTGCACAGCTGCATTGTTTTGTTAAGTAAGAGGTGTAAGGTTTTACGTGAATAATTGACAGTTTCATTATTTAAACTGTTAACCAGCCGTTCAGGTTTTTAGGCATTAGGTCCTCAGGATGAATTCTAAATGAATACTAACAGAGTTTGGTATATAGCCGTTTTTGTCTGGGTTCTGATCTGTGCCATTTTTACCTATTGGTCAGCCACAATTCTTATAAACGATCTGAAAGCAGACTTGGACACTGATGCTCAATCCCTGCATCGGATCGTCTCTCAACGGGCGGATCAGCATGATGCACATCTAACGGGACTTTCGTCGCTGGCGTCGGTTAACAAAGAACCTTTATTGGGACCTTTGGCCAGCCTATCAGATACAATTCAACAATTTTATACCCGTATTACATTTATTGATCTGGTCAAACTGGATAAACAAAACCCTTCCCAAATTTTCACCACAAGAAAGTCGGATATCGTCCCGATCACTGTCAACGCTATCAATGCGGCCGCTTATGCCTCTAAGGGAGCCTTGCAAATATTACCAGCGCCAAATGGGTATCTTTTGGTTAAACGCTCTCCTAATTCTGACTTGGCGCGCTATGGGATCGCCCTCAGTATTGATACCGCCAAGCTTCTTAAAAATGATCTTGATTTTGGCCCTGAAATTTCAATTTCTTTAGCGAGAGATGATGGTACACAGTTATTTCATAAGGCGGGCAGTTCTGTCGCCGGACTTTTTTCTTTTCCTTTGAAGTTTCACCAAGCACTTGGGAGCCGAAGTCAGCCGTTAATTTTAGATGTTCGCAAGACGGTAACCTTGTCAGATATGATACCCTGGGCAATTGTCCTGCCGTTTATTTTCCTTTCCGGCGTAACTTTGTTTGCTGCAAAGGCATATTCTGATCAATTTTTTAGAGCAAAACGTTCGGAAGAACGCGCTTTATTAGGGCAACATGAAGCGCGTATTGCGCAGGCTTCTCGGATCAATAGCCTAGGGGAGATGGCATCCGGTATCGCCCATGAACTCACCCAACCTCTGACGGCCATACTCAGTAAAAGTCAGGCCGGAGAACACATAGTGAAACTAAATCCAGAAGATACCGAAACTCTATCTTCTGTTTTAAGTTCGATTACACAACAATCCAAACGGGCAGGTGATATTCTCGTCAGGCTTAGGAAATGGACCGTTCAGGAAACCGATGGGCTGGAGCCGGTTGATCTAAATGCCGTCGCGCGAGGGATCAAAGAGATAATGAAGGCAGATCTCAAAGAGAGGGGGATTGCAATACAGCTGTTTCTTAACCCGACTTCCCCGATTATCTTTGCGGATGCCGTTCAAATTGAACAAGTGGTTTTTAATTTGGCTAAAAATGGGGCTGAAGCCCTAGAAAATATCTCCGATGATAATTTAACTGGAGAGAATATTAAAGCCGACGGTGCTACAGGTGGCACCTTGGAATTATCAACCTTTATGAGCGATGAATTCGCCGTTATTGAAATTGCTGATAATGGCACCGGGATTTCAAAAGACAGCATGTCAAATGTACTGAAACCATTTTTTACGACAAAACCAAATGGTATGGGGCTGGGGCTTTCTCTTTGCGAAAATATCGTAGAACGTTTTAACGGCGTGTTAGAAATAAAAAACCGATCAAGTGGTGGCGTGGTTGCCACAGCAAAATTTCCCCTGCAAAATTCCCCCTGCAAAATTCCATCTGCAGAGATAAGTGCTAAATCGAAGTCAAAAATTAAAGTGCAAAAATAATGAGTACGAATATTTATCTGGTCGATGATGACGAAGCCGTTCGGGAAGGGTTGAGCTTGTTGCTTAAGACCCTGGGATATCACGTCCTCGCCTTTGGGAATCCCCTAACATTCCTCGAAACTCTGCCCAGACTTGCGGCGGGGTGTATTGTCATGGACATACGCATGCCGATGATTTCTGGTTTGAAAGTTCAAGAAAAGCTGATTGAAGCCAGTTGCGACTGGCCTGTTGTTGTCATAAGTGGTCATGGTGACATTAATGCGTGCCGTAAGGCTTTCAAAAATGGGGCGGTTGATTTTCTAAGCAAACCTCTGGATGAGCAGGACCTTATTGACGCCATCCAAAAAGGTGAAGCAAACCTGATCGAAATAAACAAGAAACAAGCTGAAATCGCCGAGACGACCACCTTGTTAAATTCTCTTACCCCCCGAGAGAAAGAAGTATTAGATATGGTTAGTCGCGGTTGGGCGACAAAAGAAATAGCCGCGAGCCTATCGATTTCACCGCGGACAATTGAGAGCCATCGGTCCCACATAGCAGAGAAACTTGGCACCACATCTGTGGCAGAAATGGCGCGTCTGGTTCTGGAAGCACAAGAGTAGCTTATCCGTAGCACTACGGATAGAACCTGGGCGTGCTACGAATTACACGTATTAAGCAACAGCATTACCTTATCTCCAGTTTCATCTTTACTGGAGTTCAGACATGAAGACCTCATTTAAAATGCATGTATTACGTAGTTTCGCCGCATTGGGCGTGGTGTCAGTATCTACTTTCACCGCCGCAACCGCTACAATGGCTGCGGATCTTCCGACAGTGCCATATCTCCCGTTAGAGATGGCAGAAAAAGCAGCGCAGGCTGCTGTCGCGCAATGTAAGGCTGATGGCTATAACGTGAGTGTGGCAATTGTGGAACGCTCCGGTGCTACAAAAGTTCTTCTCAAAGCTGATGGATCTGGACCTCACACGGTTGGTAGCAGCACGGGGAAAGCGTTTACGGCAGCAAGCATGGGGCGAGCGACCTTGGGTCTTGCCAACTTCCTCAAAGATCATCGTGAGCTCGATGGCTTGCGCGATATGGATCCGCGCATGATTATTCTTGGAGGTGGCCTTCCCATCAAATTCAACGGCAAACTCGTTGGTGGTATCGGTGTTGGCGGCGCCCCAGGTGGTGATAAAGACGAAAAGTGTGCCAAGGTTGGTTTGGCAGCAATCGGCGCAGAATAATAAGTAGAATAATTAATTAGAGGCGGCTGTTCTCTTCATATTCAAATACTTGGTCTTGCCTTGTTGTAAGTATCTTATTTTAGTTTGTGACTTTAGAATGCCGCCTTTTATTAATCATCAATTCTGCGTTTAAGTTTGTGATTCTGGTCCTGGATTTGGCCCCAGATTTGGCAAGATTACTGTTACGGTTGTTCCCGTGCCGACTTCACTTTCAAGTGTGAGTTTTCCGCTATGCAATTCAACCAGGGATTTGACGATTGGTAGGCCGAGGCCTGATCCCTTAACATCAATCCGCAAGGGATCTATGATTTGTCCCCAAGGTTTCATAACATTATCTAAATGCTCATGTTCAATGCCGATACCGTTATCAGAAATAATAATATGGGTGTAATTGTTGTCACTGGATGCACGTACGGTTACGAGACCGGCCTTAGGCGTGAATTTAATTGCGTTCGACAGTAGGTTTAATAGGACTTGATCGAAGGCCCGCTGATCGGCAATAAGAGGGGGAAGATTGTCCGCGAAAGTAGTTTCAATTTTTACTTCAGACCTAACAGCTATTGGATCTATGGTACGGATGTTTTCCAAGATCGCTTTTTTTACGTCCAACGTATCAAAATTGAGTTCGAGTTTTCCGACTTCTATCTTTGATAAGTCGAGCAGGTCATTGATTAATCGAAGAAGATGTCGACCGCTGTTGAAAATATCGGTTCCGTATTCAGCATAGACTTCTTGTTTGTTAGGGCCGAGCATTTGGTCTTTTATCATGGCCGAAAATCCAAGGATGGCATTCAGCGGTGTTCTGAGTTCATGGCTCATGGCGGCAAGAAAATCGGACTTGGATCTGTTGGCGAGTTCTGCACTTTCCTTTGCCTTGTGGAGTTCCTCAACAGCTTGTTTTCGTTTAGTGATGTCTGTGACAACATTTATGACGCCGCCATTTGGGGTTGGGGTGGTATGGACCTCAAGCACTTTACCGTGAACTGTTGTACGTTCCCAATTTTGAGGATTTTCGAGTACAGGGAATTTTTTGAGCCAGTCATCAACTAATTTGTCTGGATCACCACTCCCAAAGTCACCCCGTTTGGCTTGGTACAGGTTTTCAGTACGAACGGAATTTCCTATCTTTAACAGGCCGTCGGGAAAGTTATATAGCTTACAATATTGTGCATTGAAAAAGACATACTTACGGTCCTTATCAACATATCTTATCCCGCCGGGTATATTGTCGAGGACGGCTCTGAGTTGTGCTTCCTTTTCTGCCATTTGTTCTTCGGCAAGCTTGCGAGTGGTAATATCAATATAGCTGCAGATTTGCCCCCCACCAGGCATTGGATTTCGTCTGGCTTCAACGATGCGACCGTCGACGAAGTATAATTCCTCTGTTTCGGTTCTGCCTTCTGCGAAACTGTTTAAGCGCCTCTGAATCAGAGTATCAACGTCAAAGTTGTGATGGAGGTCTTTATCGAAAAAGCAAACTTCAACATCGTACCTTATAATTTCTGCATAATCTTGACCGACACGTTGGAACTGATCGGGAAGTTTAAATATCTCAAAATAACGATCATTCCATATTAACATCCGACCTTGAGCATCATAAACAACCAGACCTCCGCTCATGTTTTTGAGGGTTGCCTGTAATAGTTCTGATTTTTCTGAAAGCTCTTGGGTTCTCTTTTTAACTTGAATTTCGAGCTCTTCATAATATCGTTCTTGAGTGTCGAGCATTTGATTGAACGCGGTGGTAACCACGCCAATTTCATCATCACTGGACCACTCCACCCTTTGTCCCCGAATCTTTTCTGAAGATGATTGGATAAGGGCAAGCATGCGCCGAAGAGGGGTTCCGACAAATTTTCTGTGAATAAAAATATTTGTGACGATCAAGACCAAGACCAAGAGGATGGCGAGGGTGGCTACTATTTCTACCCGTCGGTAGGTCGCAGCTAACAGGTGTTTATCTGTAAAAACGATAACCAAAGTGCCAATAACTCGAGGCTCCTGTTCCATTTCAGGGATATATATTATTGGCTGTTGTGACGTCAGAAATGTTGGTAGTTCCTTGGGTTTTTGGCCAATTTCTGCAAAGGAATTTCCTTCATCGTCATAAACAACAGCGCTGACAAAATCTTTGTCGATGGTCATGGCCTCTAGAATTGACGAGGTCCGATCCATATCAACATTCCAGAGAGGTTCTGCGACAACAACCATAAAAGTTTGTGAGATGCGCTCTAGTTTATCCTCGAGCTTTAATTTTTCATCCACATACAACGTTACTTCCATAGTGGTCACAAAGATTGCGCCTAGAATGAGAAAAATGGGAACCGTGATGGTAAGCAGTTTGATCTGCAGGCGGGAAAGTCCATATTTGTACTGCCACTCTTTCAACATCTTTGTTTATCACTCGCCATCTTTATATTTTTTAAGAATTGCCTGCCACCCTGGATCGTCTGCCATGGTTAGGATTGCTCGATCGAGAAAGGCCTGGATATCTTGGCGTTTGTTATTGATCAACATTTTACGTTCATAAGAACTTTGAGGTTTTGGGGCTATGAATAAGCTTTGAGCAAGGTTCAGTTTTGATATAAAATAATTTGCGGCAGAGGATGGCATGGTGGTGACATCAATCAGACCGTTTAACAGCTTTTGAATATTTGAAAGGTGTCTGTCAGAATCAATTCGGATCGTATTCACCGATTGTAAAATGTAATCATCTATCCCGATATAGTGATGACCCCGTAAACCGCCAAATTTGAAACCTGATAAAGAGCTTGGACCGTTATAAATCACCTTATTATTTTGGCGAGAAATCACGACATTTTTACCAAATAACAGAACGTTTTGGGTCCACAGATACTTTGTTTCTTCTTCATCCTTAAACCAAGACGGGTTGACCCAAGGAACGACGTAGGTTCTTGAGCTTTCTATCAAGTTATTCACCCGTGGACGTGACATAACCCTAGCCTGAAATAGATATCTGCCAGTTGCTTTTTTATTGAGATAGGCGGCAAGATCGTAAGTGAGACCTTTGTCTGTGCTGGTCACAAAAGGTACGTGTGAATGGTAGGAAATTAGTGGAATGGTCTCTGTAACTTGGCCCGGAACTTGGCCTGAAACTTGGGCTGAAACTTGAGCCGTGGAAATCGACAAAAAAGATCCGCACATCATGAAAAGCATAGTCATGAGCGCCGTCGTAAATGCTCGTTGTGCTTTCTTCATGGGACAACCCGCGAAATTGTTTCACCAATCACAGCATAGAAACACACTGTAAAGCCATCTCCCTTAAAGACCTTCAATGATTGACAGCCTTAGCCATCATAGAATTAATTCACTACCGACGGGTTAAGGGCACTTTTAGCCAGAGCCAGAGCCAGAGCTATAGTCTTGCTTTATATGATTGGTGAGGAAATATAGAACAACGCGTCCTTTGGGGGCAAGGGCTCCTGCCGGATCGTTTATTCCTTAACCCCCGCTAAGGTTTTATCTCAACAAAGTGTGTTGTCGTATTGAAATAAATCTCACACCCCAAAAGGTTGAACAAATATTTTTATTTCGCGTAGATTTCACATGATTTATTTTTTGGACTAGGTTCTAATAGGCTTTGTATTCTCATTATTCTCTGATGTTCACCTGAAGGGACTGCCAGCACATGCCGTTAAAAAACTATTCACTCCTCAAGGGAAAAGCGTCAAATATTGCCATTGATGACGATGAAAGTCCGCATATGGAAATCAGGATAGAAGCCGCGGGATTGAGTTATCGTGTTGCCGTTAATGTGCGTTCCAATGTTGCACCCAACGATTTGCTTTATCGTAAGCAAGATCCTTTTGCCCATCCATTTTTAGACGAATTCCTTACTCTTCCAGAGGGGCGAACTGATTTAAGCAATGGCCCAAATAAAAACAGGGCAGAACTGGTTCTTGACTATGTTAGGGGGAATTTTGTCCAGCGCGAAGCGATGAAAATTGCTCCCTTTCAACGCACTGGTCCGGATAATGATCTTCGGGATTACTTGGAACCCATTATTCGTCAGGGCATAGCAGATGAAAGCCTTACTTTTTATATCTTTGGAGAAGCCTGGGGGCCTGAAAATGGTGAAGCTGATAAATATTTTGGCTTTGTTCCTGGTAACGGTATTCACGATGTACATATGAACCAGGGATCGGGCGGGCGTTTCAAGGCAAGCAATGGCGCCAATCAAGATGGTGCTCTTTTAATCCATTTTGGTACCACTAATCACTGGGCCGCTATTTTTCTCGCTTTTCAAAGCCAGGATTGGAACACGGATGCCCATACCGGACATCCCTTGGATGATATCGTCGTAGAGCCAGGAAAGATTGATCCGCTCAAGCCCGGTGTGGCGATCATTGCCGCCCTGATCAACCCTTCAGGAAACGAAGACGGTAGGGAGAGCGTAACCCTTCTTAACCGCACCGATGCCGCCTTTGATTTAAGAGGTTGGAGGCTGATGGATCGAGATGATCGCGCTCAACCTCTTGAAGGGAAGGTTCGAGCAGGCGAAACCATAAGAATAACTCTGCTCGCCGGGCCGGATAATCCTCATCTTCGCAACAAAGGCGGCGTCATCCGATTGGTTACGCCTGATGGAATTGCCGCCCATGCCATCAGCTATCAAAAACACGAAGCCGCACGCGAAGGGTGGACCACAATATTTTAGGGAACGACACCTCTTTTTATAAATGAAATCTGAGCTCAAGGGTATTTGAGGTCACTGGAATTTAAGGAAACTGTTATGAGCAAGTTTATCTATGATGATTTTGTGAGATTACGGCGTGAACCTGATTCCAGATCAAAGGTGATCTTGACCCTGGCTTATGGTGACGAAGTTGATGTTATTGAGCAACAAGGCCGATACATCAAGTTGAGAGCGAAAACCCATTATGATGGAACCGCCGAGGGGTGGGCTAAAAATGATCCGGACCTTTCATTGGGTGATAAGGGAATATTCAAATTCTCCATGGTTGATGTCCAACAAGGGGATGGTCTGATTATGGAATCTCCCAATGGTAAGATCGTTCTGATCGATGGGGGGGATAATAAGCTTTTCGCCCGTCATGTCGCAGCTCGCTTCAGGCACAAACAAACCTCTGCTGAGAACCCCTTGGATGTGGCCGCTATCATTATCTCTCATGGGGATGCCGACCATTTTGATGGCCTGAATGATCTCGTGAGATCCGAACATCAACCTGGTTTGGCAGCTCGGAAGCGCATCTTTATCCACCCCAAACGAATTTATCACAACGGGTTGGTGAAGGCATCGTCAAAAAAAGAGGATGGATCAAGCAGACCCACCCGGGAAATGTTTGGCCGTAGCCTAGAGAAACAAGGGGAAACCTATGCCTGTGATCTCGTGGATGACCCAAGGGATGTCGAGGATGAATTGCGCAACGCGCCTTTTGATCGCTGGGCGAAAACTTTGGATCACTGGGAAACTCGAGGGCATATGGATGTTCGTCGGATTGCTTTTGGAGATAATGAAAACGACCTTTTTAATTTTCTTCGCGAAGACGGCGTTCATGTGCGTCTGCAAGGCCCCTTTAGCGAACCGATAAAGGACCCGCTGGATAATAAGATAAAACCGATGTTGCGGTTTTTCCGTGCTCCTGAAAAATCCCCCGATATGCATCTTGATGCAGGACGAGAGGGTGCTGTTTCAGCTTCACACACCATCAATGGCCATTCTATTGCCCTGCAAGTTCGTATCGGGAATGTGCGCTTAAATTTGACCGGGGATTTGAACAAGCCTTCCATGCGATTGATGCGCGACAATATACCGGCAAAGCAGCTTGAGGCCGAGATCATAAAAGCGCCACACCACGGATCGGCAGACTTTGATTTTCAAGCACTCAAAGACATGAGTCCCATCGTGGCAATCATCTCATCTGGAGATGAAAACCCAAGCAAAGAGCACATTCACCCTCGGGCAACCTTGATGGCGGCTTTGGGGAAGGTCATGCGTTTGGATACCGGGGTGATATTGAACACGGAATTAGCTGCCTTTTTCGGCACCAAAGGTTATGCTTATGAGCGTGATGATTTAAAAGCCTTTTTCAAAGAGCATAGCCAAGAAAACTTTACCCGTGAAGAACTACAAAAAATGTTTACCGGGAAAATAGATCCTGGAGATCCCCGCGGGGCTTTCTATGCTTTTGAGCGTAAGAATTTTGGTATTATCCATATTCGCACTGACGGTGAACGTGTACTGGTCTTCACGCATTCCGGTAAAAAAGGCCTGAATGAAGCCTATCGTTTCACCGTTAGAATGGAGGGGCAGGAGCGTAAGATCGTCTTCGCAAAGAAAGCGAAAGTACGTTAAGGATTTGGCGGTTTAAAGCGGGCTTTGGTGGAAAACTAACTGAGAGGTTATTAATCCAGACTATAAACCGCTAATATCCGGCTGGGCCCGGGTTCACAGTTGTCGAAAAGGCCTTGGTTTAAATAATTTTTGGCTTCTTCTAATGATCCGAGAAGGCAATGGTTGTTGACCTCGATGTCCTCGGCCATATGGTTACAGGAAAGAAAGGAGCATTCTGGCGCGTTTTCTTGCGAGAAAGAAACAATATCAAACCCCTCCAGCTTTTTACAAGTGGGGACAAACACATCTGTCGAAATTGATTTTTCTGGCGCAAAGGGTTCCCAAAATCCATCTACCGGTTTTTTTCCGGATCTATGCTGTAGCTCGTAAGCTTCATAATAAAAAATCCGGGTTTGGGATAAATCAAGATTATTATCTTTAGCGAGTTTCTCTATTATTATTGGGCAGTTGTATAACCAATAGCCATTGTGCTTCCAATAAGGAATGTAATCAGCGAAATTTTTCGAAATACACCCGCTTACCGAAAAGAGATCTTTAACGATTTTATTATTAAGAATATTGGGTTTTTCGGCAATATATTTCGCCATATAGCCAACGGGTATCATGTTAAAGTTAAATGCTTTCTGGGTTTTTGTTTTGGCTGTGTTTAAAGTAGCGCTCAAAATCAGAAACCAAGCCGTTGTAGCTGGTTTTAAGGCTATTGGCAGATATGTTTATGGGGGTACCACTGGCCTTTGATACAGCACGGTTGGTCAGGCGTTGTAAGAAATTGCCCCTTCTGAGGTGAGTTTCTGGGTTTTTGATATGGATAGAGACAATTTTCTGTCGGTTAAATCGGAACTCTTTTAGCTCTGTAACTTCTTCCCATGGAACAAATCCTGCTGGCATACTGCTCGAATTATCCGTGAAGCCCGTGGTTGTGAGGATTAATCCTGGAGCGGTATCTAATAGCTTCATAAAACATACCACTCCAGCACTCCCACAAAGCAAAATTAGGATGGCCGCCATACTATACATCAGGGCTGTTTCATCTTGACCTCGTTGGTTAATAAGTTCTTCGGGGGATAGAGTGAAAATTGATGCGCCAAGCCCAACCATTCCTAAGGCAAGGAGTTGGAAAAAAATTAGCTTTACCTTACTCAAAGGAATAGTTTTCTCGCGCTGTACATCCATACTCTTTCCCCCAATATATCAATTGCTGAACAAACTAATTAGTTGAATTAAGGTGGTTGCTTTTGATAAGGAGAAGTTTCCCTTGATTATACAACCAAATCTAATCACAGGTTTGTGAGAATTGTTAACGACGTTATTGTCGAGCACATCTACAGGATAAAAAACAAGGGTCCTAGTCTTAGGCCTTTGAGGAAACTTTGATGCCGCCGACCCATCGTTCTAATTGGGTAATGTCTAAATAGTTTAGATCGCCGTTGAGGATTTTTTTACCTGTATCTGTGAGTGAAATCTGACGCTCTGGCCACGGGGGTGGTTGTTCCATATCTTCGTAAACAATCAAAGGATTTTTGTCCTGAGCAAGTTCAACAAGAACCGACCAGAACATCAAATCGCCGAGGAAGGGAAGAGGTTCTCTTTCGCGCATGAGTTGGTTGAAGAGTTTTCCACCTTTGATAGACCCGTTATCTGCAATAATTTCGAGCGATAGCAGTTGGGTTAGACTAAGGCCATTGTTGGATGCGGGCAGTTCCATCAAATGCCGTTCCAAGGCTGTGGCCATTGGAGGGATTTCTGGTGTTCCTTGGGAAATAATGGCTTCAAGAGCCATGGGGTTTTCTTGTTGAACGGCTTTCCAAACAACTTTACCAAGGTCAATTTGTTCTGCGGTAAGAGGGGCACGGCAATTTTCCCACACCCATATCAACATCTCTGGGGCTAACTGTCCCAGACCCATAAAACCTAAAACTCCGGGGATATTATTTACGCAGATCAAATCGATAGCCGGGGAAGATGAAAGACCCGATATATGGTTTAAGAGGTAGGCCAGAATGAGCTGATCGAAACTGTCGTGTTCAAACCACAACACAACTTTAGCGTAGCTTTGCAGGTTGTCGAGTTTCTCATAACTGAGCTTTTGTCGGGTTTGAATTTCCTGGAGAGGCAAGCCATAGGCGGTTGAAATAAAGTCCGCCCGTAGTTTGTAGAAAGCCTCGCCTTCTAAATCTGGTACAGGACCCTGGCAGAAGGGGTCAGAAAATTCATGGAACGCGCCGACAAAGCCTGCGATGTCCAACCCGTGCTTAATATCAGAGCCACAGCGAATGTGCAGGGTTTTATCATGATCAAGTTGGGGGATCGTGCCTGCGCTGATTTGTTTTTTGCGTAAGGCGAGACGATCACAATGTGCCTTCAACTGCGGCCACGAAGAAAAGCCATTTTCACGCGATATCACCAACTGGCAATCGCTGAGTTTTAAAAGTTGGGGAGAGGCTTTGAAATCTATGGTTTTGGACTGGGCTTTGGGATGATATTGAGCAAAACGAGACAGGGCGATGTTTTCCCCTTTGATCAGGGCTTTATAAAGATCCTTTGCTCGCTTTTTTTGCTGCTCAAAGTTAATCGAACCATGAAACATATTTCTTGAAAACTGGGTTCTGGAATGCTGGGTGTGGGAAAAATGGTGTCGAGATGGACGTGGATGTTGCGATGAAGTCATACGATTACCCTCAAAAATTAAACCCGTGTCCGCCTGGCAGGTTAGGAAATCGTTTATGTAAGTTTTATCTTGAACCTGGGCGCAGCCCTTTCCGCGGACGAGGAGGCTTAAGTAAAGCCTTCAACTTTATGCCATGTCGGGTAAGGGGCGTCAATATCATCCTAATTAAACCACAACACGCTAAGGATGAGGAGCAGCACCACCGTAAGTCGTTGCTAAATAAGTTGAGATTTCTACCGGATCGGTAAGGGTATTTTTTTTATCCAGGATGAGTACAGGTAGCCATTGGTTATTTTCTCCCAATATTTCAACAACTTCATTTCTGGGGCGCGCAAATGGGATACGGCGAATTTCAATGTGATCGTTCCAGCTTGGATTAACGGCCAAGGCGCCCTCGATCAAGGCACAATGGGAACAAAACCAGGAAGAGTTATTGCTGTCTTCGACATCATTATCTTCGAAAGGCATTTTGAGAACGAAAAGGATTGGTTTCATCTGGATCACCCAAAAGAGAAAATTAGAAAATGATCAAAGTTTTCAAGATCGTACGGTGCCTTTATCATCGCGGCCAATATTATTTGACACAATCTATAATTGAGTTCATATGGTTTCTGTATCAAAAGATTAACCTTGGTGATTTGATAATATATTTTTAAAGGAATTGAAATGATATTGAGGACGATCATCGTCGCTAGCCTGTTGATTTTAACAGGGTGCGTAACAAATGGTGGCACGCAATATATGACAGTAAATAATCTTCACGAAAAAGGCCTGGTTCCTCTTTCCGGACAAGAAGTGACTGCTGTGATTTTGAACAAAACTTTGATTGGAGAATATATTAGTACCCCGCACGCACAAATAAAGGGTAAAACCGCCCTTTGGATGGAGTATTTTGGTTCTGATGGGCAAACTGATTATCGGTATTGCGAAAGCAAAAAGAGCGATAACTGGGATTGTGCCAAGAGGGTTAAGGGGCATTGGCAATTAAAAGAAAATGAGATTTGTTTTAAGTACAAAACCTCAGCAATTTATAACCGTTGTTTCCAGATGTATGTGGAAGAAGATGTTTATCTTTTGGTTGCGACTACCCATAAAGCTTCTGGTTATCTTAGAGCCAAAATATATAAGACTTTGGATGGGTTTGTTGAGGAATCACCTTTTAACAGCTGATCCGGTTATGTGACTGTAAAGGCGGGAGTGAAGAGAACTTTGATCTTCTGCCTTTATTCATCTTTCCGTATTAATCGATCTCTTGAGTACTCCAGTAGAAATATAAGCATTTTTTCTTCTGGCATGGGTTTCGCGTAATAGTAACCCTGGAGAATATGGCAGCCTTCTTTTTGGAGAAATACTTCTTGTTCTTTCGTTTCAACACCTTCGGCTATGACTTTCATGTTGAAGGCATTACCAAGCTGAATGATCGACTTAGTAATGGCAGCGTCTCTTGTATCGTTCATGGCACCAGCAACAAAAGATTTATCAATTTTTAATTTTTGAGCGGGGATAGACTTAAGTTGAGACATGGATGTCGTTCCTGTCCCGAAGTCATCGATTGATATATCTACCCCCATTTCTTTAATCAGCCAGAGAGATTCCAAAGCAATGGCAGGCTCGCTCATAATCGCAGTCTCAGTCACTTCAACTTCAAGGTGTCTTGGGTCCAGGCCCGTTTTTTCCAAGCAGACCTCAATATGGGATGGTAATTCAGGATTGGCGAGTTGAACGGCTGATATGTTTACAGCCATCCTCATGGGAGAAATTCCCTTTTTCATCCACTTGCTGTGGGTTTTGATGGCTTCTTCAAGGACCCATTGACCAATGGGGGCAATAAGTCCGGCTTGTTCGGCCAAGGGGATAAAGTCTTCAGGAGTTATCCATGTTCCTTGTTGGTTACGCCACCTGAGTAGGGCCTCCGTGCCAACGATTTGTCCGGTGAAAGCATCTATTTGTGGTTGGTAATTCAGAGAGAACTCTTTCCGCGATATAGCCGCTCTTAAATTCTGCAGTATTTGAGTGCGGCGGATTAAGTCACGACCATAGGTTTCATCATAAGATTTAACGGAATTACGTCCGAGTTCCTTGGCTTGTGCCATCGAAATATCAGCGTGATGAAGCAAATCTTCTGCCTTACTCGAGCTATCGCCTTCTTTGCTGATGACAGTACCTATGCTCCCGGTAATTCGGAGGCTTAGTCCGTCAATGTTAAAGGGATCCTCTAAGACTGATAAGACGAGTTCAGCTAGAAGCTTTGCGGTATTCTGACCACTATCTATGCGGCTAAGAACACCAAAAGTATCTCCACCAACTCTGGAAATTTGTATGTTGTTAACGGCCCAGCTACGGGCACCCTTTTGCAGTCGATGGGCAACTTCTTTTAGAACATGATCCCCGACTTTATGGCTAAAGCTATGATTAATATCACGAAACTTATCGAGACCAAGTAGTAGGATAGCGACACCTTTGTCTGGTATTTGTTCGCTATCAAGGGGGAGATGATCCGTTCGAAGAGCAGTTGTTTGGCTGAGGCTATTGGCTTTATCCGACGGGGCAAAGTCGAGGAATGATCCCAGTCGTTCGATAAAAGATGTTCTGTTGGGCAGTCCGGTGAGTGTATCATAGTAGGCAGTACGCCTGATGTTGGTAAAGAGCTGTAAATTTTCATGGAGCAACGATATACGCGAACAAAAGATCTCGACTAATTGTTGATCGTGGACGCTTAAAGGATGGCCCAGGTTTAAGTATATCGCCATCTCGCTTTCAGTTTCAGACTGAACATAAAGACAAGCTGAAGTGGGGAGGAATTGATGCTGTTTTTCTTTTAAAGTTTTGTGGACAAGAAGTGACAGATCATCTTCATCCAGAGAATCAAGGGATCTTCCTGTTGTATGTGCGTAGCTGCCTGCCGCGGCAATGATATCGATCTGGTTTGAGGATTTTATCACCGGGCTAAGGTTCTCACTGCAAATTATACCATCAGGGCTGCACCCTAAGATGGCGGCGAATTGGGTGAGTACGCCGCTGCAGAATAGAGTTATTGAGGGACTTTTCATCATATGCTCGGAAGCATTAATGATTCTCTTTAACCCGCGTCTGTTTTTTTCAAGCCGATCAATCAGGCTATAGGTACGAAGCGATGATATGAGAATTGAGAAGAGTTTTTGGGATGTGATTTCTGTTTTTAGATAATATCCATTAATGTTGTAATTATATATGATGTCGCGCTCTGGTGCTTGACCTGGTTGACCGGTTCGTAAAACAATCTGAACTTTGTTGTTGTTCAACTCGTTTCTTATTACGGAGATCAGCTTTATACCAGCGTCATCACTTTCCATCATGACATCGAGCAATATTAATGCAGTGTCTGGATATTTTATAAGAAATCTCTTGGCCTCTTGCCCTGAGTAGGCTGAGTGGAACTGTAATTTCCGGCCCCCAAATGTAATATCTGATAACATCATACTCGTAAGAGTATGGATATCTTCCTCATCATCGACAATCAGGATATGCCAGAATTCAGGATCTCCTACAGTTCTGGTGCCCTTTATTGTCTCACAAATGGTTAAAACCACCGCATTCTATGCGGTAAAAAAACTAAGTTGCGTGCGAAGCACGCTCTTTAGACACGAAGCCGACTTTTAGTCGGCCCTACCCAAAACCTACCGACTTTAGTCGGTAGTAGTTTAGTTCTTCTTTTTTTTCTATTTCGTCCAGCTCGTCGGCAAATAGAAGCTTGTCACTTATATCATTTTGCATTCGAAACTTTCCGCTTCTGAAATTTATTAATTTATCTTTTGTATGATTTCAGAGGCATGTTGTTGGGATACCGATGTTAAAAGTGGTGCCTGTTCTCTCTACGCTATCGATCGAAACTGATATTTACCTTAATTGACATGTTACTATCGGCGTCTTTAAGGCTAAGGGCCTTGTCACCAGAGTACTTATCGTAGTGAAAAGGTTTTGGCATTTTCCCAATAGTGTCTTTGGGAAGACCAGCGTCGTCGTTAGAATAACATATAACAGACCAAATCCCGATCAGGTTTTGATCAAATTTTGTTGTTATGATCCCCACTTAATGGGACGGCGTTAAGGTTTTTCAACCATACAATACAAGCTAAATAAAGCTAATTGGTTCTTGATCGACCTCTTCATAGCTAAGAGTTCTGCTTTTAGGGAATTTTAAAGTGACTGTGGTGCCTTTGCCAACTTCACTTTCTACTTCTAAAGAGCCGCCAAATAATTTCATAAAACTAATGCAGAGATATAAGCCAAGGCCAGTGCCTTCGTGCCGACGGGGATGCAAACGGTTTGTTTGCTCAAAGGCTTCCAGAGCATGCTCTAAATCATCTTCAGACATTCCCATGCCGGTGTCTTTTACAGAGAGGACAATACCGTTCTCTTCATTCACCTTCGCACTAACATGGATTATTCCAGGGTCATGGGTATATTTTATGGCATTGGAAATTAGATTGTTGAGTATTTGAATGAGGGCTCGTTTGTCACCCCGTAAAGAAGGCAGGTCATGAGGTATTTCCAATGTTAGTTCTTGTTCGGCATCTTCGGCCATAACCTGTAACTGTCGAAATGAGATTTTTATCAAAGATTCCAAATTCATGGTTTCTTCTGCTAGCTCATATTTACCGGCTTCGATTTTTGAAAGATCCAGAATATCATTTATCAAACTAATAAGGAGGGTGCCGCTATTGTGTATATCACTTGCGTATTCATCATATTTGGGATGGCCAAGGCCCCCAAATGTTTTCCGCCGCATAATATCGCTGAAACCGATAATGGCGTTTAAAGGCGTGCGCAAGTCGTGGCTCATGTTCGCTAGAAATTCTGATTTCGATCTATTCGCTTGTTCTGCACCTTCTTTTGATTTTTCCAATGCAGCTTCGATATTTTTTCTTTTTGTAATGTCAGATGCAGCCCCTCTATGTCCCATATATTTACCAGTTTCATCAAACAAAGGAGTTCCATTGATAAGTGCATGAAAGATTTCTCCTTCGGAGCTTAGGTATTTGTATTCAAAATCTTTGATCTCATGGTGGTTTAATATTGCGTCTCTATAGGGTTGCCACTCTTTCTCGGACATAAGGTTACCTGCGAGGTGTTCGCGAGTTTTACCTTGAATTTCGGTAAATGTTTTACCGCGATATCCAAATTTTCGGCTTTCAGATTCCCAAATTATTCGCCCTTGTGCATCTGTTTCCCATAACCAGTCTGATGCCGTGGAGGCGAACTCGCGAAAGCGTTCTTCGCTTGTTCTTAAACGACGTTCAACTTTTTCCAGTTCATCGACCATGGAATTAAAAGAGTGAACAAGATCACTTGCCTCTCTTAGTACGAAAGAATGAAAGGAAGGAATCCTTGAATTGAGGCGACCAGCAGAAACATCACCAGCAGCCTTGACGACGGCTTGCATGGGCGTTGATAGATAACGCGCGAGCCACCAGCTGATTAAGGCTGCCGTAGCGATACCGATTGTGGCTATTATTAAAACGGCAAGATGAACACCATTCGCACGTTCTTCCAATTCTGAAACAGGTTGGGGGACCATAACACCCCAACCAACTTTGGGTAGTACGGTATAGCCTGCAATCATATCGCTTTTCAGGGATGGGGAATAAAAGGTGGTTACACCTGTTTGCTTTTCCATCATCATTTTAACGGGTTTGACCGCTGAAAGATCTTTTATTTCTGTGCGCCACTTGGCATTAGGATGAGCGAGTATTTGTCCTGCTTGATCAACAATTGCAGCATGGCCTAATTTTCCGAATGATATTTTGTTACCAATATCGACTATAAAATCTGTTTCCAAGCTACCAAATGCCAAGGAACCATCTGCCTCAGCCTTAACAAGATAAAGCGTAGGCTTTCCATTGGAATCATGAAATGCTCTTGAAAAAATAACACGACTGGGATTTGCTTTTGCTTTCTCTATTGTCTCCGCAAGTTTTTTTAGGGTTTGAGCTGGTAAGTGCTCACTCCTAAAGTTAGTGGGTATTCCAGGTTTTACTGTTGCAATGTTGTAAATCCTGCCCGTTTTATCCGTAATACAGATATGACCAAATTTTACAATTTTGAGAAGATCAGGAATATGTTCGGTAGATTGATTGCTTATCAAGCTTTCGGTTGAAATCCTAAAAATAAGTTCAGCATCTGAGACATAACGAGATAAGGCACCAGAAACATTATTGGCAAGAAGAAGGTGTTTATCTTTTATCGCTGAGTATTCGTTATCGATTGCAGATTTTTGGACCCAAGCAGCGAGAAATAAAACTGGTATAATGGATATCAGGGTGAAAACGATGAAAAGAATATGGTGTAATCTTATTCTGTTAGGTGCCGTTTGGCGCGTGAATTTATCCATGCAGATTACCCCTCTTTTCCTTGGCCTTTTTTTGTGGCCGCCTTTTCGACGGCCGAACGTCTCTCTTGGTTTCACGCCTGCGAAAAGTCTGTCGTGGAAAGCCTGTTCTTTTAAATTATACAACCATTAGGTTGTTAAAATATTAATGGGCAATCCATGGTGGTTGGTGAATGTGAGATTTAGAAAACTTAGAAAAGGATGAATAATTAACTTCTAATATTCTATAATTAAAAAAATTGCTTAAGGCCTAATAAGGCTTCTCTAAACGTGATGTGGAGGAAGCTTCGCTTGCGATATTTTTATGGGATATTTTTAGCAGGACTAGTGACCATTTTGTCTTCAGCATTTATGCCGTATAAGGTCGGTGCTGAGGAATTAAAGGTGGCAACAGGTGAATACCCACCCTTTACTTCAAGTCAAATTTCAGGCGGGGGACTTGTATCCGAAATTGTCAAATTGGTGTTCTCTAGAATGGACTACGATTTGGCTGTGGATTATTTGCCTTGGAAACGAGGGTATGTTCTCACAAAACAAAATAAATATGTCACCACTTACCCCTATCTGAAGACAGAAGAACGTAGGCAGGACTTCCTGTACAGTGAGCCAATTGTTGAGTGGAAGAGCAAAGTTTATGTACGCGATGATTCTGGGGTCGTTTATAATAGCTTACTTGATCTTAAGGGTTTAACTGAATGTATTCCATATCACTATGGTAGCCTAAGTGAACTCGACGAAATGTATGCAGCCGGGGAAATTAAGCGTATTCGTCCGCCTCATATAAAAAGTTGTTGGCTGATGATACTACATGGGCGGGCAGATTTCTTTGTTGAAGATATTTTTGTGGCCGATATTTTTAGAAAAGAGGTTCTTGGTGAGCGATCTGATGAAATCATCGAGTTGAGAAAAACCATAAGTACTGATTTTGGCTATATTATTTTTCCTCGGCAGTCTCATCGATCCAAAGAGCTCGTAAATCAGTTTAATCAAGTCCTTAGTGACTTGTTAAAAGAGGATAAGATAACGAAAGTCAGAGATGATTTCTTAACTCAAAATACGAAACTGGGGGAGTTGATGGAATAATTCCAAATCGGTAAGTTGGAGTGAATTAACAGCAAAAATTAGTAATTATGAATACTACTTATCACAAAATCGCGAGAATTAACCACCTTTAAAGGCTTGTGAACGTAGGATTATTCAAGGGAGGTATTGTCTAAATCCAGATGATAAATTGGACGCTAAATATGCCGATAAACCGGTACTCAACTATCTATCTTCCAGCCATATTTACTCTCTTCGTCGTTTTGTTTTCTGTGGGGGAGTTAAACGCAGACACGCGTGATGATGAGGTGCTTTTGGGCATGTCTACGGCTTTAACCGGGCCGGCTGCCGAGTTGGGAAAAAACATGCGTTTGGGGGTCAGCATAAGGTTTGCACGAGAAAATGATAAAGGCGGGGTAAAGGGGCGCCTTATTCGATTGCTTGCTTGGGATGATGGGTACGAACCAGAGCAAACAGTCCCCAATATGCGCGACCTTATCGAACAGGAAAATGTTCTCGCGATAATTGGCAACGTAGGTACGCCGACGGCTATTTCCGCGATCCCAATTGCCAATGAAGAAAAAACCCTATTATTCGCCCCCTACACCGGTGCAGGTGTCCTTCGAAGAACACCTCCTGATCGTTATATCATTAATTATCGGGCGAGTTATGCAGAAGAAACGTCTGCTATGGTGGAGGCCTTAATTAATCACGCAAAATTCAAGCCAGAGGAAATTGCATTTTTTACTCAGCGGGATGGATATGGAGATGCAGGCTACATCGGTGGAATTAGCGCCTTAAAGAAAAACGGTCTTAGGTCAGAATCTTTGATTACCCATACCCGTTATGAACGAAATACCCTCGTTGTTGAAAATGCATTAGCAGACATATTACTGGCAGATCCTACTCCTCGTGCGGTAATCATGGTGGGTGCTTATGCGCCGTCGGCGCGGTTTATAAAGCTGGCTCGAGATGCCGGGCTTGAAGCTTTGTTCATTAATGTTTCTTTTGTTGGCGCAGAGCCACTCGCGCGGGAGCTCGGTAATAAATATGATGGGGTCGTTGTGACCCAAGTTGTTCCACATCCCGAAGACACATCTTTGCCCATTGTGGATCGTTATCAACAAGATATGGCATCTTATGGCAAAGAAAAGAGACCTTCTTTTGGCAGTCTTGAAGGATATATTGCAGCAGAGATTTTTATAAAGGCATTATCTCGTATAGAAGGTGCTCCTAACAGAGAAAATATTATTGATGCCTTGGAAAGTTTGAAGGAATTCTCCATAGGTTCAGGCCACCAGCTTCGCTTTGATGAAGATGATCATCAAGCCAGCCATCGGGTATGGCCAACCGTATTACGTAACGGTAAATTCGTTCCCTTTCATTGGGCCGATATCTCATCTTTGTTGAGGCAATAGGGGAGTATATTGGAAGCTCACCAAGAAGTCAGACGTATTAGAAGGATGTTGTGGGCTTTGATTGGCCTCAGCCTTTTGACGTCTCTGGTGGTTAACCTCTCATTGGGGTGGGGGGGCATAAATCAACGGGAACAATCTGCCCGTTTAGCTGTCGACGAAAGAATATTCGCTGAACAAGTGGCTAAGTTAAATCTTTTGATCCGTGTCGGAACGACTGAGATTAGGCTTTTACTCGATAGAGGTGAGAAAAATAATCCCATTAAAGGGGTTAAAGCTCTCCAGAACTTGCAAGCATCATTAGAAAAGTTGAGGACGAAAACACTTAAACATAGTGAACCTCTAATAAGTTCTCTTATTGTTGAAGCCGATCAACTGTTAAGCCTTCTGATTAAATCTGAAAATTGGCGAGGGCGAAATGATAGAATTGAAGCTGATCTTGGTAAGGATATTACTCTCAATAAAGTCCGACGACAGTTGACTATAATTCACACGCTTATCAATGGGATTGTAGGTCAAAATCGTTTGCAAATGACCTTGGATATCAAGAGCTATCAACGGGCGAAGGGGAATGATCGCGTTGAACTATCCAAAGGAATAATAGAGCAACACAAAGAGTTATTGAGAGAAAATGTTGGAACTTTATTAACGGAACTTGCTGATATTCAACGGTTAGTCGAAGTCCTTTCTGGTGACCCAAATTATGACCATTTATCTGATATAAAAGACAACAAGCTCAAGCCAAGTTTAGATCGCCTTGAACGCGGAATGACCACTCTTAAAAATGGATCTGTTTCAGTAAAAGAAGTCTTCCTAACTGAGGTTAAAACCTTAAATAAATACTTATTTGGTGAGGGATATATTATTGATGAACAACACCAAACGATACATGTTCGACCGGGTGGGTTGTATACACTGGTCAGAGATTACATTGAAATACAACAGCTTAATGGGCAACTACGAGATGACCTTGAAAGTGCAATGATCAAAATAGATCAGGACTGGACAGCGTTTGTAATAATGGAACAGGCCCGACAAAAGGAAATCAGAGTTACTGCAGCTGAAAATTTATCTGCAACCTGGATCACAGTTTCTCTGATCAGTGTATTCGGGGTCATGATTTTTTTGATTTTGATATGGTTTATTTTTAAGGCTGTTTCCAGCCAAGTTGATACTCTTTCTGATCTTAGACAACAGGCGGAATCATCCAACGAAGCCAAGAGTAATTTTCTAGCATCCATGAGCCATGAATTACGAACTCCTTTGAATGCGATCATTGGGTTTTCAGAAATAATGAAACTGCAAACATTTGGACCACTTGGGAATGATAAGTATCAGGAGTATTGTACTGATATCACGCAATCAGGTCAGCACTTGCTTGAAATTATCAACGACATTCTAGATGTATCCTCTATTGAAGCCGGACAGCTTCAAATAAATGAAAAGGAATTCAACTTTCCTGGGGTGCTGAATGAATCCATCCAAATGGTACGGTTACAGGCGAAGGAATCTCTTGTCGTCATTGAAAATAATGTTGGTGATGATGGCCCGATATTAATTGCAGATGATCGCCTGGTAAAACAGGTTCTTGTTAATCTCTTGAGCAACGCGGTTAAGTTCACCCCTGAAAATGGCACCATTCGTATTTCAAAACGTTTTGACCACAAGGGGCAGTTTTGCCTCGCCGTTACGGATACTGGTATTGGGATGGATGATGAAGGCGTGGAAGTTGCTCTTACACCCTTTGGTATGGTTAAAAGTGCCTATGATGACAATACCAAGGGAACGGGTCTTGGCCTTCCTCTGGCAAAACGGATGATGGAAATCCACGGAGGAACAATTACAATTGAAAGCCAACCAAAACTAGGGACGCGCGTAACTCTGGTGTTTCCTAAAGAACGCATCTTGTCACCAGCTTTAACTGACTAAGGAACAATATCCCTTCTTGTTCTTGGTAGGTTGCCAATTCACCCGGTTTGAATTCCCAAACTTCAAACGGATCTCCAAAGTCTTGAAAATCTGCCGTTTCGGTCACGTCCGCGTCCCCCCGACGCGCGACAAAAAGCCTTGACGATACACCGTATCGCCTGCAGCTTTCTTCCTACTCGTGGGAAAGGGGACGAGATCCAGAGGGGTCAATATTAAGGGCCGATGGTATTACATAGGCGTGCTTTTTCAATTCATTAATTCCAGAGACGATTGGGGGCCGATTAAAATGGCCAGCTCTTGGGCTGAGGACATTGCATCATAGAGGTCTTGGTGGGTAGATGGTTTCATCGGCTCGCAGGGGAGAACGACAATCACTGCTTTACCTTGCTGTGCCATACATCGTGTTGTCGGTAGTGCATAGGCGAGGACCAAGCGGTCTAATTCATCAAAATGGAACTCATGGCTTTTACCAGAAAAATCGATGGTTATGTGGCCAGTATCAATTTTACGGGTACTTTGATCGCCCGGTAATAGGGGGTGTCGGGAAATATCTTTGATAATGCCAATTTCACCGATGAGTAAATCGCGTTCTGGGTCATTTTCCCCAAGGATTACTTTGTCACCCGTGCGGTAACGGCAGTCAAAACGATGGGCAAAAAGGCCGTCTTGTGATGCGTTTAGGAGTTGTTGAAGGTGCGGCGTTAAGGCTCGTGGACTGAGGTTTCCACTTGCCAAACTAATTATCTGAATATCACGTATTGTATCTAGTTTGAACGTTTTTGGAATTCTGTTCTTTGCTATTTCTGTGAGCTTACGCTGGAGGTCAGGGCTGTCATTGGCTTCGACAAAATAAAAGCTGCCTTTCCCTCCTGAAGCTTTGTCTTCTGTATCGGTTGAAAAATCCAGATCTTGTTTTTGCGCAAGAAGGAGGCAATTTTTGTGGAGTTTATTGTCAGCCGTTTCCTGGGTAAGTTCGGTTAGGTTAAGTGGGACGATATCCAATGCCTTGATAATATCTTTGAGTACCCGCCCGGTTCCTGGTGTGGAGCAGCGATGGAAGTCATCCACTAAAATTAATCCGGCACCCTCTGGCAATGCTTCAAGGGCTGCGAGTAATAAGGGACGGTCAATAAGCTGAGCTTGGGTAATGATCAGAAGTTGGCAATCAAGCGGTTTGCGAGATGATCGTTTGTAACTGTCATTCTTACTATTATATTCCAACAGTTTTGTGAGGGATGTTGCTTCTAATTCGGTCGCTTTAGCGAGTTTTTTTACACCACTGGAGGAAGGTGATGTGAGCGATATCTTTACCCCTTTAGCACTAAGGATTTTTATAAATGCGCGGAGCGTTTGAAGTTTACCAGTGTTTGCAATACCTGTGAGGACTGATAGCTGATTATGGAACAGTTTTGTAACAATCTGAGTTTGTTGTTGTGTCAGAGCAATGCCTTCGCGGCTGGTGACCCAGGCGATGGCTTTGTCAGTTTCGATATTGGCCCATGATGGCATAGTGTCGAGCATGGATTTTAGGCGCTTAATAGCCTTGCTTTCAGCTTGCCAAAGAGGGCGAGTAATCAGTTGCTCTTGGTTGTTACCTTCAGAATTTTTTCGTTTTATTCTGTGAAGTTGTTTATCTTCGAGCTCTGCTTCTAATGCTTCTGACAACAGTTCAGGAGAAAGATCCAGGCGCTTGTTAAGCATGTCTAAGAGGCTATCTTTATCCCGATAGTCTGCTGCTTGTGTCATCGCATGAAAAAGAGCAGCACGGGCACGGGGTAAGCAATCAGCTTGAAAGTCTAAGCGGTGGGCAAGGTTATCTGCTATACTAAAAGGCAGGCCACGGATGTCTCGTACGATGCAATAAGGGTTCTCTTTTAACTTTGCGATTGTATCATCGCCATAAGCTTGATAGAGCCGAAAGGCACGTGCGGGGTCAACGCCATGGTCATGAAGAAAGTTTTGAATTTCACAAAAGGTTTTACGTTCTGTTGTCCACTCTTGGATGAGTTTCAATTTGCCTTTTGGCAATCCTTCAAGGGTATCTAACTTTTCCGGATTTTGCTCTATAATTATAAGGGTATCTGTACCATAAGCCTCGACCAGTTGTTTGGCGGCCTTGGCGCCCAATCCTTTAATCATATTACCAAGCTGGGTTTCCAAGTTTGCAAGGATACGTTCGGGGCTAGGGCCTTTGCCACCGAGGTGTTCGTCAAGGAATTCACGGCAAATATTAAAGTCGGAGGTGTACCCCTTGGGAAGTTTGAGCCCCTTATTTGCCGCGATGGACTTAGCCGTGTCTTTCATCTTGTCGGTGGGTTTACCACGGCCAGCGCCTTTTGGCATGGCGACACCAGTGTTGATCTTTGGTGCTGTAGAGCCATTGGTCTTTAATATGCCAATAAGACGGGCGGTATCGTCGCCGATATTGTCCCAGACTTGTCGGGCGCTTTGCTTTCCTTCCAGCACGTCGTCTAGGTTCATTTCCCACATGGCTGTCACACCAGGATCAACAAGTTCTGGTGCTGCAGATTTTAAGGTTTTGTAGAGTGTAAGCCCGGCATCTGTCGGTACAATATGTTTACCGCTCTGGGCGAGGAAATTTTGTAATTTAAGGCCGGTGATCACCGCAGCGCGGGTCGCAGGCGTTCCAATGCCTTTGGCTTCTTTAAGACGTTCTTTTAGCTCTTTATCATCAACAAACCGCCACGAGTTCTGCATAGCGTCAATAAGGGTACCCTCGTTATAGCGGGGCGGGGCCTTGGTTTTTTTTGCATCAGTTGTGACTGGCAACAGGGTAGCAAGATCGCCGTCATGTACGGGAGGAAGTTCACCTGCATGATCCTCTTTTTTCTCCATTTCGTCAGTATAAACCGCTTTCCAGCCCTGTTCTTTTGGAATGTTACCCGTAACTTTGAAGTCGAGAATTTTTTGTTTTTCTTCCGGCAAGGTGATCGGCACGGCCATGGAAATGTTGGTGGACTCATAGATGTAATCTGGCATGAGAATGGCAAGGTAGGAACTGGCCACGAGATCAAACATACGCTGTTCGTCTGGGGTCAACCGGGGGTAGATTACCTCGATCTTATCCATGGTATTTTTATTGGGAACAATAGCATGGTGAGAAACACCTTTTAGGCCAGCATCAGAGAAGTGACCCGACTTGCCCTTCCGGACTTCTGGTTTTGAGAGGTCCCGTGCTAATTCCGGGGACTGGTATTGGGGGAGCTTACTCAGGCCTTGAATAATCTCTCCGATATCGTCAATTTGGTTTTCTGCTAGGTAACGAGATTCAGCACGGGGATAGGTCTGAATTTTTTTACCTTCGCCGTCGTATAGTTCCTGGGCGATATTGAGCGTTTTATCCGCACTCCATCCCCATCGACGGGCACATATTTTTTGTAATTCAGGAAGATCAAGCAAGCGCGGGGGCTTGGTTCGTTTGATCTTTTTCTCAGCCTTAAGCGGCCCTTCAAAGCCTTCGACTGCTGCCCGAATTTGCTCTGCTTTGTCTAGGTCGAGGATCTTATCTTTCGGCGTGTGTCGTAAGTCTAATTGAAGTTTTTGAACGTTATTTTGGACTTCGATTTGATTTTGGGAACCATCAACCGTGGCTGTGGCGACAAGGTGATAGTAATCCTGTGGCGTAAAATCAAGGATCTCCAACTCACGCATACAGACGATTGCCATGGTCGGGGTCTTAACTCTACCAATTCCGATAGCGCCATACTGTCCTGGTTGTTTTAAAGCTACAGTCGCCGCCCGTGTGAGCGATAGATTATAGACCTGATCTGATTGCTGACGAACAACGGCGGCCTGACCGAGATTAAAATACTTTTCGTTTGGCTCCAGGTTTGAAAAAGCTTGTCTTAGGGTTTTTTCATCTTGAGCCGTAAACATGGCACGCTCTACGACACCTTTGAACTTATAATGTCGGAGGATTTCTTCACCAATTAGCTGCCCCTCGCGATCACAATCGGTTGCGAGAATGACGCGCGTCGCGGTTTTTAGAGCTTCTGCGATGGCCTGGAGTTTACCTTTTGAAGACGGTGAAGCATCAGGAGCAGGACAGGTGGGGTAAAAATCGTCAGGTTTTAGTAAATCAAAAGACCATCGGCCCCAACTACTTTGAACTTTTTGAGGCTCTTCGAGACTAAGCAGGTGTCCTTCTGCTGGATATATACGCCCGAAATTACTGCCGACAGCTGCTTGAACGTCTCGTTTTTGAGATGTTTTTTCCGTAATGATAATCGTCGACAATCTGAAACCCTTTACCCGTACTTACTCTGGTACTTTATTCTGAGTCTCTTTTAGCGCAAAGACAGCCAGAGGATAAGTCCCTCAGGAAACTTTTTTTAAGAGTTTTTGGTTCTGACAATGATAGGCAGATTAGAAATGAGGTTATTCCTCAGGACAGGGCCAAAAGGACATGCCGTAATTTTCCAATGCTTGTGACCAGGCATTACTCTCAACTTGCTTTTTTATGGCCTCTTTTGCCTTTGGAATAAGGTCTTGGTGTGGAGAATTTTTCGATAAGGTAAGGTGTACTTCATAAGTCTGAAAAACGACGGGAAAGCCAAACTTGGTGCGCCAATTCTCTGGCATGCCGGGGCGGGGCTCATGGGAGTTTAAAATGCGGTTATAATGACCAGAATGAATGACAATGGCATCTACACGATCGTTTGCGAGTAACCGCATCATTGTGGGTGAATCCGGTGCCGGGCTTTTAATAAAAGTCGAGTTATTTTCATTCGCTCTGGCAAAGCCTCCATTTTTGATGAAAGCGACGTTTTTGCCTGTGATGTCTTCAACAGAATTTATCTCAACACCTTGATGAGGAACGATAATATCAGCTAAACAACCCAATTTTCCGAGATAGTGCACTTTGCTTTCAAAGGCTGGAACCTTAAAGATAAAGGTAAAGTCATACCGATCTGTCCCCAGATATTCCATAATCCGCGGCCAGGAGGTAATTTTCCTTTCCAACTCCATGCCCATCCCGTCTTCTAGGGCTTTAAAAGTATCTATCAAGGTACCTTGATAAGGGCCACCGTTGACACGGAAAGCTTCGGGGAACGACTCAAATAAGGCGACGGTTGGTAGCTCTCCCGCCCTCGAAAATGGTGTGGCTAATAGGCTGATGGCCAAGGAAATCCAGATAGCGGTAAGCTTTTTCAAGCAATAGCTCCAATTATAAGTTGTTAGGGTTTCATGCTCGCAAACATTGTTAGTATTTTTATCATTTTGTCTCATGGAAGTTTCTAATGTGTAAATCGTGACAGTGAATTGGTGATATTTTCTTATTTCAAGAACAGTTGTCATCAGGAATATTCATTATTGGGTACCGTGGGTATTGCAGATTGGGACAAATAAGATTGAAATTGCGCGTTAGACCGTGTTGAGGTGCGGCTCTAAATTATTTTGGCAAAATCGCTTTTTCAAAATCAATATCCCGGATATTGATGCGGTGTCCAAAACTCTGATATCTCGTAACAAATTGGCTACGCTGTAGAATTAATCGATCTTGACCCTAGTCGTGTCCCTAGAATGACGTGGCTAATTATGGTAGTGTGACATTAACTTTTGGGGCTTAATCTATGCTGGGTACATTTAACAAAACAGGTACTGGTAATGAATAAGTGGGCACCTCTTTTTGCGGTTGGCCTATTCGTCATGGTAGGTCTGATGGGCCTTGGTTTCTTTCTGTTACGAGAAGGGCCTAGGCCTGTTTCTGAACTTATCCAACTCTCCACTGTTGGCCCCCGTGGTGAAGCGCCTGTAAATTCAGATGTTCTTTATCTTCTTGATACTCAAATTAAATCAGTTCGTAAAATGGGTATGAAGGCAGCAGTTGTGCTTCACGATACCAAATCTGATTTTAGTCGGGTTCTTATACGAGGCCTCAAACAGGAAATGGCCAATTTAGATATAGATCTGATATATCTGTCGGATGCGGGTTATGATCCTTACATCGAACGTCTGCAATTAATTTCAGCATTGTTAAAAGCTCCTGATTTACTAATTATTTTACCCCTAAACCCTGATGATCTGACCTATTATCTTAAGCTTGCAAATGAGCGGAATACGGCAGTTGCTATTCTTAGTAACCTGTCTGAGGGATTGGAACATCCCAAGGATTACGCAGGAGTGGTGACCGGTGATCTGTTTCAGATGGGACGGTATGCAGCAGAGATGGTTGCAAGCAGTATGGCGGGGAGCGGAGAAGTCGCAATTCTTTATCACAACACCCCTTATTATGTAACCAATCAACGTGATCAAGCGCTTGAGACGGTTTTAAAACATCGTTATCCAAACATCAGTATTGTTGCCCGAGAGGGCGTTAATTCAACAGAAGAAGCGGAAGCAAAAACACTTGAAATTTTGAAATACCATCCTGAAGTTGACGCAATTTATGCGCCTTGGGCATCCTTTGCCAAGGGGAGTCTAGCCGGGTTGAGAAAAATGAATAATAAAACCGTAAAACTATTTACGGTCGATTTTGACAAGGACTTATCAAAAGACATGATGAGCGGGGGCAATGTAGGTGGCTTTGTCGTAGATCACCCCTTTGATATCGGGCTTGCTCTGGTGCGTCTTGGTGTCTTGTCAAAGATAGGGGAGCCAACACCTGCTCTGATCACCGTTCGTGCTGAAAAGGTTGATAAGCAAAGTCTTGCTATACGGTGGCGAGAGATTCAACACGAAGAAATCCCCGCCGATATTTTGAGCGTGGCTCCCTAATGAGCCTTATGCGTCGCTATAGTAAGGCCTTTATTGTTGCTGTTGCCTTTTCTATTGCACTTGAAGTTTCAAGTTATGTCATCGTGCAAAATGAACTGGCATACATAAACGATACGATAAATAGCGTGAGCGAACAGTATCGTAATTTGTCTCGATTGAACAAATCTCTCCTTCGGGGGGAACGTGGTCAACCATTGCAAAAGGATGTCTGGATACAGGCTTGGAAGGACTTTGATACGGGAGTGTCTGAGTTGGGAACACAGCGATATCAACTGTTGCTAACCGAGGACATCAAAAAACGACGTAATACGATTTTCCTGTTTTGGGACTCTTCTCAAAAGGGATTTATAAGCGCTGTTGAAAAAATTGATCAGGTCTTTCCCGATCAAGCAGACATACCAAATTCGACGGGTATCTTTACACTGTTGGACAAGGCAAAACTTACAGGGGATAGACCATCGATTATTCTCTTGTCTGAGTTGGTTTCCAGTTTGATATCGTTCAACGTATTTGCGAAGGAAATTATGCAAATTGAGCTGCTGTTACTCGACAAGGACATAAATGAACGTAGTGAACGGATAAATTATTATTATTGGCTGCAACTTTCTATCGTTCTCTTTGTGTTTTTTATAAGCTCAATCGTTCTTCTTTTTGTCCGTGATGATCCGCTTGCCAATCGGCGCAAGCGGTTACAAAAAGCAAAACAAATGACGAAAACAATGGCGAAAAGAAAGAGAAAAGCCCCTCGTGTTTTGAATAACGAGTAACAAGACATTCACATACTCCATAACTCTGAGCTTAGATTTATGATGAATTGAGCAAATCCCTCTCCAGCTTTACAATGTGTTGGGGTTTTCTCATCCGTTTGAGTAGCTCCCTTTCAAAAATTGGCAGGTCAATCGGGTGTTAAATGGGTGGTTTAAAGCAAAAGAGTGACCTCACGGGTATGCAACAGCGTTTTGTCGAGGAATATCTCATTGATCTCAATGCAACACAGGCGGCTCGCAGAGCGGGATATAGCCCAAACTCTACCAAACAAACAGCTAATCGTGTGTTTCATAAACCCGCGGTCCAAAAAGCGATAAAGCAGGCGCAGTCCGATCGTTCGGAACGTCTGAAAATTGATGCTGATTATGTTTTAAAAGGGGCCGTAGAACTTTTCGAAAGATGCATGCAACGAAGCTCTGTAGCTGATGCCGAAGGGGAATATAAATTCCAACACAGTGGTGCAGGTAAGGCGCTTGAACTTATTGGTAAGCATGTGGCTGTTCAGGCCTTTAAAGAAAAAGTTGAAATGGGCATTGAGAGTGAACTGATTGAACGTCTGTCGCGAGGGCGCAAACGCCGGGACGATCTGTAAGCACCCTATCGAATACCTCCTCCTTTATTACAATTTACTATTTTATAAGCTAATTTGAGGCGTCAAATGACCCATGCCGTTGATTTGGATATTGCGGAGGATTGTGCTCAATTTTATGCAGATCCTCTGGGGTTTGTATCCTGGGCTTTTGATTGGGGACAAGGAGATCTCAAAGATTTTCTCGGGCCCCGTGATTGGCAACGGGAATACCTTATAAGCCTTGGCGAGCAGATCAAAGCTCGGAATTTTGACGGGGTGCATCCGGTGGCGCCAATGGATGTGGCGACGGCATCCGGTCATGGAATTGGTAAATCTGCCATGTCGGCCTGGTTGATCCTCTTTATTATGTCGACGCGGCCCTTTGCCAAGGGCGTGGTGACATCCAATACCGGGGATCAGTTGCGAACCAAAACCTGGGCCGAGTTGGGTAAGTGGCACAAACGCTGCCTGACCGGGCATTGGTTTTCTTACAGTGCAAGCAAAGGCAACATGTCCTTGGTCCATAAGCGAAACTCAGAGAGTTGGCGGTGTGATGCCCAGACTTGCCGTGAAGAAAACTCTGAGAGCTTTGCCGGCTTGCACGCCGCAAATTCAACCCCGTTTTATCTCTTTGATGAAGCATCGGCCGTGCCCGACAAAGTTTGGGAGGTCAGTGATGGCGGGCTGACGGATGGCGAGCCGATGCGTTTTGTCTTTGGTAATCCGACGCGAAATTCGGGACGCTTTTTCGAGTGTTTTAACCGCCTCCGCCATCGCTGGCAGGTCCAACAGATCGATAGTCGTGAGGTAGAAGGCACCAACGCCAATTTGATGGCGCAATGGGTCGAAGACTATGGTGAAGATAGCGACTTTGTTCGGGTCAGGGTCCGTGGCGTTTTCCCGCGCGCTGGCTCTACTCAGTTTATATCAAATGAGATCGTTGGAGAGGCTCAAACCCGGGACCTTCCTCCGCAATCTGAACAGCCCATTGTCATTGGGGTTGATGTCGCAAGGTTCGGTGATGATCAGTCTGTCATTCTTATTCGCCAAGGCCGTAAGATACTGGAAATAAAGAAATATCGGGTGGATACCATGACACTGGTTGGTTTTGTAGTTGAAGCCCTTAGACAATACAGACCAGATGGTGTTCTCGTCGATGGCGTCGGGGTTGGTGGCGGTGTTGTGGATAGGCTGCACCAGCTAGGCCATGACGTGATCGATGTAAACGCCGGATCTCGGGCGCTGGATCAGAAAACCTACCTCAACAAACGCGCTGAAATGTGGGGTAAAATGCGTGAATGGCTCAAAGGTGGCGATATCCCCGCAGATGACCAGGAGCTAGAAACCGATCTCACAGCCATTGAATACGGTTTCGACGCCAAGAACAGGTTACAGCTTGAGAAGAAAGAGGACATGAAGAAGAGGGGGTTACATTCCCCAGACGTGGCGGATGCTCTTGCGCTTACCTGCGCGGAAGATATCGTGAAGTGGTCAGAGGATGACTTCGGAGATATGGACGTGGCTATTTCAGATTATGAGCCGGGGGGTTAGGGTTATCCTGTTGTGTCATCATGCCATGTTTTTAGTACTGCTTTACTCCACGCTTTCGCGTTTTCTTTACCAATTTTGAGAGTCTTCAGCATTTTGCTTGAGCATTTGTAGGAGTTATGGGTCTCAACCCTATTGGCAACTACTGTAGTAATTTCTGCTAAATATTGAGAAGTTTCTACATCTCTTTTCAATATAAGATAGATTGTTGATCTTGGTACTTCTAGCTCCAAGCCTTTAGTAATTACTGTAATATCAGTATTGAAGCTTTTTGACTCTTCATCAGATAAATAGCTACATCTTTTGTTTATTTATCCTGCCCCCGATTTCAAATTAGCTTAAATTAAGATAGTCTTTTTGCAGTT